>WSSedB1CaDRAFT_10000204_pt1 | contig 28580 bp, 26 predicted proteins | sample WetSurSB1Cattail_FD_9460 | JGI IMG/M metagenome (IMG submission 9460)
CTTCAATGCTTCCTCTTTGTATTTTTGATCGTACCTTTTCATTGCCATTCTCCTTACATTTTCGGCAATTTTGGCACTGCACTTTTATTGTATCACTCCAAACAAAAGTGTAACCTCTTTCTTTCAAATAAAAGAATTAATGAAATATTTAAGCCAGCACTGATTAGTAACGAAGATGAAAAAAATATTATATTAGAATTGAAGAGCTTTATAGAAAATTTTAGTTCTATATTTCCTTATCCTAAAATTGATCATGCAACAGTTATAAAACGTGCACTTAATAGAGATAAACCATTTGATTCTAATGGAGAAAACGGCTATAGAGATACAATCATATGGGAATCAATAAAGGAAATCGCTCTCGATAATAAAAATGACACGGAGTTATATTTTATTTGTCAGAATCCGAAAGATTTTTTTGATATGAAAGAATGGAAAAACAATCTTTGTATTTTAGATAAATTACTTTTATCAGAATTAGATAAAATAGGTTTTGATTCAAAGAATATTAAATGCTATAAATCATTAGCTTCTTTTTTTGATAATGAAGTTTTACCAAAATTAAGTAATTTTGATAAAATAGAAATTGCTTTTCTTAACAACAAAGAAATAAAAAGTGAATTAGAAAAACAAATTAATAGTAATCTTTTTGATGAAGACGATTTTAAAGAATTTATAAGTTATCAATATGATGACTTGGATATTGATTATGTAGGTCTTGATAAAATTGAAGAAATTTTGTCTGTAAAGGAAATAGACAAAGAAAAGGCCATTGCTAAAATGAAATGCCAAATAGAATTTAGTCTAACGGCATTTATAAGCAAGTATGATTATGACTTTGACGTTGAAGATATAGATCACTTTACAGATTGGAATGATTCATATTTTGTGGATGAAATATCAGATTTTAAAAATATAGAATTATTCGTTATATATGATAATATAAATAAAAAAATATTATCTGTGTCAAGATATGAAAAATGACTAACAAAAAGTTCAACTTGACATTGCTTTTGTCATAAAACTTGCTAAAGCCTACGGCTTCTTCACGCAAGTTTTACGCCAATTTTGCCTGCGGCAAAACCAGCAAAGCAAGTTAACTTAATGTTAGTCGGACCCTACGGGCACAAGAAGGAATAGAAATGAAAAATAGAATAAACGAACTAATAGAAAGGGCTGAAAATATAAAAGAATCAAATTCTAATAGTGATAGCCCCGACTTTAAAGCATGGAACGATGATGTTTTGCGATTCCTGAAAAAAAATTATGGAGAAAACTCCCATGAAGTAAACTCATTTGGTGAAATTGAATATTATAGTTTATTTGTGTGTACTGATTTTGCTCATGGATATTGGAATAACGACCCACATAAAGAAAAAGAATGTTTCCAAAAAGGAATGGAAACTGCAATCCTTTATTTAAATAACTATTTATCAGATTTTTCAGGGAATGAGGTTTCTCAAGAACCAGATTCGAATCAAACAATTGAGAAAAATCTTGTGTTTATTGTACATGGGCGAAATGATAATATAAAAGCTCAAGTATCAAATTTGGTTCTAAAACTTGGATTAAAACCTATTGTCTTACATGAACAAATTAAAATCAGGCTCTACCGGCTTTCTTGTGGGTGCAAATTAAGTCCGCCACAGAAAAAAAGTATGGCTATTCTGTAGTTCTCAAAGTTCCTGAAGCCACGTGCAGATGATTTTATATGCTGAATAACACTGTTTGTACCTTCTGCAAATGCATTGGTAATGCGGTGTTTCAAAAACGTAATAATATTATCAATGTGTTTCTTGAGAAGCTTAGCAACTTTAATTACCGGAGACAAACGCATGCGTTCCTGCTCCTGTCCGAAATGCCTGCCAGAAATCCATACTCACAGCCTTCACCCCCTTCTTTTGCTTATCAGATAAGGCTTTCCAGACGGTTTATGCCGCGCTGTTCAAGTGCAATACGCATACGTTCAACGCCATAATTGCTGTTCTCCTCGTCTTCATCGAGAATTTTGTGCATTTCGGCAAGGAGTTTTTGCCAGGCTTTCGGCTTTGTGCGGTTTTTCTTCCATTTATAAAAACCGCTTTCACTGACCGGGAGGGCGGCGCACATCTGCAGGGCAGAAAATTTCTTTTCCTGCGCCCGAATCAGGATGTACACAAACAGGCCGTCTTTCTCTACCTCTTCCGGTCTTTTGCGAAAAAATCAAGGGCGTCCTTCAGGATTTCATTTACACTCGTAAGTTCTTTGACTTCATCTTTGAGCCGTGCAAGTTCTTCCTGAACTTCGTCGTCAGTTTTCTTTTTAGTCCTGCTTTGTTTTACCCGCTGCTTCCTCCAGCCCGACAAAGTTCCGTAGTTCAGGTTAAGCTGTTCGCATGCCTTCTTGAGCCCGATGTCGTCCGACAGCTTCAATGCTTCTCCTTTGAATTTTTGATCGTACCTTTTCATTGCCATTCTCCTTACATTTTCGGCAATTTTGGCACTCTACTTTTATTGTATCACTCCATTGGGTTTTCTTTTGGTCATTTTTCACTTCTCTTTTAGAGTATAACTTTATGGCCATTTACACAAACTTCATTACACTGTGTGCGATTTTATGTTTGATTCGTCGTATTCCTTCCGGTCGCTCATGCACTTTTCCTGTTCATCGAACCGGCTGTTCATAAGCTCTTTCAGCCCGGCTATTTCGCTGTTTCCGTTGTTATCGTGCGATAACAGTTTTTTCGATTTTTTACTGTTTGTAGCTGAAATTACGCATTTTTTTCAAAAAAAATGGACAGGACAATTTTTTGATTTCATAATTATAATGCATTTTTTTATGGAGAGTAAGATATGGTTTTTATGACATGGTCTTCAAAGTATGAAGTTGGTATTCCGGAAATGGATGCACAGCATAAACACTGGATTGAATTGTTGAACAACTTTTGCGAAGGTCTTGAAGAACAGAATATGAAACTTCATCTGGTAAGTTTACTTTATGAGTCAATTAATTACACGCTCTATCATTTTTCAGAAGAAGAAAAATTAATGCAGAATATCGGATATCCTGCATTAAATGACCAAAAAAGGCATCATACAGAATTATATAAAAAGATTGAAGATTTGCGGGACAAAATTGCACTGAATGAACCGGTTGTTCCAAAGATAATAACTAAAGAATTGAAAAAGTGGTTCAATTACCATATTCTGATTGAAGATAAAAAATATGTTGAACTATACAAGCGTGTAAAAACTAAGGAATAGTCAGAGTCTGGTAGTCGACAGGTGCAGGGATCCGGACGGACTTTCAGAAGGAAACAGTTTTCTTGCAGCTGACTATCGCGGCATAAGCGGACGTTTGGCTGCGTTTATTCTTAGTTCGTCTCATTCATAGATTCAATTTCTACAGGAGATGTAAATCTAATTATTGGTGGTACAAGTAATTAGCAAACCTTTCTTAATTAAAAAATCCCATTTATATATGCCTGTATTATCGGGATCAAAAGTAAAAGGTTTCCGCAGTAATTTGAAAAATCACCATATAGCAAACCGGAATATTTATATCAGGTTTACTTGCGCTTATATTTTGCTAAAGTGTAAGATATACAATTTTTGATAAAATCTTTTTTTTATATTAAATATGCGTAATCTATTGTATACTATAGGAACTTGGTTTGTAAATTGAAGCAGTCTTAATTAACAAATTGCTTCCAGTTGTAAAGATTTTAAAAGGGGATTCTTTATGGGAAATAAAAATCTGAAAGAAGCTGAACAAAAGAGTATTGTTATTCAGCTTTCAATTCGGCTTGGAATAGCTATAATAATGCTGCTTTCTGCTCTCGGGCTGTTTTCGTATTATTCAGTCTTGTCAGGTTCGATAAAAAGCTATTCGCAAATTATGTCCGGGATGGTGCCTATATATGCGAATACTATTGATTCTATGAATCAGAAGTTCATAAATGAGCTGCATGTGTATACCAAAACAGATTTTATTACAGAAGATGATACAGGAAGTTTAATCAGCTGGATTCGAAAAAATGCTGACAGTCGTTCCCCTGATTTCAGCAGCATTTCTTTTATCGGACTCGATAAGGTTGCCCACAACGACGCAGGTAAAGATGTTGATGTTTCCGACCGTACATACACAAAGGAAATGCTTAAAGATGGAACTGATTTTTATATAAGCCAGCCTATTCAGTCTAAGACTGATAATTCCTACCTTTATATAGTTTGTGTTGCAGCATATGATAAGAATCATAAAAAAATCGGCTTTATTTCAGGAAGTGTATCTCTTTATCATCTGCAGGAGATTGCTGAAAATATAAAAGTTGGTGAAAATGGGTATATGGACATCTTTGATGAATCCGGAATCTGTATTGTAAATCCGGATAAAGAAAATATAATGAAAGATATGTCTGACAGTCCAAGTCCCGGAATACGTAAAGTAATAGAAAGAGGAAAAAATAAAGAATCAGGGGTAGAGCTGCTGACTAATACGCGCGGCAAATTGTATTACGTATATTTCGGCCCTATACCAAACACAACATGGTCAATATGGGCCGGAATTCCAAAGGCTGAAGTAGAAGCTTCCGCTTTGCAATTAACTAGAAAGTTAGTCATAATTATTATTATAATTACGTTTATTCTTATTTTAATTACTGCATTGGCAATCAGCTACTACATAGAACCTCTTAAAAACTTAAAAAAATCAGTTGAAGAAATTGCTTCCGGCAATGCTGACTTGACACGCCGTCTTGACAAAACTGTTAATAATGAAATAGGTTCGGTCGTGAACGGATTTAATAATTTTGTCGGTAAGCTGCATGGTATTATGTTTGATCTTAAAAAATTAAAAGTCGGACTTACTTCAAATGGTGATATACTGCGAAGCAGTATAGAAAATACTTCCAGTGCCATAACACAAATACTTGCAGATATAGCGGCTGTGAAATCTGAAATAACAAATCAGTCGGCAAGTGTAGAAGAGACGGCCGGTGCAATAACGGAAATTTCACAGAATATCGTATCGCTGGAAAAAATGATCGAAAATCAGTCAAGCGGCATTTCCGAAGCATCCGCTGCTGTTGAAGAGATGATCGGCAATATTGGAAGTGTTAACAAATCTGTGGAACAAATGGCAAAATCTTTTTCATCGCTGGAGCAGCGTTCAAAAAACGGAATGTCAAAGCAGGAACGCGTCAGCGAGCAGATAAAGCAGATTTCGAGTCAGTCCGAAATGCTGGAGGATGCAAACGGTGCAATTGCAAATATAGCAAGTCAGACAAATCTGCTTGCTATGAATGCAGCAATAGAAGCTGCACATGCAGGCGAAGCCGGAAAAGGTTTCAGCGTTGTGTCTGATGAGATACGGAAATTGTCAGAGACTTCTACGCTGCAATCAAAAACGATTGGTGAAGAATTGAAGAAAATACAGGAATCTATTGCAGCTGTTGTGGAAGCTTCAGATGAAAGTTCCAGTGCGTTCGGATCCGTTGCTGAAAATATAAAAGAAACTGATATACTTGTGATGCAGATAAAAAATGCAATGGAAGAGCAGTTATCCGGTTCAAAACAGATTGGAGATGCTCTTCATCAGATGAACGACAGTACGTCGGAAGTAAGGACGGCATCATCAGAAATGTCCACGGGACAGAAAGCCATTCTCGATGAAGTAAAAAGGCTTCAGGATGCTACTTCGTCAATGAAAGAAAAAGTTGATGAGATGGAATCAGGTGCTAAAAAGATAAATGAAACAGGCACAGCGCTTGGCAGGATATCAAAGAACACTACTGATACAATTCTGCAGATAGGAAATAATGTTGATCAGTTTAAGGTGTGATTGAAAATATCTGAATGCTCAAACTGTGACTTTCAGAACGCGGTACAGCCGGCATGAGGGGATAAAAATATTGACCCATTTTGTATTTAAATATTTTTCTGATAAAACAATATCCGATATTTTCATGTTGTCAGGGGGCATACATGACAGAGATTGAAAAAATGATACAAGAGGAGGTTCATACATTATATTGGGATTATGATGTAAATTGTGCACGAACTACCTTAATAACATTGGGAAAATTATTTCATAAAGAAATAAAAGAACAAACCGTAAATGCAGCAATCGGATTGCATGGCGGAGGCGGATACAGAGCTCAATGCGGAATCGTTGAGGGAAGTTTAATGTTTATTGCTTTAATGGGCAAAGAGGAATATAAGAAGAGCGATACTGAAATTACCGGTTTTTGCTTTGATTTCGCAGAAATGTTTGAAAGAAAGTTTAAATCTCTCAGATGTTATAATTTAAGACCAAACGGATTTCAAAATGATGATCCGCCTCATTTATGCGAGGAGCTGACAAAGAAAGGAATACAATGTGCCTATGCATATTGTTCAGCAATATTTCACCGGAATGACGAAATTGCCGGAATGTCAGAGAATGGTGAATAAACGCAGGGAAAGAATTTCTGTATATTGTACGGAATAAGATAAGCAAAGGAGTAAATTAGATGAAGAACAAAAAAGAGGAATTCTATATTTTTGGATATATCTCGGTTTTTCTTGCAATGACGATTGGAGCCTTTATATGGCAATTTTTTATGCAGTCCCTGGCAGAAAAGTATTCTTTGTGGAATGGCAGCCGCGGATGGCAGACAGAAATAGCTCTTTGGAATGTCGGGATTGATGTTGGAATAATTTATACATTATGGAAAAAGAATATTGAATGGGGAAAAATTCTGGTTCTCGTATCATGTGTCTTGTGCATTTTATTGGGGGGACATCATTTAATTTATGCATTGTCGAAATCGGACGGTGTTAAAACGCTGCATTGGCTTGGTGCGATAGAAGTTCTTGGAATCGGCGGCGGTCTTGGGATAGTATCCATTATCAAGGGAAGAATTTTTTTGAAGCACTGAGATATATGCGTCGAATCTGTTTTTCTCAAAATTTGGTGTTATACTATATTTATACAAGGTTCACATTAAAGATTCCTTTGAACCGAGAGGATTATGGGAATTTTTAGCCTAATTTATTTTATACTCATGTAGAAATTGTCAGATAAAAAAACATCAGGTATTTATTTTCATGAGGAGAATATATGGCTGAACACAATGATTCTTACAAGATTCTTTTTTCACCATATGCTGTACAAAAGACAGGAATATTATGCAATCGCTGCAAGCTTCATATTTCGGATTATACGATGGCGTGTGCACCATACAGGTTGTCCAAGGAAACCATAGAAATATTACTTGCGATTGATCAACGGGAATATGGATTTGTCCAGGATCATCAGAAAAGATTTTGTTTTATTTCACTAAGTTTTCAGAATTTATTTAACCGGAATTCCGAGGAAATTCTAATGCGTACGGAAATTCTGAAATTGATACCATTGAAAAATAAGGAATTTGTATATCTTGTAATTCTAAAACTCACAAACTGTCCTCCGGATATTTCTTTCCTTGTTGATGAATACTTTAAAAATTATAAAAGCCTTGAAAGTTGTTATGAAGCCTATAAAGACAAATTTATTTACATCGATGCCGAAAATCTTGAAATACTTCCGGTAAATACCGTTTCGCTCATTTCAACACTGGGAACCGAAAAGCATATTTTGATATATAAATTCTCTACGCAGAAGATAATATTTCTTCTGCATGAGGAAGCAAAACTTATTCCTGAAGGCAAACTCATAACATTCCGGTTTTATTGTGATAAATGCCGGTTTGACGTTTCTGGAAATGTACTTTCCGTGAAGAAATATACACCTGATGCAATCAGCACGACTATTCAGTTGAGTTTTTCGCCGGAATTGACGGAAGTTGTCCTGACATATCATAAACAGGTTATGGACGACGTAAATATGTTGCAGCTTATTTAGATATATAACAGTATAATTTTTTTACAATGCGCTCCTTTGCAACGCTGCTGTCAAACATGTATAATGCCTGATTATGGACGTACATACATTTTTTTCACAATCTGTCATCAGTGAAATGAAACGCCAGATAAAAAGTGCTGACGGAAATGAGGTGTTTTTTACTGGTATAATCAATTCTACAGGACTTATTACGTCCGTAAAGGCCTGTGCCCGGGGAAATGATTGTGAAGTTCCGGTAAACCAGGCAGAAGCCCGCGACTGCTGTGTACTCATACATAATCATCCCGGCGGTAATCTTGAACCTTCTGATGCGGACATGGCTGTTGCATCTGACGCGTCTGAACGTGCCCAGGGATTTTATATCATCAATAACGATGTAACAAGTGTTTATGTTGTCATGGAACCGGTAAAACCCAGGGTTATAAAACAGCTCGATCTTGATGAGGCGGCTTTTTATCTGGAGAAGGGGGGCCCCCTTTCCTGCCAGTCGCCATTATATGAGGAACGTCCTGTGCAGGTCGAGCTGCTTCGTAAAATTGCAGAAACGTTCAACAAAAATGAGCTCGGAGTGTTTGAGGCTGGTACCGGCGTCGGAAAATCGTACGCATACCTTGTGCCATCGATGATCTGGGCAGTTGAAAATAAAGAACGGGTTATCATTTCTACGGGAACGATAAATCTTCAGCAGCAGTTGTGCGAAAAGGACATTCCTGCAGCAGAAAAAATTATCGGCAAAAAGATAAAAACGGTGCTTTTAAAGGGCAGGCAGAATTATGTCTGTCTGCGGCGCCTTGCCGATGCTGGTGTTGAACGGGATCTTTTTGACGGTGATACTGAAATATTTGATACTATTGCGGAATGGGCAAAAACCAGTCCTACAGGAAGCAGAAGTGATTTGACATTCATGCCGCCGGAAAATGTCTGGTCCCGTGTAAAGTCTGAGAGCGATGCCTGTATGGGAGCGCGCTGCCCGTTCCATTCCCAGTGTTTTGTCATGAAAGTCCGCAAAGAAGCAGCAAGTGCACAGTTGATTGTCGTGAATCATCATCTTTTATTTGCCGATATTGAATCCCGCATGAGCGGAGTGGGGTATGATGACCAGGCTGTCCTTCCGCCGTACCGCCGCGTTATATTTGACGAAGCGCATGGAATTGAAAGTGCGGCGACCAGTTTTTTCAGCGAAAGTGTAAACCGTTTTGCCCTTCTCCGGCATGTAAACCTTTTATACCGCCGCCGCAGGAATTCCGATGCGGGGTATATCTGTACGCTGTCTATACTTTCTTCAAACGAGGAAAAATCAACCGAAGCATATTCTCTCGTAAGCAGGATAAGAACCGCGGTTATAAATCTGGAAACTGCATCGCAGGATCTGCTCAAAGATACAAGTACTATCAGGCTTTGTGACGCGACCGCACGCGACTTTGGGCCGGTGCTTGCACTTGCCGCATCTCTCGCGCAGGAGTTATCCTCTCTAACAACACTTGTAAAGGAAATTCTTCAGGGTGTGTCCGATGATGACAAGACTGTAGGGGCATACTGGGAAGCTAAACTTGTTCTGAGGAGGCTTGACAACGCCGTTCTGCTTTTTAAAGATTTTGCAGCGTGGGATGAAAAGCGCGATTTAGTTTTCTGGCTGCAGAAGAAATTCCTGCCTAAGGATGCGGCTGTTTCAAAGGACGACGGAGGCAGAATATACACGGTGTTTACGAAAACTCCGCTTGATATCGCACCTCTTATGAATACCGGTGTTTTTGAACCAATGGAATCTGTCGTGTGCACATCGGCCACTCTTGAAATTAACCGGGATTTCGGCTGGTGGATGAGGCGTACAGGTGTTTTATTCGCCGACAGCGAACGGCTTTTGTACGGGGACTTTCCCTCTCCGTTCGAGTACAAAAAGAATCTGCTGTTCGCGGTACCGAAAGACGCTCCGCTGCCTGAAAACGGAATGCAGTTTCAGCCGTATATCACGTCTGCAGCTGCACGTCTTATAGCAGCAGCAAAAGGACGTACGCTCGTGTTATTTACATCGTACGACTCTCTCCGCAGCACTTTTAATGATGTAAGACTACAGCTGCCGGGATTTGAAGGCCAGCTTCTCAAGCAGGGCGATGATGACAACGCCCGTCTGCTTGATACGTTCCGCAGAAATACATCGAGTGTTCTTTTTGCAACAGATTCGTTCTGGCAGGGAGTTGATGTTCCCGGAGAATCGCTTTCTCAGGTTATCATTGTGAAGCTGCCGTTTCCGGTTCCCAACGATCCTGTGTTTACTGCCCGTTCGGAAGATATCGAGAAGCGCGGCGGCAACCCGTTTATGGAGCTGAGTGTACCGGAGGCTGTTATAAAATTCCGCCAGGGGGTAGGCCGGCTTATACGCAGGGGGGACGACAGGGGTACGGTAATTGTGCTTGACAGACGTATCTATGAAAAACGGTACGGGCGGATATTTATTAACAGTATTCCGGAAACGAAACGGCTGTACGAAAATCTTGATGATATAGTGAACGACGTGCATAGTTTTTTATTTGACAGCTGAGATTATTATCTATATTATAAATATATGTCAAGCTTTATAACATTATGCTGTCTTTTCTGGATGGTGACGCTGCCGGCTTTTTTTAATACGCTTGCATATCCCGTGTCAAGACGAATAAGCCTGAAAATTTCCGATTACATTGTAAAAGTTCTAGCCCCTCGTGTATTTTCCATACTCGCATGTTACAAGAATTTTCATTTTATAGGTTATAAGGACAATTATGAATTGCTTCCTGAGCAGTTTTTAATGGTATCGAACCATCAGAGCCTTTTTGATATTCCGTGCTATATAAATTTTATGCGTGATAAGGACCTCCGTTTCGTCGCAAAAGCTGAACTCGGCCGTCATATTCCGCTTGTATCGGCAGTGCTCCGTACGCAGGAGCACTGCCTTATTTCCAGAAAAGTGAACCCTGTTACGGTGATGAAAACGATGGAGGCATTCGGGCAGCGTGTGATTGCAAAAAATCAGATTCCCGTGCTTTTTCCTGAAGGGACGCGTACAAAAGACGGCAATGTCGGAAAATTTTATTCGGCAGGATTCAGAAAACTGGCTGAATCTACAAAGCTTCCTGTTGTGGTTTGTGCCCTTGACGGAGGCTGGAAAATCAGCAATATGAAGACAATTATGACGAACCTGAGAAATGGCAGCTACCGTGTGAAGGTTCTGAAAGTATATGATTCTCCTGCAACAAAAGAAGCGCAGCTCGCTATTCTTGAGGAAGCGCCTGTCCTTATTCAGAACCAGCTTGACGAATGGCGGGGGAAAAAGTCATAAAAACGACATCGTCATGATGTCTTTGAGAAGGGAAAGTCGTAGGAAGAAAAATCTTGCGATTTTTCAATTTATCTAGACGCAAAAAAAACGACATCGTCATGATGTCGTTTTTTTTGCTCTTATTTAAAGTCCTTGGGACGTCTTTCTGTGCGTTTGCATTTTGAGCATTCGGCAATATTCTTGATTCTGCCGTTTTCAACCATTGTCTTCATTACGATTTCACCGCCGCAGTCCGGGCAAATGAATTTTTGTGTTGCAACGGTTGTACGCGAGTTTTTACTGGCTCCAGCCATGACCTGCCTCCAAATCTGATTTCGTATGTCGTTATATATTACTGATAATTATATGCATTGTCAATAATAAGATAGCTTTCTGACTTGACTAAACGTCATGCCTTTGCTAATATACATAATAGTTTACTTATTTGGGGGTCTCCTTTGGCTAAGAAACAGACATCTGCAGAGAAAGCATTTAAGCAGAGTGAAGCGCATCGTATTCACAATAAAGCAATAAAATCTAAATGCAGAACGTATGCAAAACAGTTCGTTCAGGCAGTGCTCGGTAAAAATCAGAAAGTTGCTGAAGAAAAATTTGTTCTTCTTCAGAAAGAGCTTGATTCTGCCCGGAGCAAAGGTGTTCTGAAACGCAACGCAGTTTCTCGCAAAAAGTCGCGTATGATGAAACTATATAATGTTACATTTACAGCAGTTGCTGCAAAATAACTGTATACGTTATCGTTCATCGCGAGAAAATCCAGTTGAACGTGATAAATGTCACGTCAGCTGGATTTTGTTTCATTAACTGTTTACAGAGGTTTTATGACTTCAAAGAAGATAACAAAATATGACCTTGTCGAATCTATTTATGAGAATACAAAATGTGAAAAACGTGTTGTCCAGCAGGTCGTTGAGAATTTCCTTGAAGAAGTAAAGAAGTCTCTTGAAGACGGCTCTACGATAGAGCTGAGGGGATTCGGAACATTTGAACCGCGGCTGAGAAAAGGTCGTATTTCTGCACGCAATCCGAAAACCGGCGAAAAGCTTTCTGTAAGCCCGCATTATGTTGCTGCTTTCCGTTCCGGGCAGGAACTGAAAAATGCTCTGTGGGATTTGCATAATCAGTCGACAGAAGAATAATGTCAGTAAAGGCAGAAAATCATCCTGTAATCAAATCTGTTCTGGTAGATATACTGCTTGTCTTAAGCGGTTCGTCTTTTTTTGCACTTGCAAATCCGGGTTTTATTTTCCCCAGGGGAATTTCATTTTTTGCATGGTTTATGTATGTGCCGCTGTTTATGACAGTAGAGCGTTCTTCGTATAAATCAGTTTGGTTCTGGGGCGGTTTATATGGAGTTGTGTCATATCTTTTGTATACTTCATGGCTTGTATCTTTTAATTCTATTGCAATGATTGCTGTCAGTTGTGAATATTTTTTTCTGTATGCAGTCCTTTTTCTGTTTTTAAAGACAGCTGGTACGTTCTGCGGAAAGTCGGCATGGATATTGCAATGGCTTATCCTGTGTGCATACGAATATATCAAAACTGTCGGATTTACCGGATTCAGTTATGGTGTTTCCGCGTATACTCAGTGGAGGAATATACCGCTAATCCAGTGCAGCAATCTTACAGGCGTATGGGGGCTTACGGCAATTATTGACTTTGCATCTGTATGGATATATCGGGTAATTTCAGATGCAGTAATTTGCGGCAGGCTGAAGAACATCAGGCGGAGTATACGAAGTCACGCTGTAAGTTTGTGCATATGGATTTTTTGTCTTTGTTCAGTGAGCGTGTACGGTTTTATCTGCATTAATAATAAAAAAGACAGCGGAAAGTTCGTAAAAGTCTGCGCTGTTCAGAATAATACCGATCCGTGGAAGGGCGGTGTGGCTTCATATGAAAGGGATTGTAAAAATCTCATGAGACTTACGGATAAAGCTCTTGCAGCTGAACCTGATATACAGCTCGTTGTATGGCCTGAGACTGCAGTTGTTCCATCCATAATTATGCAGTATAATCAGAGAAAAGACAGAACGCGTTTCGACATTATCAATTCAGTACTGGAATATATCGACAAAAGATCAGCTGTATTTGTCATCGGAAATTTTCATTCGGTGGATAACGGCGGGCAGTTTTATGATGATTATAACTGTGCTTTCGTTTTTACACCGGGGAAAAATGTTATTCCTCCTGAACCGGAAATATATGCAAAAATACATCTTGTTCCATTTACGGAATCTTTTCCCTATGGAAAAATGTTTCCGTATATATACAAACTGCTTCTTCACGGCGATACTCATTTATGGACAGCAGGTACGGAGAGAAAAGTTTTTACTGCTGCAGGTGTTTCTTTTTCCGTTCCCATATGTTTTGAAGATACATTTGGGAATGACTGCAGGAAATTTGTCGACAACGGTGCGGGGGCTTTTATAAATATGTCGAATGATGCATGGTCGGAAAGTCTTTCCTGCCAGTATCAGCACCTTTCAATGGCGGTTTTTCGTTCTGCGGAAAGTCGTATTCCGTCTGTGAGAAGCACTGCCTCGGGGCAGACATGCATTGTTGACAGGGACGGCAGGGTTATTGCCGAAGCGGAACCGTTTACGGAAACGTATATAACCGGCAGTATACCGGTTGTAGAAAGGAATAGGGCGGAAACTTTATACGATAAAATCGGAGATTTGCCTGGAATTGCTTTTGTGATAATTTCGGTTGTATGGCTTGCAGCCGGCATCATCTGGAACAAAAGGGCAAAAAGGGATAGGATATAGGATATGGCAGAAGAAAAAGAACGCACAAATATCAATGAGACTGTGTTTGGTCTGGAGACAGAATTTGACGGTGAACTTGAATTCACTGATAAACTCATAATAACCGGAAAATTCAACGGGAAAATAAAAGCTTCCGGTGACATCGAAATAGCAAAGAATGCCGTGTGTACGGTGGAAAAATTATCAGCCCGTTCAATCGTAATATCAGGTTCTGTAACGGGAAACATGGATGCTTCTGAACGTATAGAAATATGCAGCGGAAGTATTGTGATTGGGGATATCACAACCGCGCGGCTGCGTATTGCGAATAATGTGGATTTTGAAGGTAATGTCACGATGGTTGATAAAGAACCCGATATTGATTTATTTTCTGTGGCATCTGCTGAATATAAAAAGGCTATGACGCTTCATTCTGATGTTATTCAGTAAAATTGGATCATTTTTTTTAAACCAGTTGACAGGCATCGCTAAAAGCGGTAATAATTATTCCTGTTCAAGCCGTTATACAGACTTGTTTTATCCTTTTTAGGATGTGTAAATTCCTTGCAATTTATAGTACGTCATTCATAAATCATTAACATATGGAGAATTTTTAATGGCACCATTACGCAAGCGTCGTACAAACGATGCATCGGGTGATCAGGAACAGAATGAGGAAGAAACGCAGTCTGGTTTTGATTTTGAAGCTCAGCCGGACTCTTACGAAGCAGCCGAGTCTATTTCAGAAGACAATGATGAAAGTTTCCCGCAGGCAGAAGCTGTAGGAGAAGAAACGAAAGCCGCAGAGCCGGCGGAAAGTGAATCTGTAAAAAAAATCGGGCGGCCGAAACGTCGCGCAGTTATAAAAGTTGAAAGATCTGTATCTTCTGCGGTGCCTGATGACGCAGCCTCGCCGGATAAAAACAATGACCAAACTACCGAAGTAGAGACCTCTGTTCCTGATACAGAGATGCAGCATGAGGCTGCTCCTGTTACTGAACGCAGGCCTCAGCAGCGCAACAGATGGAATAACGGCCAGCAGAACTATCGCAGAGGTGACCGGTACAACAACCGCAGTTATAATAATGAGCATAATACAGGTGTTGATAATACCCAGTCTGGTGGCACTCAGTATGTTCCTGAAAATACAGAAGATTATGAGTCTAAACCGCGTCTTCTTATTAATGAGCTGACAGCAATGGGCATGACCCAGCTGCGTGAGCTTGCAATGAAATACGGTTTTTCAAATGATGATCTTGCTCCTATGAAAAAGCAGGAGCTTATTTTCGTAATTCTAAAAGCACACACTGAACACGGCGGCATTATTTTTGCTTCCGGTGCTCTGGAAATCCTTCCCGACGGTTACGGTTTTCTCCGTTCACCGCAGAACAGTTACCTGCCCGGACCTGATGATATCTATATATCGCCGAGCCAGATACGCCTTTTCAACCTGAAAACCGGCGATACGATTTACGGGCAGACACGTTCGCCGAAAGAAGGTGAGCGGTTTTTTGCGCTGCTCCGCATTGAGACAGTTAACTTTGACGAGCCCCGTGTTGCTCAGATACGCATTCCGTTTGAAAATCTTACCCCGTTATATCCGAACAAAAAACTTCACCTTGAAACAGTTTCCTCTGAACTTTCAACACGTATCGTAGATTTATTCTCACCTATCGGGAAAGGCCAGCGTCTTCTGATTGTTGCCCCTCCGAAAGCCGGTAAAACAATCCTCATGCAGAAGATTGCAAACGCAATCACGCAGAATCATCCTGAAGTATATCTGATTGTACTGCTTATTGATGAACGCCCGGAAGAAGTTACGGAAATGGAGCGCTCCATAAAGGCAGAGGTTATTTCATCAACTTTTGATGAGCAGGCGACCCGGCACGTGCAGGTTGCGGAAATGGTTCTTGAGAAAGCCAAACGTCTTGTAGAGCATAAACGCGACGTCGTTATATTCCTTGATTCAATTACGCGTCTTGCGCGTGCATATAACCAGACGGTGCCGACATCCGGAAAAGTTCTTTCCGGCGGTGTTGACAGCAACGCACTGCATAAACCGAAGCGCTTTTTCGGTGCAGCCCGCAATGTAGAAGAGGGCGGAAGCCTTACGATTATTTCGACGGCGCTTATCGAAACGGGCAGCCGCATGGATGAAGTTATATTCGAGGAATTCAAAGGTACCGGCAACAGCGAAATCGACCTTGACAGAAAACTTGCAGAACGCCGCCTGTTTCCGGCAATCAATATTAAAAAATCGGGAACGCGTAAGGAAGAACTGCTTCTTACAGAGAATGAACTTCAGAAGCTGTGGGTTCTCAGAAAGGCATTAAACCCGATGGAAGATGCGGATATTCTGGAACTTCTTCTTGACCGTATGCGGAAGTCAAAGACGAATGAAGGTTTTCTTGCGTCGATGAATGCAGGTGCCGCGGCTGTGTAGTAATCCTCATACCGGTACCTATTGCATAAAAGGTGCTGAGTATGTATAATTTAATAATAGTCTGTGGTTTTGTGGCTGCGCTTAGAGCGTAAACCCGTTCCGTACAGCCGGGCAAAATCTGGAATATAAGGAGTTTTCAGTATGAGAAAGGGAATCCACCCGGAATACAAAATGACGAAAGTGACATGTGTATGCGGAAACGTGTTTGAAACACGTTCAACAGTTCAGAATATTCACGTTGAAATCTGTTCTGCCTGCCATCCGTTTTATACCGGCAAGCAGAAACTCGTTGATACGGCAGGACGTATTGACCGCTTCAACAGACGTTACGGTATCAAAGCCGAGGATGAATCTGCAAAATAAGGATGCATGTCCTTTAATCGAAGAGCTGCCCGGACAGGGCGGCTTTTTTATTTTAACAATCATACGGAGAGTATCATGCTGAGTGAAAAAGCGAAAAGTCTTATAGAAAAGCTGAATATGGAATATCCTGCGGTTGCCGTGAAGATGCTGTTTGAGCGGCCTGCCGAAGTTGAGCATTATGCCGGGAAAAAACAGGCGTTCTGCCAGTACGTTCATGAGGCACAGACGAGCGGAAAAAAGTTTTATATATCAAAAGATGATGATGACTGCTACGGTAAGCTTGCAATGGGTATGATTGACAAACCGCCCGTGACGGCGTCAGGGCAGGCGGGGTACGACTTCGGCTGTTACGGAACACCGGCGGCATGCGGCCAGCTCTATCAGAAACTGCCAATACTGGAACCTCATACGGTAAACTACGTTGAATTCTGCCCTGTTCCGCTGTGCGACTTTGATCCCGAGCTGCTTGTTTTTGTTGCCGGCTTTCCTGCCTCAGACATTATCATGCGTGCAACGAGCTGGATTTCCGGCGATTTATGGGAAAGCAAATCTTCTCCCGTTCTCAGCTGTGCATGGATGTATGCATACCCGGTAATAAGCGGAAAAGTGAATCACATTACGACAGGGTTTTACCACGGGCTGAAGCGCAGGAAGACATATCCTGAAGGGCTGCGCATGATTTCCATTCCATTCCAGAAAATAGACGAATTTACTGCCGCTCTTGACAGAATGGACTGGACGCTTATAGCATTCCGCGATGATGAACAGAGCAAAGCTGCACTTGCGGAAAAGATGCAGCACTGGCAGGAGATGGCCGCAGCATGCGGTTCAACTGTTGACCTGCATGAAGAACGTCCGGAACAGGCAGGTGGCGCATCAGAATAATTCCTTCGGTTTTCCTGCTGATATTTTCCAGCAGCGGTGGATTTTCGTTCCCTTATAATCTTCGGGAATCGATTGGTCTGTCATGTCTTCAACCGAAACGGCACACCCGTCTGAAACCGTTTTTGCAAGAAGTTCTGGATTGAACGAAAGCCGGTGGCTGTTTGTTGAAAAATACAGAACTCCCTGAGGATTGAGCAGTGCAGTGCAGGCGTTGACAAGTCCGGCCCAGTCCCTGTTTATGTCGAGAAGCGTATCTGCCATTTTTGAATTACTGAACGTGGGCGGATCAAGGATGATGATGTCGTATTTCGCGCGCTCTGCTTTTTTTTGCGCAAGGAATTCCTTTACGTCCGCGCGTATGAATGAATATTTTTCTTCATCGGAAAAATTATTAAGCTGCATGTTTTCCCGCGCCCATTTCAGATATGTATTTGATAAATCAACTGAATCGATTTTTTTTGCGCGTCCTTCTGCCGCATATACGGAAAAACCTGCTGTATAGCAGTAAAGGTTGAGAACTGTTTTGCCGGAACTTGTTTCACGGACTATACTGCGGAGAATACGATGATCGAAGAAAAGTCCCGTATCCAGATAGTCGCTGAGATTTATGCGGAAAATCTGCCCCTGCTCCTGAATAATGCCGGTCAGGATGGATGCTGCAGGTTCATCATCTGTCTTTGCATACTGACTTCCGCCTTTGTCGTGCTTTCTCGTCTTGATGATGATGTGATCACGGGGAATGTGCAGGACTGCAGCCGCTGCATCGGACATCTTTGAAATCCACCTTTGTTCCTCTTCTTCCGGCTTTTCATAGGGACGTTCATACAGATAAAGTGTAAGATACTGCCGGGTACTTATTTCTGATTCGATGCTGCCGTCGTTTTCCGAAAGGCGGGCATGTTCCTGTGAGAGGAAACGGGCAGCTTCGTTTTTGTCTGCTATGGAGTCAGGAAGGAGTTCGTATAAATCCGCCGCAAGCGGAACTTCGGGAATATCGCGGTCGTACAGGCGGTAACAGGTAATACGCGAACGGCGGGCCCATTTTCGGAGCGTTTTATATTTTTTTGCAAGGCGGTTTGAGAACAATTCGGCCTGATATGAATCTTTGTTAATAGCAATCATGTTCCACATAATAATACAATACAGTCATGATGTCGAGTTTGACGGTGCCGGATACAGTATTCGGAACGCGTAAAAGACTGCAACCTGTGTACATAATAAGGAAAAAAGTATATATTTAAGTAATATGGATTTTACAGAATTTAATTTGAATGAAAACCTGCTTAAAGGCATTTCTGCCGCAGGTTATGTTACATGCACGCCCGTCCAGGAACAGGTGCTTAGAACGGCACTCGACGGCTCTGATTTGTACGTGCAGTCTCAGACAGGAACAGGGAAAACAGCAGCATATCTTGTATCAATACTTCAGGAACTTCTTTCTAAAGCCGAGGATAAAGGAAAAAAAGTACTCATATTACTGCCGACGAGGGAACTTGCTGTGCAGGTAGAGGAAGAGACAAAAAAGCTTATAAGCGAAACGGCTCTGAAAGTGTTCAGCTTTTACGGCGGTGTCGGATACGACAAGCAGATTGATGCTTTGAAGGAGGGAGTGGACGTTATTGTCGGCACCCCCGGCCGTATGATAGATCTGCAGGAAAGCCACCGTCTTGATTTGTCCGGTGTCGGTTTTCTTGTTATAGATGAAGCCGACCGCATGTTCGATATGGGATTTTATCCTGATTTGCGCACTCTTCTTAAAGTTCTTCCGAAGGCCGAAGACCGGCAGACTATGCTTTTTTCCGCAACACTGAATTCGTATGTAAAGAACCTCGCGTGGGAATATACGCGCGGTGCAAAGGAAATTACGATAGAGGCAGACAACATTACCGTGGATCAGATTGACCAGGAACTGTTCCACGTCTCAAGTAACGAAAAGATGAAACTGCTTATAGGCATAATGCAGAATGAAAAGCCTGAGAGCGTGCTTATATTCTGCAATACGAAGCGTTCCTGCGAAGTTGTTTCAAAACGCCTTACTATGAACGGCTTTAAAAGCGAATTTATCATAGGAGACCTGCCCCAGGCGAAACGGCTTCAGGTACTTAATATGTTCAAGGATGGAAAGGTTTCCGTCCTTGTTGCGACTGATGTCGCGGCCCGCGGAATCGATGTTGATTCACTTTCAATGGTTGTGAATTACGATCTTCCGAACGAAGCTGAAAATTATGTACACCGCATCGGACGTACTGCCCGTGCAGGAAAAACGGGAAAAGCTTATACGTTCTGCAGTGAGCAGGATGTGTACAACCTTCCCGCAATCGAACGGTATATAGAAATGCAGATACCGGCAAAAGTCGCTGATACATCTCAGATGGCAGAAGATAAAAGTTCCGGCGTATACATACGGACTGAAAACTGGCGTGAAGATTACGATGATGAGCACGGCGGGTCACGCCGTGTGCAGAGGGGGTCGTCTCACGATTCTTACCACGGAAAGAGCGGAAAATACAGCGGACGAAAGGAAGAAAGACGCAGTCCGGCAGACAGCAGGAAACCGAGGATCAGTTCACCGCAGAAGAAGGAACGTCCTCCTCTGCAGCAGCAGAGTACTCAGCGGAAGACATCCCATATAACAGATCAGGATGCACAGAAACTGCAGAATATGTCGTTTGATGACCGGATGAAGCTGTATAAGGAAAAGTATGCAAAGAAGGGTACCGCTCCCGCTCCAAAGAATGTGAAGAAATCCGCTCCAAAGAATAAAATTACTACTGAAAATAAAAACATCAGGACAGAGAATCCGAATATTAAGCATTATGATTCGCAGAAAAAAGGGTTGAAATCACAGAGCCTGTTAGGCAGAATAAAATCATTATTCGGTAAAAAAAATAAATAAGGAAGGGATGAGAATTGATTACTGTAAGCGATGTAAGCCTCAAATTCAGCGAAAAACCGCTTTTTAAAGATGTTAATTTAAAATTTACGCCTGGTAACTGTTACGGCATTATTGGTGCGAACGGCGCCGGAAAATCAACTTTTCTGAAAGTACTTTCCGGCGAACTGGAACACGATTCGGGAATCATATCAATAACACCCGGACAGCGCATGGCTGTTTTGAAACAGGATCACTTTGCATTCGATAAATATTCTGTAAAAGAAACTGTTATGATGGGATATCCCACGTTATATAATTGCGGAAAGGCCCGCGACGATATTTATGCAAAACCTGATTTTTCCGAAGAAGATGGTATAAAGGCATCCGAGCTTGAAGCCGAATTCGGAGAAATGGGCGGATATGAAGCGGAAAACCAGATAGAGCAGATGCTGTCGGGGCTCGGACTTGAGGAAGAATACCACAACAAATTGATGGGTGACCTCGATGAAAGTCAGAAAGTGCGTGTGCTTCTGGCTCAGGCAATTTTTGGTAATCCGGATGTGCTCTTACTCGACGAGCCGACGAACGGTCTTGATATTGAATCAATTTCCTGGCTTGAAAACTGGCTCATTGAATTTCCGAATATCGTTATAGTTGTAAGCCATGACCGTCACTTTCTCAATACAGTTTGTACATATATCTGCGATATTGATTACGGTCGGATCACCCAGTTTACGGGTAACTACGATTTCTGGTATCAGATGAGTCAGATTCTGCAGAAGCAGTCAAAAGATCAGGCAAAGCGGCGTGAAGATAAAATTGCGGACCTGAAAGAATTTATCCAGCGTTTTGCTTCAAATGCTGCGAAAAGCAGACAGGCAACAAGCCGCAAAAAAGTGCTCGATAAGCTTGAACTTGAAGAGCTTCCCATAACAAGCCGCAAGTTTCCGTATGTTCACTTCACTGAAGACCGCGGAATCGGAAATAATACGCTTGAAGTGAAAAAACTTAATTATGCACAGGACGGCATACAGCTGCTTAAAGATTTTTCCCTTATCGTAAACCGCACCGAGAAAGTGGCATTTGTAGGTATCGAACATAGTGCGATATCGGCTTTATTTGACTGCATCGCAGGTGAAATGCAGCCTGATTCAGGTGAAATATTCTGGGGACAGACAACAAGTCACACATATCTGCCGCGCGACAACAATAAATATTTCGACTGTGATTTGACCATTACTGACTGGCTCAAGCAGTATTCAAAGGAACAGGATGATGCGTATGTCCGCGGTTTTCTGGGGCGTATGCTTTTTTCCGGCGATGAATCGCTGAAACCAGTAAAAGTCTTGTCGGGCGGTGAAAAAGTCCGCTGTATGCTTTCAAAACTCATGCTGCAGAATGCGAATGTGCTTATTCTTGATGATCCGACGAATCACCTTGACCTTGAAGCGATTGAAAGCCTGAACGATGCGCTCGTCGAGTTTCCCGGGGTTGTGCTTTTTAACAGCCATGATCACGAATTTGTTTCGTCGATTGCGAACCGCATTGTTGAAATTACACCAAACGGAATTATTGACCGCATGATGGGTTTTGACGACTACATCCACGATTCTTCTATCAGCGAACTGCGCGAAAAAATGTACGAGGGAACGGGAAAGAAAATCAAGTACAGAGTGTAAGAAAAGTACAAAACTTTGTTTTCTGTTTATTGACATTGCGTTTCAATAATAATAAACTTCATACAAGTCAATGAAGACGGGTACTGCTCCTGAGGGGCGTTCCCGTCTTTTTGTTTTTAAATCGCATTTCGGAGTATTCAGCAGTGTACAGACCGACTAAATTACTGCCTTTTATGCCGATGCAGCCGGCATTGGAACAATTACCGACTTATTGCCATCGGATGATTCGAGAGACTCATCCCTTATATAGCATTGTCTCTCTTATATATGAATTCGTACCGAATGGAGAGAAATCTTTTAATATTACAGCTATTCCGGACGGTTGCCTTGATATTGTTTTTCAGTTTTATGATGACTGTGTACGGAGTTTTATTTACGGCTGTACAAGAGAACCTCTTTCAATAGACTGGAGTACCTGCAGCCGCTGTTTTGGATTCCGTCTTTATCCCGGTGCCATCGGGAATCTATTACGTTGTCCGGCAAAAAATTTAACCGCAAATTATACGCAGATAGTATGCAACATAAATTTTTATGATGAACTGTTTGAAAAGATTCCTTTTTCAAACAGTTTTGACGAAAGGGTTCTTCTTGTCCAACATTTTTTTGAAAATCTCATTGCAAAAGGGTACCACACGCCGTCTTCTGTATCTCATATGGTGAATAAGATCATCAGCTCTGGCGGAAATATAACAATTAAGGAATTATGTGAGGAAACAGGTTACTCATTAAGCCATTTTCACAATATATTCGATAAATATGTCGGTATATCTCCAAAGGAATTTGCCGAGGTTGTCCGTTTCCAGCGCTCGCTCCTGCTTTTATACGCCGGCAGCGACGTGAACCTTGCGGAAATTTCCTGTCAATGCGGATATTATGATCAGTCCAGAATGAACCGTGCTTATAAAAGTTTTGCAGGATATTCTCCGAACAAGTTCAAAAAAATAATTTCAAATCAATATAAGATAAAGGCATTTTCGCTGCTTTAGACTGCCCCCGGATTATTATATTATTTTGTACATGTTGTTTTGTATAAACCGGCACAATTCATGTCTCTGTTTATCCTATCCCGGAAATTGCAGATCGTATATTATTTTTTTATCTTCAGGAGGTACGATTTACAATGGCATTACATGATATGAAAAAAAGCAGAGAACTTTCCAAACGTTTCGACGAATTGTTTCCGGGTGGACATTCAAAATTCAGAACACCTTTTGACGTTACAAAAAACAAAGTATTTATTGATAAGGCAAAAGGTACGCGGATATGGGATGTTGACGGCAACGAATATGTACAGTTCAACGATGCGTTCGGACCGGGAATTCTCGGTCACGCGAATCCCGAATGGGCTGCGGCGCTCAGCGATGTACTCGCAAATTCGGCTGCTATTGTCGGTTCCAACTGTTTGTTCGGTGAAGACGACATTATTGCAGCGGAGAGTATTCTAAGAGATGTGCCCTGTGCAGAGTGCGTAAAGATGCAGATCACAGGATCTGAAGCAGTACAGATGGCAATCCGCATGGCCCGGGCGTATACCGGAAGGGACATTGTCGTACGATTTTCCGATCATTACCACGGATGGTTCGACAATGTGTTCGGAGGTCTTCTGTCCGACGATCCCGATTTACCTCCGTATCAGAAAGAAGGAGATAATTACAACGACGATCACTGGACCTGCGGCCGTTTTTCCGGTTGTAAAAAAGAGACGTTCATTCTTCCGTGGAATGATTTTGAAACGCTTGAGAGGACATTTGACAAATACCATGATCAGATAGCGATGATTCACTTTGAAGCAATGGTCTGCAACACTCTTGGACTTTACCCGAAGCCGGGATTCCTTGAGAAAATCCGTGAACTCTGCGACAAATACGACATCGTGATGAGTATTGATGAAGTAATCACCGGGTACCGGCTCGGACTTGGCGGTGCACAGGCATATTTCGGAGTGACGCCGGATATGGCAACGTTTGCAAAAGCAATAGGCGGAGGTATCCCTGTGTCATGTGTTGTCGGAAAAAGAAAATATTTCGATGCATTTAATAAAGGATTAAAAGGACCGGGTACATTTAACGGCTACGCATTGGGAATGAGGGCAATGGCAACGACACTGAAAATACTGGAAAGGGATAATGGTGCCTGCTATAAGAACCGGCAGAAAATTCAGGACAGAATCACGGACGGTCTTTTGTCAATTGCGGATAAATACGGTATTCCTCTTCGTATTACGGAAGCTCCCGGTGTGTTTTTTACTATTTTCGGTATGGGCGGCGGAAAGAAACCCGTTTATACGGTAAAGGAAGCTGCCGACGGCGGCTGGAATTCGAACATGTTTGTTCAGTTCCGCCTGTATATGCAGGAAGCGGGTATTATTATGCTGCCCGGCGAGCGCTGGTATATCGACATGGCCCACACACAACAGGATGCCGACTGGGTACTGAACGCAGCGGAATCAAGCATGAAAAAACTTTCTGAAGATATAGTTTCCGGTAAATTTAAAAAATAAAAGCCGAATCTGAGTAATCAACCGTCTATGAGATACTGTCTCCTGGACTGCTGATTACCGGAAGACTTATGTAAAAGGAACAAAAAATGGGTGAAAACAGATTATTGCGTACCCTTGGCATGAAAGAAGCGATTACTATCACTGTCGGTACAGTTGTGGGTGTCGGTTTGTTCACGCTCGGTGCAAACTGCGCCGGAATTATGAAATCGGGAGTAATCAGCTGTACACTGATTGCGATGTTATCCTGCATTTTTCCATCGATGATGTATGCGGAAATGGGAGCCGCGCTGCCTTATGCAGGCGGAACATACGAATATGCAAAAAGAGCTATTAACAAACCTGTCGCGAACATAGCGGCATGGCACTATATTATTGCAATTATAGCGGCATGCGCCAGTGAATCTCTCGCTTTTTCAAATTACTTCAGCTGGATTCTTACAGGAATGGGAATCAATATACATATTGATAACAGAGTTATTGCCTTTATTCTGATGGCCTTTTTCATTTTTATTAATTTCAGTGGAGTCAGAATGTCAGGAAGATGGCAGAACGGCTTTGTTGCATTCTTCTGGGGAGCATCACTGGTCTGGATGGTATACATGATCAGAAACCTTGATTTTTCGAATTTTATCCCTGCTCAAATTGCTGCCATTCCCGGTTTTAAAGATTACGTACTGGTGATCACTTATCTGTGGTGGTGTTTTGCAGGATTTGAAACAGCGGTAGGGATGGGGGGAGAAATCAAATTCCCTCAAATCAACATACCTCGGGCCCTGCTGTTGTCGCCTTTTCTTGTATTTTCTGTTTCAGCACTCTTTCAGTTCTTTCTTATAGGCATTATACCGTCGAATATGGTAAGTTCTTTGGCTGATGCTGCAGCTCCGTATGCGGAAGGTCTGCAGATGGCAGGATACATAGGTTTTCCTCTGATTCTTTTGTGTGCAGCCATTGCATTCGGAGGCGATATGTCGACTATGAATCCCGGCATCGCCGCTCCGTCGCGTTACATTTTTCAGATGGGGCAGGATCACGTGCTTCCTGCTGTCTTTGGCAGAATCCATCCCAAATTTAAAACTCCATATGTAGCAGTTATATTCGTCGGCACTGTATCATTACTTCTGATTTTGACGAATTCGATTACAATCATTGCCGAAATCAGCATGGTGTCACTTTTCTGGTGTTATATCATAGGTTTTATTTCTTTTGCATATCTCCGAAAAAAAGAACCGGATTTACCACGTCCGTATAAAATGCCGTTTCCCGTAGCAGGTGTTGCTGTCAGCATCGCCGCTTATGTACTCATGATGTGGAGTGTAGGTCTGTATCATTTCCTTTTAAGTTTTATTATTACAGCTGTCTGTATTTTATTTTATGTATTTTATTCCAGAAAACATTCCATATCTTCAAAGAGATTAATTGAAATTCGCAACGAAGAAGCGGCTGTGCTGGCTGATGATATACCGGCTCCCGGGGAAAGGGCAAAGATGGACAAAGAGTTTAAAATTTGGAAAACGGGTATTATTTGTATTTTTATTTTTACACTGTTGATATATAGTATCGCATTTATCATATGATTTTGTACAAACCGGCACAGAATTTGTTTATTTTTGTCCTATCATGGAATAATGAATTTGTATAGGTTTTTAATAGTATGAAGAATTGAATCATCTTGAAAATCTTATGTACAACTGTTAAAAAAGGAAATCATGATAAAAAGTGATTTTTGCTGTTGAGCAAAAATGAACAGATGCTGCAAATTTTTATAGGAGTAACCGACAATGAGTTTTTTATTTCAGCCTGAAGAAATCGACAAGATTGTAACTGATGAAATGGGAAAAATGAAGATACCAGGCGCAGCGGTGACAATAGTAAAAGGAGACCGGGTAGTTTATACAAAAGGTTTTGGCCGTGCGAACGAAAGAGGAGATACAGTTACCCAAAAAGCCGCTTTTTATATCGGTTCTTCCAGCAAATCTTTTACGGCAATGGCAATTATGCAGCTTTCCGAACGGGAATTACTCAATATCGACGATCCTGTAGTCAAATATCTGCCCTGGTTTACGCTTGCAGATAAAAGTGCAGCCCGCGAAATTACCATTCGCCAGCTGCTTAATCATACAAGCGGTTTTTCAACATATGAAGGAATGAAAGTATTCAACAGAGACGCCGATGAATCTCTGGAAACTATAACGCGTCATTCCAGGTATTTCAGAATAAGCAGGAAAGCCGGTACCTCGTATGAATATTCGAATTTGAATTATGTCCTGGCAGGAGAAATCATTCAGGCAGTTTCAGGGATGTCGTACGGAGAGTATATTGAAAAAAATATATTTCAACCTCTGGAAATGCATAATTCATTTGCTTCAAACGATAAAGCCCTGAGATACGGTATTGCGTCCGGATATCAACCGATTTTCGGACATGTTAAAAATACGAAATATGAATTTCATCCCGCCATTATCCCTGCAGGGTATCTGGTAACCTGTGCGGATGATATATCTCACTATCTTATTGCGAATCTCAACGGCGGACTATATAAGGGTACAAGAGTTCTTTCTGCGGAAGGAATGGATAAGCTTCATACAAAATCATCTCCGGCCAGTGACCATTACGGACTGGGCTGGTTTGATTACGGTGAATTGATACATCACGGTGGAAGCTGTGAAAATTACCATGCAACTATGATGCTTGTCCCTGCGGAAACGTGGGGAATATTCGTTCATTACAATATAAATGACAATATATCAGGAGCCTTCGTAAAAGGCAGTTTTGCCGGCGGTGAGACTGTGTCATATGACAGAATTCAGTCGCGGATTGTAAATTACCTGACACAGAAGGAAACACTTTCTCCCATTATCGCAACAGCCGGCGGATTTTATCCGAAAATGAATACCGTACTGGCCCTGCTTTTTATTCTTATTGCAGGACTTGGAACAGCTTACTGTACATCGTCCTCACTGCTTTTACCGGTTTTAATTACCTGTAATATTGTATTGCCTGCAGTACTGCTGAAGTTCATTCCGAGAGTATTTAAAGCCACGTGGAAGGCCATCTGCCGCTTTGGAGCGGGATACGGACACGCGTTTCTGGCAGTACCAATTGTGCTGTTCGTTTTCGGTATTCTGAAAATCATACTTTTTTTATAAGTTTCTCCATATATCGGAAGTCTTTACCGTCAAACGGACGGGAGAAAGAATCAGCGGATCAAGGATAAAGTGTTATCCTTTAGAGAGGGTATATCACAGGCTCAGACAGCAAGAATTATAGATTCAAACGGTGAATATCACAGATATAGAAATTGAATGTCACTGATATGTACCCCAAGTAAGCGTCAAATCTTGCACACGGAGCAGATGATACGCACCCCTAAAGGGTAACACTTTTTAAATGAAGTGAAAAAAGACGGACACGCTATATCCAGTGTCTGGGCCCCGGGCAGGAACACGTTGTTCAGACACAGGCTCCTTATAGACACACAATGATAATGGACTGCTCCCAAAAGGGAACACAATTATCAGTACCTGCCTCCGGGAAGGAACACATCAGTATGTGTCTGCACCCGGATATATATACTAGGCTAAAATTCGAGTTTTAGAGAGTCATCAAAGCAAACAGAGGAAATATTCTTAACAGCAATAATTTGATGCAAAAGGAAAGCAGTAATGCTGTAAAAGAAGTGTCTGAACATTCCGGGAATACTTCTTGCGGCATGGTAAATCAGATTATAGCTTTTCTTCAAAACAGACCAGACATTTTCGATGCAGTTTCTGTTTCTCAGGAGCTGGAACTGTTCTTCTGTCATCAGCCGTTTCATATTTTTTCTTGTTGCTGTACAGGGTTTTCTACCGGACTGATACATCTGTTCCAATTCTTTTTCCTTCAACAGATATCCGGCATCTGTTACAATTGT
>WSSedB1CaDRAFT_10000205_pt1 | contig 28545 bp, 25 predicted proteins | sample WetSurSB1Cattail_FD_9460 | JGI IMG/M metagenome (IMG submission 9460)
GAAAGCAGGTCATTCGAACTTGTTGAACGTTTTATTTTAAGATCAACGCCGGTAAATATTTTTTCTATCTGCTCATCAAGTTCGTCACGGTCCGTAATAACAAGTATTCTGGATTCTGCTATGTTGTCAAGAATCCATTTGGCAAGCCAGACCATCGTCAGTGATTTTCCGCTTCCCTGCGAATGCCAGATAATTCCACCCTGATTGCGCTGTATCCGTTGCTGACACCGTTTTACCGCATAGAACTGATTGTAGCGGCATATCTTTTTCGTACCGCAGTCAAATATGATAAAGCTGTGGATAATATCAAGCAGCCGTTCTTTCCTGAACAGGCGGTACAGCTGCCGGTCAAGAAGCATGCCGAACTCTTTACATTTTGCTTCTATCTTTTTGTCGAGTTCATCTTTATCCTGCATCTGGTCGGTAAAATTATCTTCCTTCCATTCAAGATAATACTTTGCACCGGTTCCGCTTGTACCATACCGGAGACCTTCGCTGTCATTTGCCGCAACGCATAACTGTATCGAAGAAAAGAACCGCTGAATAAACTGTTCTTTCTGGTTTGTTACGTTCTGACCGATTCCATCCGCAACAGACACGGTACTTCTCTTCAATTCGACAACCGCAACAGCAATACCATTGATATACACGACAAGGTCCGGGCGCTTTTCAATATTTTCGGAAACTGTTACCTCTTCCGCTATATAAAACGTATTTTTTAACGGCTCGTTCCAGTTGATAAGGTAGACTGTCTTTTCTGCCTCGCCCGCATGTTCCGCAAGTTTGAGGCCGTATTTCAGGACACTGTAGACTTTTTTATTGGTATAGTAAGAACCATGGATAAAATCGGTAAGCGTTCTTGAAAACTCCGCCTGTATTGTTTCAATAAACTCAGGAGTATACCCGTTGCCGGATAAAAATGATTTCAGTTCTCCCCAGCGGACATTATAATTGATTGAATCATGGAGATTACCGAGAGATTCGTAGCCAAGCTCTTGTTGAAAAAAACTGAGTACTCGATTCTGTGTCACACGTTCAGGGGAAACTAATTTCATATATCTATCTCCCTTTTATTTTGAAACTAAGAAATCCATTTTGAATAGCAATTGATTTTCTCTTCAACCCCGTATTTACGAAATTGAGCACATACGGTTGCAAATTATAAGGAAACAAACAACCTTCTGTACTTACTGTAGATGATCTGTATATGATTTTCATAAATTCCAGACCAGACTGTATACCACAATTAATTGGAATACATCCTGTCCCCCCAAAAATATGATTTTCTTCATTATAAAAATTTTTTACCAGCAGCTTATTTTCGTCAAGGCTCATTTTCTCAGTCAAGTATTTTTTCCCCATTCGTTCAAAGCTGTAAATGCTTCTTATTATTTTTTTATAAATAAAGACAACAAGTAATATTAATAGAAGAACACCACTTGCTATTATTGCCAAAGATATATAACTTTGATATTTATTTCTAAAATCTACAAGTAAAAATCTTTCTACTGCTTTTTGTGGAAGGAAAGTAATAATCATACCTGAAATAAAAATTAATAAAACGAAATACTCTAATTTCAATTTGTCAATAAACTTTTTAATTGTCTCCCACATATACTTTTCCTCTCCTGGTCAAATACTTTATTATCAACCTTTTATATTTCTTTCTTTCGTGGTACAAATCCGTTCTTTCTCATCCAGTCAAGCGCAGTAAGCCAGCGTTCTCTTTCAATACGTTTCTTTGACTCATTCCAGTTATTCAGCACTTCATCCACAATCCGCTCGTCAGATGGCGGAATCCCCTGATTCAGGAAATCTTCCAATGCACTGTACAGTGTTGCAACTATTTCGCATTGCTCTGTTTTTGCAGTTTTAAAAGTGCAGATAATCATGTCAAATGTATCTTCTACGCCCCCATAGTACCGCTCAAAATACATTTTGTGTGCACCTCTTTTCTGTAAAGGAACATACCTTACACCATTATCACTCCTGACAGCCTTAAACCACTGAAGTTTACTTAGCTCTGAATCCACAGAATGCAGTGCCCTGTTATCATAGGGGCCAGCAGCAGCTCGATGATATGATGAATGAATTTCCGGTGCACACATTTTTTCTGTCAGAAAAAGCAACTTTTCCATTTTTACATGCCCGAATGTGGGCTCTTCACAAAGTCTGTCGGCAATTTCTGCAGCCAGAACAGCACGCCGAAAAGATTCATTTGCGAAAGTCTTTACATGTTTTTTTTCCGGTTGGTCTTCCGCAACTGCAAGTCGTATCTTACCTGTCAGCAGCTGCTGCATCATTCCCTGTTTCAATGCCCGGTACTTATCAAGTTTCTTATGCAGAGCAGTGATTTCTGCATCCATGTCACTAAGAATGGTTGCAATTGCTGTTTGTTCATCTCTAGACGGAATGACAACATATATGTTTTTAAGTGATGATTTTGAAATCGAAGAAACTTTTATTCCGGTAATAAAGGGCAAAAGTTGATCATGGAACAATGAAAAATTCATAAAGTATCCAAGATACCTCGATGCAAACCTCTCTGCCTTCGGTCTGCAAAGGATCGTATGCAAACCAGATACAATCTTTTTATTGCCGATGTTATAAACCTCTATTGTCTTTCCGACAGTTTCATCTTCAGCGGTATCGGCAATAATTACATCACCTTCACAAATCTTATACTTAGAAAAATCAAACTTTATGCCCTTATTTACAAAGGAAATTTCTTCCTTATAGCAATCTAAGATAGCAGGAAATTTTATTAATACGTCGCCATAGTGAATATTTTGATACTCCCCTTCTGAATAATTAAGACAATTACGAGCGTAAGTATTATTAGGATAAAAATCAAATACTTCTCTCATTATCTTCACTTCCCAGTCTTCCGGAATTGAACCAATCTCGGTCTGCTTAAATTCTTTTGATTTTGCAAATCCGCTCAGACGTCTTTTTCCGGTAAGCAGTTGCTGCATGGTACCCTGTTTTATTGCTTCTTTTTTAGCAATGAGTTTTTCAAGTGAAACAATAAGACTATCCGTATCACTCAAGACCTGTGCAATATGCCGCTGCTCTACAGTTGTTGATGGAAAAGCTAATTTGAATTTCTTAATCACATTTTTATCACCACGAGGCATTTTTGTTCCTACAGCGGTAGACATCATTTGATCAAAGAATTTATCAGTTGACAATAACGTATAAAGATATTTCGAATCGTCGTCTTTGTTTTTTTTCCTTAAAACTAAAATATCCGTTGAGCAGCAACCATTTTTATCCGCCTGCCATATTTTCTTCAAATAAGGACGTATATTGGAAAGTAAAATATCATTTGTGCGATACTCTCTCCCCTTTATTACTGAAAACTTGCCATTAAAATCTCTTATTCCTCTTTCATTTGACAACATATTTTCAGTTGTAACATAATATTTTGAATTCGTTAGTTTTGAATCTATTGTTGATGTACAAAAGTCTAATACATCTCCCAACGTCTTTACTTCCCAGTCTTCCGGAATTGCACCGATCTCCGTCTGCTTGAATCGAGTCTCTTTCATTCTGCTGCCCCGGTAACAATCCACTGACCTTTTTTCGTTGAGCCGACGTGTTTTATGACATTGTTCTTCTGTAATATTTTCAGATTATACTTAATGCCATCTTCCGTTATGCCGGCAATGTTCTGCGCCATTTCCGCGCGCGTAGCGGACGGGTTCTTTTGTATATAGGCGACAATCAGCTTCTGCGAATCATTGAGCTTCGTGAGAGTTTCTTGGGTAGTTTCTTGGGTAGTTTCTTGGGTAGTTTTATCGTTCTTATATGAAGGGCGGTAAAAATTAACCCTCAGCAGATCACCTATTTCCTGAAACTCCGGCGGTTTTATTCCGTACTCTCTGCTCATGGCAATGATCCGTTTCAGGCCGGAACCCCAGCCTTCCACCATGCCGATTTTTTCAAACACGCGGGCAAGCGTTCTGTTTCGTATTGCAGACCGTCCGTTCACTGCTTCTTCAAGCGTAAGCGTCCCGTACAGACTGCCGGGACTTGATATTTCAACACGGTCGTCATAGACCGCAACCTGAATGCTCGACGGCATTTGGTAATTCCGGTGGATAGCGGCATTGATAATAAGTTCACGTATTGCGGCAACCGGCAGTTCGTATTTTTCATCATGAACCAGTCCGTTTATTTCAACGGCCATACTCATATAATTCAGTACAAATTTATATGCCTGATCGACCTGCTCGCACAGCGGGCCTTCGTATTCCTTCTTATCCAGAAAGAACACTCGATCGGTTCCCCTGAAACGCGCACACTGAATCCGTGACGTAAAATCATGCTTTCCCAGCAGAATCGCATACGCATTCGTCGCCGTATCTTTTCCGTCTTCCTTCCGAATGACATGCAGGTTATAGAGATCCTTTTTAATGATTTCAAACTTTGCCTGTGCGGATAAAACACTGCATAACGCTGTTACGTCATCGTCCGTAACGGGTAGATTTGAATACGGTAATTCGTCATAAAAACATTTTCTGCCGCGGTTTGTCAGTTCTTCAAGCGTTGCCCAGTCAGCTTTTCGTGTCGTAGCCCCGAGCCTGATATACGTTCCGGCTTCTTTCCCTTCTGATTTTATATAATACGGAGTTGCCGCTCCCGGATAGACCTGAATCAGCAGCAGCTGCTTGCCATCCACTGTTTCCGCAGAAATGTCGGGAATAATCTGAGGCGAGCACATCTGGCCGACGGTATCTGCAATGAAGTCTTTCAGTTCAAACAAATCAACTGATTTCGGGATACCGGTTATTTCACGTTTGTTGTTTACGCCGATAACAAGGCTGCCTCCCGCACCGTTTGCAAACGCAACAATGCTTTTTATCCATTTGGCGGATTCTTTGGGAAGTTCGGCTTTGAATTCAACGGTACGGCTTTCTCCGTTCCGTAGTGCATCCGGTAAAAAATCATTCATACGTAAATCCCATTTCCTTCAGATGAGCTGTGACTTTGCATTCCAGATCATGTTCCTGCTGCGTCAGTTCCGTAAGGGTGTTTTCATACCGCTCAGCAAGTTCGACAATCCGTTTGGAAAGGTTATTTGCCGCCGTTACATAGAGGTTCTGAATACCATCCTGCAATGAAGCATACCATTTTTTATGTACCAGCAGATCCTTTATTTCCTGTTCTGTAAATTTACTGTAGCGTTCACGGCATTTTTCATCAAGTTTTTTCTTACGCGCACTGATTTCCCTGTTCAGGTTCTTTATATCGTTCGTATACGCAACATATGTGCTGAGCACGTTGTACTCAGCGGAGTCAGGTTTATCGTTCTGTTTCTTCAGTTGTTTTACGCGGGACTCAACTTCTTTATCGTCTATTTTTTTGTCGTCGTCGGCATAGTCGCCCAGGTACCCGTCATCATCGGAATTATTTTCGACAAATTCGTCACGGTCCGCCTCTTTCTGCGCAACTTCATTTTCTTTGGCCGCAATCTCCGAAACTTCTTCTCCAAAGAATACATCACGTACCAGCTTCTGAGGGATTAATTTCCCTTCCCAGCCGACGACTTTATATTTGCCTTTGTTTTTACCGTTTTTAATTTCTTCGGTAATGTCTTCCGTCTCCCGTGCAACTCCATATCCTTTTTCATCCTGAATGATGAGCAGCACGTCGTCATTCATCGTTTCATTCCAGTATGCAAGCAGTACCTGGTACACGTCGTACTTGTCAAGGAGTACGACCGGCTCATACAGTTCCACCAGTTTTTCCGAAAGCTGCCCAATCAGTTTTTTGTTGGAATCGGTTCGTTTCAGTTTTGTAAGTTTAGGCTCTGAAAATACCTTCCAGTCTTCAAACGTTTTTGTTACTGTATCATTGTATTCGGCAAATTCCGCATTTCCGCAGATTGCCGCATGAACAGCATCCCTGTCAACAGCGAGCTTGAGAAAACCTTTTGCATACTTTTTGAAAAGTTTCTTTTTCAGATCCGGAAACACGTCCCAGAATTCAGGAATTGAATCGATGTCATCCTGCGGTATTCCGCCGTATAGATGGGCTGCAATACTCTGCTGATCTTCTTTTTCTCCTGAGCTGATATAGCGCGGTATGTTCAGATTATAGGCATTTTTTACAACGATTTCATCATCCGGAACAAAGCGGGAAAATCCTTTTATCTCATGCATCGTGCCGAATGCTGTAACAATCTTATAAATATCCTGTTCCCGGAGCCTGTTCTTGTCTTTGTCCTTTATAAATCCGCGGCTTGCATCAATCATAAAGATGCCCGTTCCGTCTGCCGCATGTTCTTTGTCCAGCACGATGATACAGGCTGGAACCGGTACCATAGAAGAGATTTGCAGGAAGTCCGATGATTCCTTTTATAAGATGACGGTCGATAATATTTTTCCGGATCGTCTCTTCTGCGTTACCGCGGAATAAAACACCATGCGGAAGAATAACTGCCGCTTTACCGGTATTATTTTTCATCGATTTTATGATATGGAGAAGCCACGCATAATCGCCGTTCTTTTCCGGCGGTCGGTCACCGTAATCGTCAAACCGCCCGAATTCTTTTAAGCCGTCTTTCCAGTTTTTCATGGAGAACGGAGGGTTGGCTACCACATAATCGAACTGTCGAAGCTGATCGTCATCGGAATCATTCCGGTAAAACGGATTCGAGAATGTATTATCTGCGGCAATTTCGCCTTCCGCTTTGTTGTGCAGTACCAGATTCATCTTGGCAAGACCTGCAGTGGAACCGTCTTTTTCCTGACCGTAAATGGCAAGAGGGAACGGAGCTTCATTTGCAGCCCGTATCAGAAGCGAACCTGACCCGCATGCGGGATCATAGATGGTGGCATTTTTGTTTTTACAGTCCGCTACATCTATTACTCTTGCCAGGATACGCGAAACTTCCGCAGGCGTGTAAAATTGTCCTTTGCTCTTTCCGCTTGCCGTAGCAAAGTTGCGCATAAGAAACTCGTATGCATCGCCGATAAGGTCGTCATCATCCGCTTTGTTATTCTTAAAATTCAACTCAGGCCGCTGGAAGATTGCAATAAGGTCGGTAAGCTTATCAACCATTTCCTGTCCTTTGCCAAGTTTTGCTTCATCGTTAAAATGTGCATTGTTGATAACATTGGTAAGATTGTTTGCTTCCGCAATCCTTGCTATCAGCTTGTCAATTTCCTCTCCGATATTTTTTTTCCCTTTTAATGCAACTAGGTCTTCAAAACTCGACTTCGGGGGAATTACAATCGCACCGTACGGTTCATCCTTGAACTTGTCCGAAACATATTTTATAAATAAAAGCGTGAGAATGTAGTCTTTATATTGCGAAGCATCCATGCCGCCGCGCAGCTTGTCGCAGCTTGCCCAGAGAGAGCTGTATAATTCTGATTTTTTAACTGCCATAGCAAAGTCCTTTGTGCCTATTTTCGATTTATGAAGTACAATTTATCAGTATACCATATTTCGCCATTTTTGTTCGGGTAATTTACTTCTTTTATATATTACAAAATCAGCTGTATGGTAGTATTCTGGTATCATAACGCTGCAACTGGTAAGCCACAATACAGTTTACTACTGCTAAGGCATACATTGCAATGTCAGACTCCCGTACATTCCAACGTTACATCCCCTTACATTGCACGATACCGCTTTCCTTCTTGTTGGAAAGCCGCCGGAAATACGGTATACTCCTGGCTATCATGAATACGAGACCTTCAATACAGTCACTTCTCGGCAGGCAGCTGCTTTTTTTTGACGGTGCCACAGGCTCTGTGCTGCAGTCCCGCGGGCTTATTCCCGGGGAGCTTCCCGAACGCTGGAACATTACCCATCCCGATGAAATTGTTAATCTGCATTATGCCTATTTCCGATCCGGTGCGAATATTGTTAAGACAAACACATTCGGCGCATTCAGCACAAAATTTCCGGCGCATGCAGGCGGGGGAGCGGCGTCCCGTGTGCTTTCCGCATCCGGCAGTCTTGAAGAAGTTGTAAAGGCCGCCGTTGCGAACGCACAGAAGGCACGCAGTAAAATTGAAAGTGAAATACTGTCCGAAGACGAGCTTGCGGGACTTCGCGCGGCGCATCTTGTTCCGGACGGAATTGTTCCTGCTCAGTGCCCTCATTATATTGCGTTCGACATCGGCCCGTGCGGAAAGCTGTTGCGTCCTATGGGCGACCTTGATTTTGAGGACGCAGTCTCCCTGTTCAAGCAGACCTTCCGGGCCGGTCTTCCGTGCGGTGTTGATGCGGTGCTGATAGAAACGATGAACGACTGTTACGAAGCAAAGGTCGCTGTTCTTGCTGCAAAGGAAGTGCGCGAAGAGCTGAATCTTGATATTCCGATATTTGCAACGACCGTGTACGACGAAAGCGGCCGCCTCCTAACCGGGGCCGACCCGGAAACGATGACTGCAGTCCTTGAAGGGCTCGGCGTTGATGCGTTCGGCATGAATTGTTCGCTTGGACCTGAACAGATGGCGCCTCTTGTTCCCCGTCTTACGGCAGCCGCAAGTATTCCCGTCATTGTAAATCCGAATGCTGGTCTTCCCCGTTCGGAAGGCGGAAAGACAGTCTATGATGTACCGGCGGAGAGGTTTGCTCAGATTATGACGCAGATAGCGGAATCAGGAGCGGATCTGCTCGGCGGCTGCTGCGGTACGAATCCTGAGTATATCTGCCGGATGGTGAATGCGCTTCAGAATAGAAAGGCATCTCCCGTTACGGAAAAAAACGATTCAGTTATCGCGTCGTATACGCATACTGTGCATATCGGGGGGAACTATGCTCCTGTTCTTATAGGCGAGCGGATTAATCCCACCGGCAAAAAGAAATTCAAGGAAGCGCTCCGCTCTAACGACATTCCGTATATTATTTCGCAGGGACTTGAGCAGGAATCGAAAGGAGCGCACGTACTCGACGTGAACGTCGGACTTCCTGAAATCGACGAGAAAAAAATGATGGTCACTGTCACGGGTGAACTGCAATCTGTATCAGCCCTGCCGCTCCAGATTGACACTTCAAGCCCTGCCGTTATGGAAGCGGCGCTCCGCCGGTACAATGGTAAAGCGCTCATCAATTCCGTAAACGGAAAACAGGAATCCATGCAGGAAGTCTTTCCGCTCGTAAAAAAATACGGCGGTGTCGTTGTCGCGCTCACGATAGACGAGGCCGGTATTCCGGAAACTGCGGAAGGGCGGCTTGCAATTGTTAAAAAGCTGTACGATACTGCGGCGCGCTACGGTATCAGCAGAAAGGATATTATTATTGATCCTCTTGCAATGGCCGTCAGTTCCGACGACAAAGCACCTCCGGCAACACTGGAAACAGTCCGTGCCATTCACGACGCAGGCGGTAATACGATTCTCGGCGTATCGAATGTGTCGTTCGGCCTGCCGGAACGCGAATTTGTGACTGCGGCATTTTTTACAATGGCGATGCAGAACGGTCTGAGTGCGGCAATCATGAATCCCCTTTCCGCGGAAATGCAGAAGGCATACGCCTGTTACTGTGTTTTAAGCGGTCACGATCCACAGTGTGCCAGGTATATTTCGTTTGCGGAAAAATATGCTGCGGAAAAAGAAGAATCGGTACACCCTGCCGGAACTGACGCGCAGCTTGCCGCCCTCCGGCAGATTGCATCGCTGGCAGCCGCTGCAACAGGCGGAACGGTTGCTTCTGACGTGGTTTCATGTCTGTCATCTGCCGGACGACCTTCTGCAGGAACAAAACAGCCGGGTACGGACGGCAGCGGTGCTCCCGTATCAGGAAATGGCGTGCAGCCTGAAGACTCTCCATTGAAGCACGCAATTATCCGGGGTCTCAAAGCAGAAGCGTCTGCATACACGAAGGAACTTATTAAGACGACGGCTCCGCTTGCCATAATCGACGGCGAACTTATACCGGCACTCGATGTGGTGGGAAAAGGATTTGAAGCAAAAAAAGTGTATCTTCCCCAGCTGCTTATGAGTGCGGATGCAGCCGCTGCTGCGTTTTCAGTTATAAAAGAACATCTTGCTAAAACCGGAACGCAGGGAAAGAGCCGTGGTATGATTATTGTTGCGACTGTAAAGGGAGACATTCACGATATCGGCAAAAATATCGTAAAGGTGCTCCTTGAAAACTACGATTTTACCGTACTTGATTTGGGAAAAGATGTGCCTCCGGAAACAATCGTTGAGAGGTGTATACAGGATCACGTCATGCTTGTCGGCCTGTCCGCCCTTATGACGACAACCGTTCCAAGCATGGAGGAAACAATACGGCAGCTCCGTCAGAAAGCTCCGTGGGCAAAAGTCTGCGTCGGCGGCGCCGTTATGACGCAGGAATATGCCGACATGATACACGCGGATTTTTACGGAAAAGATGCCATGGCCACCGTAAAGTATGCGCAGTCAGTGTTTTCTGCCGTATAAACAGGGACGACCGCAAAGCTGGAAGACTGTCAGTTTTCAGGCAGCATGGTTTTATAAAACAAAAAAATACCTTCCTGCAGCCGGAGTTTGTCCGGTTACCGGAAGGTTTATTTTTAATTCTAACTATTTTAGTTATTTAATTTTTTTATGCATTCCTTTCCAAAAGCATTAGTCGGTGAGTGTTATTGTACCGACTAAGAATTCTTTTGTAATCCCGCTGTCAAGACCGAATGCAGAAATACCTGCATCGGTGAGAGTCAGATACAGAGGTGCTGAAGTTCCGCTGTAAAGCTTTGCGGATTCAGCGTTTGTTTTCGTTGTCCCCGATGCGTACAGTGTGACAGTTGCTGTTGTTGAAGATGTCGTAATTTTTCCGGTGATTGTCATACCCGTTCCGCTGGCAAGATCCGTTCCGGCAAATGCCGTTCCGTAATATGCCATTGTGAAATAATCGTTACTGCTGTTTCCGTAGATTTTTTGTGCAGTAAGTTCGTTGTCCAGTGCATCCGGAAGTGTAATAGTAAACGATCCCAGTTCTGTACCGCTTGTTATGTCTGTATTGGAACTTTCTGAGATAGCAATGGTTGTTCCGATACTTATATTTTTCTCGGCTTTTGTAATGTAGAGTTTGTAAGAACCGACTGTAACAGGCGAAATTTCATTATTTGTAAGTGTACTTTTATCAAAAGTAACAAGAGCATAATACGTATTCGCGGAAGTAGAGTTTTTGGCTGCTTTTATCTGATATGAAAGCGTGCCATAGGAAGCATCTGCAGTTGCTGTCCATTTTGATGAAACGAAGGTAATATCTGATGTTTCGTTTCCTTTTGCATCATAGAATGTAAATGCCGGTGTTATTGTTCCTGTTGCAGTAGACGCCTTAAATGTGTCACCGGTTGCAGTAATTGTTGCTGTGTCGTTGTACGTTGTTGTACCTGAGAGGGTGATGTAAGAGTCTGTGTTCCAGTCGACGTACGGATTGATGAAGCACCATTCAGCTGCGGATGGGATTGTCATTACAGAAGATGTAAGGCTTGATGCAAGAGGTACAGTTGCAGTTTTGCTGTACTGTGAATAGTACACCAGATATTCAGACGGAATTGAAAGTTTTATCTCGCTTGTATCAACCAGCGTGTTTGACGTGGAACCTGAAATGACATACGTAATGGTATCGTGAGAAAGATTTGTTGTGGAAACTGATTCAGACATGATTTTTGCATCTGTCACGTTGGGAAGTGTAAGCCATCCTGATACTTTGTCGCTTTTCGGATAGCCGTTTTCAGAATGCCAGTCGGTAACATTCAAGCTGTCGTTGAGCACAACGGTAACTGTGTTTTTGAATAATGTATTATTGTGCGTATATGCAATGCTGTTCTGTGTGACATAGGCATACTGTCCGACTGCATATGTTGCCTTCTTGCTGTATCCCGTCGTAAGTCCTTTCCCGTTATTGTTTTCAAGTGCAGCTCCTGTCAGCGTTACACGGATATATCCTGATGTAAATGCGGCTGCTGAGATCATGCTGTCGTCTGCCGAATAAAGGTGGAAATAAAAATACTGACCGCTGATTATATCTGAGCTGCCTATATCGGATGACGTCATTTTAACGGAATATCCTGATACGTCGCCCAGAGAAACGCTGAAGTAAGAACTTACATCTGTGATGTCATTACCGGAAAGTTTGGATTCGTACAGGAAATTCCGGAAAGAATTTGACATGGTGACGCCGCCGTCAAAAGTCACTTCGTATTGTGTATCGGAAATTGTACTACCAACCGGTGCTGCCAGTATAGAATTACCGGATGACACCGCCGCCAAAGACGCATACACTGCTGATTCAATGACCGTTTCCGTTGTAGGATCTGTGTTCATCTGGCATCCTGACAACAGTAGTCCGACTGCTGCGCTTGCAATAAGCAGACTTTTAAATTTTTTCATTTGTTTCTCCTGAAATCGAAAAAATATATCTCACAGAGAAAAGTACTCTCTCTGTTATTACCACTGTGGATATAAACTAATGTGTAAAAATCAAAAATGTAAAATATGTCAAAAATATAAAATACATTAAAGAATAAACTTTTTTTATTGTTACACTTTAGATAATTTTATTATACTATAGATAAATTTTTTATACTTGTCAATAAAAAAACAGTCCGTGCACGCTTTGTTGTCAGCGTATACACGGACTGTTGTAAAGATTCTATTTCAGATGCTTTTTATGCTGCCGATTCTATTGCAATCCGTTTTGGCAGAGCAGCTTCCGCCCTGGGGAGAGAAATGGTGAGAACACCGTTTTTGAACGAAGCTGCGATGCCTTCTGAGTTTACATCATCCGGCAATGTAAATTTCCTTGAAAATGCATCTGTCCTGCGTTCACGGATAAGCCATGTACTTTCTTCCTTTACAGCAGAATCATTCTCCGGAGTTTCCTCTTCGTGTTTTTCTTCTTTAATTGAAGAAATCGTAAGCGTTCCGTGATCAAGTTCAATGTTTACATCTTTTTCGGTGCGACCCGGCAGTTCCATTTCAAGTGTATATTCTGTTTTTGTCTCTTTAACATCAACATCAGGTGTTCCGCACACATTGCAGCCGGAATCAGCATCATTGTCAAAAAGATTACCCATTACGTTATTCAAAAGTTCAAGTTCGTTCATCATATCAAAACCTCCACAGCTATTGATTTAGTTTTTATATCAGGTTCTGTCCTGACACTTTATATATAGCAATAAATGTGCCAGGATTAAAAAAAAAGAGAAATTAATGAAAAAACATGGGATTTTAATCATATATGACTGGCAAAGGAGCGCGATGAAGCGCAGCCAGCCGGTAATTCTGCAATAACTGAATGCTCTGGGGAAAAAATTACGCGTATGGGTAAAAATGATACTCGTAAGTGTGTTAAAAATACCCATTTTTGTTCATTTCAACAGGTATTCTGATTCAAGGTAATACAGAGCAGCTTTCTTCCCTCAACACTGCACGGGCTGATATCACTAAACATACAGCCGTAGAAAAGATATAAAAAAATCGATTTCCTCTTGCTTATCACGCAGCGTGATGAATTAGAATGAAAACAGCTTAAGTGAGGAATGATGAGATGGGGAAAGAAAAGTTTTTTTCAACCGGTCAATTGGCGGAAATGGCCGGCATTTCTGCAAGAACGCTTCAGTACTATGATGAGCAGAATATTTTGAACCCGTCAAAGATTGAAAACGGAAGGAGATGGTATACAGGCGGAGATATAGTACGCCTGGAACAAATTCTTTTTTTCAAATCGTTTGGCTTTTCACTCAAAGAAATTAAAACAAAAATTATGGGAACAAAAACGGGCGGCGACTGCAGGAAGATTTTTTTACACCAGCGGAAAGTCCTTACGGAACAGATAAAGAATCTGAAACATACCGTCGGAATCCTTGATGCGGCAATTTTGGAAGTGAAAGACGGATGTGACATCGATATGAACCGGCTGATTTTAATCATGGAATCTATGGAGAGGGGGAATCCTTATACGTTTGTCGTACGCTATTTTACTGACGATCAATTGAAAAATTACGCAGTCCGGTTACTGACATCTTCGGATTCGCCCGATTCCGTGAGGGATATTTTCGATTGTCTTGATAAACTTTATTTGCAGGGAGCAGACCCTGCCGGCAGGGAGGGGCAGGAGCTGGCCGAAAGGTGGTGGAATATGGTTATTCAGTTCGCAGGAGGAGATTTCAGCTTGATACGCTCTCTTCTGTATGTGGGAAAGGATATCCGTAACTGGCCTGAATCTACAGACGTCCTTAAGAAACCTATCGAGAATTTTCTGGCACAAGCATTCAGTATCTATCTTGAGCGCAACGGAATCATAATTGATGATGCGGATGGAAAATCCGCTGAATAATAGTACAAAAAATTTAATACGTGCATGTATAAGGAGTTAACAAATGATGAAGCTTTCGACTTTTTTGAAAAGTAAGGGAATGATTTATGCAGTCGTTCTTGCCGTTTTTTATCAGGCTGCTATGGTGGGACTGTATATTTACGGTTATCATGTTTTGCCGGGCGGAGTGGACAAGCTCTCCGTCAATATTGTAAATCAGGATGGTAGTCAGGGACAAATCGTTCAAAGCCAGCTGGCCGCAAATCTTCCATTTAAACATATCGTAACAGATATGACTCTTGAAGAAAGTCAAAAATTACTGGACAGGCGTGCTGTTCAAATGGTTATCGTAATTCCCGAAAACTTTGTTGTGAATCTTGCAAAGGGAAAATCGGAATTTGAGTTCTATATTAATCAGTCAAACACTATTACGACCTCTTCAACGATGACATCCGTAGCACAGGCCGTCACGAACAATTTTAATGATGCTGTCAGAGAAAAGAAAGTCGCAGGCGTGCTGGAAAACCTTCATCTTGACGCGGCGGAACAGCAGGCGGTTACCGCACAACTGCATAATGCGGTCGTGCAAAAAAACGTGTATAGTAACCAGGCTCCGCAGAGCATGGACTATATTATGGCTCCGACTTTTCTGTCTATAGGAACATATGCATCTTCTATGGTTGTTGCAATCATATTGATGAATATTTTTCTGGCGTTTATTCCGATTATGGGAAAACGAAAAGCTTTCTATTATATAGAGACCGCAGGTTGTGTTATAGCTCTGCTTGCTCCGGCGGTCGGAGTAATTGTAGCAAGGTGCCTGATTTCCATCAGTTTTAACAGTCTGCTGAGGTTGTATCTGCAGCAGGTTTTTATGCAGCTTACGGCTTTTCAGTTTACGCTGGTGTTTTCGTTACTGTTTGGGCAGAACGGTATTTTCGTCAATATCTTTTTTATGCTGACGCAGACTATTGCCGGCGGCGGTACGATGGCGCTTGAGGTAATGCCGTCTTTGTTCAGGGCTGTCAGCTACATTACTCCCATGTATCCGAATACACAGATTAATTTCGGCTTGATGTACGGCGGACCCGTACGTATATATGAACTGCGGATGGGAATAATTCTGGTTGTTTCATCCGTCCTGCTTCTGCTCATCATCCGGTTTAAGTATCGACCAGAGTCTGAAAATGCACAGCCGGCAGCTGGTGCAACAGCATAAGAACACAGGCGGTAAAAAGTACTGTTTCCAGGGGAATTTCATTTTCTTCTATAATTTGATTATTTTCCGAAGAGCGTTTTTATAAGTTCTTTTATATCACTTATTTTTTTTGCATCTTTTCCGCCTTCCGGAGCAAGAACTGTCGTAAAGCCCATATTCTGTGCGGTTTTGATACGCTGAGCCATCCTTCCTACCGGGCGGATTTCTCCCGCAAGGCTCAGTTCTCCGATAACGGCTGTTCCTGTTTCGATCGCTATATCGGTACGGGCGGAGTAAAGGGCAGCAGCAAGTGCCGCATCGACAGCGCTTTCCGAAAGACGTATGCCGCCTGCAACGTTTATGTACAGGTCCTGATCGGAAAAATGGAGGCCGGTACGTTTTTCGAGTACAGCCGCGACCCTTGCGACCCGTGCCGAATCGATTTTGTCGCTGTACACGCGAGAGAGAGACGCTTTTGCAGGAACCGTAAGGGCCTGTATTTCCACTATGAAAACGCGGCTTCCTTCAAACACCGCAGTACATGCTATACCCGCAGGCTGGCTGCCGGAAGAAGTACCGCCACGGCGTGTAATGAACAGTGCTGAAGGGTCTTGAACTTCATTGAGTCCCTTTTCCGTCATCTCAAAGATACCGAGTTCGTCAACAGAACCGAATCTGTTTTTTGCGGCCCGCAGAAAGCGGAATTCATCGTTGCTGCGGTCAAACGAGATGACAGTGTCGACCATGTGTTCAAGCGATTTCGGGCCTGCGATGAGTCCTTCTTTTGTTACGTGTGCCGTCATGATGAGTACGGCATCGCGTTCTTTTACCCATGCGATGAGCTCGTTTGCACAGTATTTCAACTGATTTACGGTACCGGGAATCAATCCTGCTTCTGCGGAATAAACCGTTTGTATTGAATCGATGATGACCAGGACAGGATTTTGGGCGTCGAGCGCGTCGAGTATATCTTCAAGCCTCATCGTGCACAAAAGTTCAATGCCGGCTGCCGGTATTCCAAGCCGTTCGGCTCTGTCCTTTATCTGTGCGGCCGATTCCTCGCCGCTGACGTAAAGAATGCGCCCTGTCTTTCCTGCTGTTTTGGAACTGCCTGCAGCAGTCTGGAGGAGCAGTGTCGATTTTCCTATTCCCGGTTCTCCGCCGATAAGGATGGCGGAGCGTTTTGTAGCGCCGCCGCCGAGCACCCGGTCGAATTCCGCTATGCCGGTCGAAAAGCGCATATCATCCTGCGCTTTTACCGCCGCAAGCGGGACAGGTTTCGCTTTTACCGCGGTTTCAGAGCCTTGTCCTGCGGGCGTTTTTGCGTTCGGGTCGAATATGCATTCTTCAAGCGTATTCCACTCACCACACTGCGGACAACGGCCGAGCCATCTCGGCTGTGAGTATCCGCAGTTTGAGCATTTATAAATGATTGTACCGGTTTTCTTTGCCATCAGTTCTTTCCGCTGCCTGTCTGGAATAATTTTCTGCACTCAAGATAGAACCGCTTTTCGTCAGCTTCTCCCATAGAAAAGCTTTTGCGCGGCAGCGGTCCTCTCGTGTTGATCGTGTTGAAAAAGCTGTCTTTATCGACAGGGGGCAGGAGTATACCTGTTGTATCATTTTTTGCCCCCAGTTTGAACACTTCGCCGCTTCCGTGTATATAATCGATTGAAATGTTTTTCCCGCAGTCATTTTCCTTCATTATATACTCGTCAACAACAGGCTGAAAACGCGCAACTGCAAGTTCCATTACCGGCGTTTCAAGCAGCGTGTATGACACTGCATCTGCGCTTCTGTATACAAAACCGAACGAAGCTGCCGATTTTTTTACGGCATCTTCAAGTTCCGCTGCGCTGCTGCATTCACGTACATTTCCGCCCAGCTCTGTTTTTAGTGCTGCAACCAGTGAAGGCGTATCCGCTCCGAAAAGAACGCGGTGAATCGGCTCAAACGTAAGCCCCGTGTCGTAAATGTTTACTACTTCGGCAAGTGCATACCGTACGCGGCTTGTAAGGCGTTCCTTTTGGCTGAGCGTTACTTTGTATTCGTCCCATACGGCTTTTGCCGTTGCAAGCGAGTGGTTTCCGTCTCCGACTGCGAATAAAAAGACACTCCCGTCATCCGCCGTGTTTGCTTCTGCAATTCTGTTAAGAGCGTAAAGTACATCTGCGTTCCGTTTTTCAGGGACAACCCAGCCGGTAATGCTTCCGCCGTTGAGCATGAGTTCGCCGTCGTATACGGGAGATTCCCCGTCTTCCTTTACGGCAGAACCTGTACGTTCTACGATCGAATGGTCAGGATCGTTTACAAGCAGCATGATATGAGGGAGTTCAAGCGGTGCGCCGTTCCGTATTTCTTTCCGGGGCGGGATGCGTGCGGGAATCGTTGCTTCTGTTGCTCGGATTAGTGATTTGCTGAACGGCTTCCATTCGTAAGTCTCAAGGTCAACTGCTATGACAAGACCATGACGCACGCGGCCGTAAGCTGTTTTCCGTTCGGTGTATATGAAATTTTGAAGCGGAGGTGCAAACACATTGTCTGTAAGATAATCCTGCATCGTCTTTTTTATCCGTGCAACCTTCTTTTCTTTGCCGCTGTCGTCCAGATATACTTCCGGCAGGATGAGATTGAGTGTACTTTTTCTGCCTTCTGCCGCTTTTTCAGCCTTTTTCCAGTACTCCCTGTCCTGCGTATACTGATCGCATGCTATGACAGACCAGCTTTTCAAATCAATAGTTTCAGGGAGAAGAATTTCCGGAACCTGAATGCCTAATGCTTCAAATTTTTTCATAAAGGAAAGTATATCGGTAAGGGATTTTTTATGCTATACTCAGAATTATGCCGGAATATGGTTACGGACAAGTACAGCAGGCTTCGCAGGTACAAAAGCAGATTTTGTCTCAGAGACAGATTCAGGCGCTGAACCTCCTTGCAATGAGCAGTCAGGATTTGAGTGCGGAAATTTATAAAGCTGTTGGTGAAAATCCTGTGCTTGAACTTGTGAACGATTCGCCGTCTGCAGGGGGAACTGTTCGTTCTTCATCTTCTTATCCCGCCGACAATACCCGTATCGGGACGGCAACCGCATCAGGCATTGAAAAAGCGGAGAAATATCAGGAAGCATACGAAAATGCTGCCGATACGCGCGAAACGCTGCAGGAACACCTGCTGTTTCAGCTTAACGTTATGAAGCTTTCTCTCGATGAAAAGTCGCTCGGTGAAGCGCTTATCAGAAATCTTGATGAAAACGGATATCATACGCTCGCCCCGGTTTCTCTGCTTGACAAATCGCGTCCTGCACAGAATACCGCCATGCTTACCAAACTTATTGATATAATCCGCCGCATGGATCCCGAGGGGACATGCTGTAATAATATGGCAGAAAGCCTTCTTGTGCAGGCTCGCATTAAGGGCGGCGCACCTGAGCTTGCTTTGTTTATCCTTGACGGCCATATTGATGTGCTTTATTCAAATGACAGTACTCCCGACATGGAACGAATCAGACGCAGGCTTGTGAAGCTGCAGCAGGAACGCCGCAGGCTGCTGTTTGCTGACACATCACCGGTGGATGCGATGGAAATTACCGCCGGCAGCGTCAGAGATGCGATCGCATTTATTTCCCGTCTGAATCCTCATCCTGCACAGGGCTACGGCAGGTCTGTGTCTCAGTATGTCCGTCCCGATGTCGTCATAACAAAAGAGGAAGGTGAAATCCGGAATTTTGACTCACTCCGTGAAGTGCTTGTCCCCTGTACGAAAGAATCATATTACCGTATCGTGCCTGCTGATGATTTTCTTCCCGAAGTGCGTATCGTTCCCGGTCTTGACGCATCGAAAAATAAAGGCCTGAAGAAAAATATTACGGCCGCACAGCAGTTTCTTGAAAATCTTGCATACCGGAAATCTGTCATTATAAAAGCGTGCGGTATTATTGTGCGCACGCAGATGCTTTTTTTTATGTCGGATGGGCGCGGATACCTTGAACCGCTTACACAAATCAGTCTTGCCCGTGAACTCGAAGTTCATGAGTCCACTGTGTCGCGTATGGCGAATGAAAAGTTCATTCAGTCACCATGGGGTCAGCTTTATCCGATAAAGTATTTTTTTACAAATACGCAGGATAAAGTAAAATTTGCAATAAAACAGCTGCTTGAAAACCATCAGGAGAGTAAAAAACCTCTTACAGACAGAGAGTTGACAGAAAGTCTTGCAGCGCAGGGGATTAAAATAGCCCGCCGCACAGTGGCCAAATACCGCGCATCACTCAATATCGATTCATCCTACTTCAGAAAAAATTGATTTTCCCGGAATCTCATTGTATACTTACATAAACGGCGGGCTAACTGCCGCAGCACCTGTTTTCCGGGTGACTATGATTTACTTTAGGAGTGTGACACATGACAAAATCCGTATCAGCAGTCGGCTTTGATTTTGAAAAGAAACAATCGGAATTGATTGAATCGAAAATGAAACGAATCGGGTATGCTGAAGATCTTATCATTGACCTTACGATACGCGTAAAACATGATAAGGCATATGATTTTGATGCTACGTTCAGTTTCCGCTGGGGTACACAGGGACATGTGACAAGTGAAGACTTCGATTTTGCTGCCGGACTTAACAAGCTGATGGACGTCCTTGACACCAAGATTAAAAAGGAAAAAGACAAGGTGCAGGATCACACCAAATAAGTAAAATCATTTATAAGACGTATACTGGTTGAAAATTAATCGGTATACGTGTATAGTACTCGTATGGCCGATAAGAAGTTTACAGTTCTTGATCTTCTTGAACTAGATTTACCTGGGCATGATGCGCTCGATTTGACGTGCATTACCGGGAGGCGCGGTTTGCCTCGTCCCCTTACCGTTCCTGATATTAACAGGCCCGGGCTTGCTCTTACCGGTTTTTACGAATCATTTGCGTACCAGCGTGTTCAGGTTTTCGGCCGCGGTGAAGCGGCTTATCTTCAGAAACTTCATTCAGAAAACAATATTACGACATTAAAAGCTCTTTTTCAGTATCCTATTCCCTGCTGCGTTTTTTCGCATGGACTTGAACCTACCGAAGAATTCCGTGAGATTGCAGAAGAGTCGTGCTGCCCTGTTTTGCAGACAGCCCTTGAGTCGACCGAATTTTCCAGCCGGCTGATCCGTGTCTTTTCCAATATATTTGCTCCCAAAAAAACAATGCACGGCGTTCTTGTCGAAGTCTACGGCGTAGGCATTCTCCTTACCGGCCACTCGGGCGTGGGTAAGAGTGAAACAGCACTTGAACTTGTAGACAGAGGACACCGGCTTGTTGCGGACGATATTATTGAAATACGATGTGTAAACGGAAACGTCGTGCTGGGGCAGGGCGCGAATACGCTTATCAGCCACCATATGGAAATCCGCGGGCTTGGCATTATCAACGTATCCCAGCTGTACGGTGTCGGCGCCATCCGTGAGCAGAAGGAAGTTCAGCTTGTAGTCGAACTTGAGGACTGGGATCCGAATAAGGTATACGACAGACTCGGTACTGATCAGAATTACATGGAACTGCTCGGTGTAAGGGTTCCTGCTATAGAAATACCTGTCCGTCCAGGCAGGAATCTGCCTATTATTATAGAAGCAGCTGCAATGAATGAGCGTTTAAAGAAAATGGGTTATAATTCTGCCCGCGACTTTAACCAGAATATCCTTAAATGGATAGAAACAGGTGAAGCCCAGACAGCTTACAATAATAATGACGATTCATATTAAAGGATGTATGTATGATTGAAAAACAGCTTGTCGTAAGAAACCGCGCTGGAATTCATGCCCGGCCTGCCGCAATCATTGCTCAGACTGCTAATAAGTATACCTGTGAAATTTCTCTTTCCCGTGATGACACAACAGTGAATGCAAAATCAATCATGGGTGTCATTACAATGGCCGCCGGGTATAATACTACGTTGACGCTCAAGACTGATGGTTCTGATGAAAAGGAAGCGGCACAGGCGATTGAATCATTGTTTGAATCAAAATTTGAAGAAGAGTAAAAAGGTATGAGGCAGATAACAGACAGACAGAAAGAAGTTCTCACGTTTATTTCTTCATTTACGGAAGAAAATTCATATCCACCGACAGTTCGTGAAATAAGTGAACATTTTGGCATTTCGCTGCGCGCAGTCCAGGATCATATTGCTGCACTGCAGAAAAAAGGATATCTCTCTTTGTGCCAGAAACGTTCACGTTCAATTCGTGTTCTTGTCGACGGACGTGAAAAAGAGGCAAAGCCGTTCGTGAGTAAAGTTCCGCTGCTTGGTACTGTTGCTGCCGGGAAACCGCTCCTCAGTGAAGAAAACCTTGACGGTTATGTAAACCTTACGGAACCGTTCGTCCGTCCCGGGAAAAATTATTTTGCTCTCAGGGTCCGCGGGACAAGCATGATAAACGCGGGAATTCTTGAAGGCGATCTTGCCGTTGTAGAACAGACGGCTACCGCCATCGACGGCCAGATTGTTGTGGCAGTTATTGACGATGCAATTACTCTGAAACGATATTACAAGGAAGCAACACGGGTACGTCTCCAGCCGGAGAATCCTGCTTTTCAGGCGATTTACTGTCAGGACGTACGTATCGTCGGTATTCTTTCGAATATAGTCCGCACATACTGATTATGGATGCACCGCTTTATCTGTACACCGGGCCCGAATTCGGCGAGCGTAACGACGCAGTGCAGTCTGTAAAAGACGCTATGAAAAAAAAGTATGGCGCCCTTGACGAATACCTTTTTTACGCGACTGAAACGCCTGTCTCCGAAATAATGACTATCCTTCAAAGCGGGTCTCTTTTTACAGCAGCGTCGTGCATTGTGCTTCGTTCCGCCGAAATAATCAAGAAAAAGGATGATGTGGAACTGATCGCCGGCTGGACAAAGCATGCAGCAGAAGGTTCGTCCGCGCTTATCCTTGTTTCTGATGAAGTGTCGGTTGATTCAAAAATTGAAAAAAGTGTACCGCCTTCTCATAAAAAAGTGTTCTGGGAAATGTTTGAAGACCGTAAAATTCCCTGGCTGTCAGGCTTCTTTGGAAAACACGGATATTCAATAAACGATGAAGCTGCCGAAGATATCCTTGCCATGGTTGAAAATAATACACAGGAGCTTCGTTCCGAATGTTCACGCTTTTTTATGCTGTTCCCGAAAGGGCATGAAGTAACATCGGAAGATGTGGACGCAGTTCTTGTCCATAACCGCGAAGAGTCTGCTTTTACGCTTTTCGATACTATGTGTTCGGATGAACCGGCATACCACAGGTTTGAGCTTTCCCTCAGTGTGCTTCAGAAAATCCGTCTGTCAAAAGATTCTTCTTCTGTTATGATTATTGCAGGTCTTACCTCCTGCTTCCGCAGGCTTGAAGTATGGCACCGGCTTAGTTCTACCGGCCAGAGTACTGATTTCAATCTGAAGATCAACGGTTTTTCCAGCCGCCGGGCAAAATCGCAGTACAGCCGGGCTTCGCAGCTATGGTCACCAGGGCAGTCGGCGGCGATTCTTTCGCAGCTTGCATCCGCTGATATGAGCATCCGTTCCGGCGGTACACTTCTGGAAGACATTCTGCTGCAGAAGCTTATTTATGAGATTGTCGTAAAAAAGGGCGCATCATGCGCAGAATACGAGACTGTCTGATTACTCAATATTGAGCGTGTCGAGTGTTTTCCGCAGAGATACGAGTTCTTCCTTTGTGAGGGTCAGCCCTTTGCCCATCTTCTGATGGTCAGGTGACCAGCTTCTGATATCGTACTTTGCAGGTCTTCCTCCCCATGAAACCATGTTCAACTCAAGGTTCCATCCGCCTTTTCCCTCGGAAATAGCACCAAGGTTTTGTGTAATTTCAAATGTAAAATCATCAGCCATATGTCTGTCTCCTTGAACAGTACGGATCGGAATGAATATCATCTCCATACTGTATAAATTCAGCCATGACAAATCTGCATGGAAAAATTGCCTTAATAAATTATCGGATTGTTTTTCCTCAATTTTTAGTGGTAGCAGCAGAAAGTTGCGGGAAATCGAAAAATAAGGTATGATTACTGTAACTGTATATAAAGTAAATATATTTTTAAAGTGGAGGTATAGCGTGAAAAAAAGATATGCAATTCTTTTTGCTTCTGCGGTGATGCTCGTTTTTGCATCATGCGGATCAGCACCAAAAGCGGAAGAACCTGCAGCACCGCAGCCTGCAGCGCCAGAGGAGATAACGGCACCTGCAGTTCCTGAAAAAGTAGATAATTCCAATGCACTTTCAAATGCTGAGACTGCCCGTCAGGCAGCTGTTGACGCCGGAGCCGATGCGTCAGCTGCAGACTTGTTTGCCGCAACAGATGTGCTGTACAATGCGTTAAAGGATCAGAGTTCTTCAGGAACAGATGTGTCAGACGGGTTGAAAGATGTTGCGGCCCGTTATAAGGCTCTTGAGGAGTATGCAAAGGCTCTTAAGCTTAAGGACCGCATTGATCAGCTGGATTATTCGTCGTACGATAAAGCTGATTATGACAAAGGCTGTGAAAGTATCGAATCTTTTAAGTCGATTCTTCCAGCGGACAGCGTTTCCGGTAATCAGATGTATGATACATCCCATCTGGCATATACATCACTCAATAAAGTCCTTGTGACTGCATTTAAAAAACTTGCGCAGGATGAGCGTATTGCAGCTTTTTCTGCAAAACGAAATGCTGACAGTATCTATGCAGGTGTTTCCCGCAAAGATGCATATGATGCGGCAGTTCAGTCATTCCGCAGCGGTGACGCAAGTTATTCCATGCAGGATCCTGAATCGGCGCTGAAACATTATCAGGATGCATATACTGCGTTTGATTCGCTTTATAAGGATATTTCCGAAAAGCGGGCAGCTGCACAGAAGGCAATAGACGATGCAAAGGCGAAGGTTGCAGAAAGTGCCGGTTATGCATCACAGGCAGATAAAGATGCTCCTCTTGAAGGCGACGATGTACAGGGAATAGAAGCTCCTGATGCCGTTTTACTCCAAAGCGAAACATACGAGGATCCGAAAACTTCGGAAACCGATGTTCCTGATACTATTACCGATACGACAGACACCGGGACGGAGGCTGCAAAATGAAAAAATTACTGATTATTGCAGTATTCTCCATTTTAGGTTCGTTTATATTCGCAGCAAGTTATACGGACAACACATACCAAAAACTTGCCGATGAATACACAAAACAGGCGGAAGATGCGATGAACGCCGGGCAGTATGACAAATCCGTCGAACTGGCGCAGAAAGCAGCGGAGAATGCGGATCTTTCAAAAGCGTATATCAACATGATGATTGCCCGGAAAGGTGCTGATGACGAAATGAAAAAGGCTCAGAGCCGGATTGCATGGGCAGAAAGTATCAGCGCGGACAAAAATTTCCCCATGGCATATTCCGCAGCAAAGGATAAGTATACAAGTGCCGGAACTGCCTACGGAAACGAAGACTACGCAGCGGCGTCAGACTATGCAAAGCAATCTGTCGCGGCTCTCGACGGTGTGCACGCTGTAACTCCTCTTCCGCAGTTTTATATTGTGCGTCCCTGGTCGGAAACAAAGGACTGTTTCTGGAATATTTCAGGGCGCCCGTATGTATATAACAACCCGCTGCTGTGGGAAAACCTGTATCAGGCAAACAAAACGAATATTCCGCATCCTGACGATCCGAACCTCATTCTGCCCGGTATGAAAATGAAGATTCCGAGCCTTACTGGGGAAAATCGCGAAGGCACGTACGATCCGTCGAAAGACTATGATCCGTACAGTTCACAAAAATGAGTTTTCTTTGAAAAATTCTGTACCTTTATTCGTGCGGCGAGGTTAATACTCCGCTGTTTTGCGGAGGTATTGCTGATTATAAGGCAGTTTGATTGATTTCAAACTGCCTTATTTATTTTGTACTGCATATAAAGAGCCAGCGCTGCTGCCATAAGCGCATGCGGAAAGTTCTTTGTCCCCATTCCGCTGAATACTTTTTCCTGTTCGATTTCCATGTAATGAACATATTCATCGCTGTCGAGATTCTGGGCAGATGTTTTTTCCAGTCCTTCGGCAACGAATACATGAACATGATTTGACATGAGGGCAGGATTCGGATTCATTGATCCAAGATGTATTATACGGTTTGCTGTGTAGCCGGTTTCTTCCTGCAGTTCTCTGGCTGCAGCTTTCTCAGGTTCTTCATCAGTCTCTGCTACACCTCCGGGGAACTCTATACTCAGTGCTCTTTCTCCGTGACGCCACTGTTTTACCATCAGAAATCTGCTTCCCTGAACAGGAATGACAATAACCCAGTCTTTTGCATCCATGACAATATAATTACCTGTTTTTCCGTCGGAAGCCACGCTTTCTGTTTCAGTTACGGTCATAACAACTGTTTTTAGCAGAATCCTTTTATTTTTTTCATCCCAGACAAGTGCAGAATCGTCAGTTTGTGCTGTCATTTTATATTCCTTTTTTCCCGGTTTCAGGATATACTATCTTTGATTCTATCATAAAGTGAGGAGAAAGTTATGGCTATTGTTGCAATATCACGACAAGTTGCTGCATTAGGAGATGAAATAGCATCTGCTGCCGCAGAAAAACTTGGCTACAGGTTTGTCCGTCGGCAGGATCTTGAGCAGCGCATTGTCGATCTCGGTTTTCCCGCTGAAAAATTGAGTAAATATGACGAGCGAAAACCGAGATTTTTTGCATCTCTTGTAAAGGATCGGGATGAATATCTTCAGTACCTGCAGACTGCAGTACTTGAAGCTGCTGCAGTCGATAACTGTGTTCTCATAGGCCGTGGCGCGTATATTATTCTGGAAGACGTTCAAAGCCTTATTTCATTCAGGCTTGTCGCTAAAGAGTCTGTCCGGCTCGCGCGGCTTGAGGAAGAATTTTCCTGGAATGAAAAACAGGCCCGTCAGCGCATTGAAGAAAGCGACACTAACCGCAGAGGTTTTCACAAGAGCTTTTTTAATGTCGACGTTAACGATCCTGTACGATTTCATCTTGTCATGAATACGGGAATAATAAATGCCGAGGAAGGTGCCGATATTATAGCTAATCTTGTACAGACAACTATAACACCTGAACGGGATGCGGCTGGTAATAAAAAACTGCAGACAATGCTCGATGCACAGCTTCTTGTTAATAAGCTTATTTTTGAATATAAAATCAATATTGAATTTCTCAGGGCTGTAATCGAAGATAAAACGATAACGCTTCAGGGGGTTGCCGATTCGTCTGCTGTTGTTGAGCGTGCATTAAAACTTACGGCAGAAGCTATGCCGGGATATACGGCAAAATCAGTTGTGAGTATTATTCAGGATTTTAAGGCGTATCCGTAATGTCTTATCCTGAAACGCTGTATACTGCGCTCGTGTGTCTTTTTACGGGGACAGCAGCAGGCTGCGCGTTTTGTATGCTTGCGGCTGCAGCGTTTCACCGGTTATACCGCCGCTGGCGTTTTTCTGTTCTGTGTGTGCTGCTTAGTGCGGCTGTTATATCGCTGGCGCTCCTGCTTGTATTAACACCGTTCCGCCCTTCTCATTTACATTCCCATTTTATGATGATCTGGTGTATATCATTTTTTGCGGCCGGTGTCTTTTGTTCCGTATATTACCGTATCGTTTTTCCTGCTGTCATTTTGTACGGCATCCTGTCTTTGTATTCATATTATATACTTGATCGGAAATATCAGCTTCCCCGAAAGGTTGTCTGTGTTGCGGTAAGTAACGGTTCGTTTTCATCAGGTACGTTTTCCGAAAAGCTTTTTTCTAGTACATCCGGTTCCTTTTACATTGCGCTTGACGTTTGTACGCTTCCGCCGGAACTGCTTCTTCCCTTTTCCCGCCGATGGTATGCATTCCATGAGCAGGCCGGCAGTTCGGTCTCGTTGCCGGAACGGGATTTTGTACTGTATCGTTTTTTCAGATTGTATACTTCATATATGACAGGCAGAACCTGTATTTCGTTTATTCCTGTCCCGGACGGTTCTGCTGCCGCTGTGTATACACTTGACTGCAGTTCTGATTCTCCTGTTCTTATCCGGGTTTTATAAACTGTAATGAAAGATAGTATTGACTTTTATCGTCTTTAAAAACATACTTACAGTATGAAAACAGCAAATGCATTTACATTGACGAGAGTTGTTCTTGCTCCTGTGTTTTTTGTTTTGTATTTTATTCCAATCTGGACAGGACAATTTTCCGGTATTTCCGCATATGTGCTTATTCCTCTGCTTGCTTTCATGGAATTCACGGATTTTCTGGATGGTTATTTTGCGCGTAAACACCATGAAGTAAGTGATTTTGGCAAGCTGTTCGATCCTTTTGCTGATGTAATAGTGCACCTTACAACATTTACCTGTTTCATGACATCATATGGGCCTGATATAAAAAGTTATCTGCCTCCTGTTATTTTTATACTTATTGTTTATCGTGAATTTTCTATGAACTTTCTGCGGATGATTGCATCGAAAAAAGGGACTGCTATTGCTGCAAGAAAGGGTGGTAAGCTTAAAACGGTATTTTATGTTGCAACCGGATTTATCTGTCTTATACCGGAAAGCGCGGTCCGTCTTTATTATGCAAAGGCAGGATCCGTTCCGGAAATTATTACCGTAATCGTACAAAATTATCCTGTATGGAAAATTGTCGCACTCGTAATGTTTCTGGTGAGTCTGGCCTTGAGCTATATTTCTTTTATTGATTATCTCGTGCATTTTAGAGGTGTCTTTCAGAATAAGAAATAAAAATATTCTGATTTCCTCTGAAACTTTTTCCTTGTTGAAGGAAAAGAATACTGTATATATCTATTTGTGCTGCGTTATCAGCGGTTTTTTTATTATTCCTATTAATCATCATTATTGGTATTATTCCCTGAGCACTTATGGTAACTGCCGGAATAGCTTTGCAATTATTTTATCTAAGATTTTGTAAAGAATCGAGAAAATACAGAAAAAAGGTAAAAAAGGAGTTGACGAGAAAGGGGTAAGATGATATATTCATCATCACCGTCGCAGAACAGAGCGACACGCTGTTTGAAACCAAAGGGAAGGAAAG
>WSSedB1CaDRAFT_10000206_pt1 | contig 28386 bp, 17 predicted proteins | sample WetSurSB1Cattail_FD_9460 | JGI IMG/M metagenome (IMG submission 9460)
TGAACTTGCTGGGGTTGATGCCTTTAAGAATCATTTTGGTTTTGATGATCTTTTCCAGCATAGAGTTGCCTGCAGCTCTCTGCTTGAGAACAAAATCAATCATTTCCTTGATTTTTCCCGCCATAAATAACGCCTCCTTTGATTACTGTATGAATAACGGCTACTTTTCAGGCACCATTAGTGCATGCAGTAAATGTTCCAGATTGGTGACACTGTTTTATGTTGCTGTAATAGATAAAAAAACCCTTCTCGAATAAAAACAAGAAGGGCGTAGTAAACAAACCATGTTCGCCCTCTTTTCGGGAACCCGGCTGTCCCGTGTTTCGGATCCGTGGCTTTGCGTCCCCAAGTTGCCTTGAGTTTGCTCTTGTCGTAGAGGTTAGAGTTTTTATAGCAATACTCCCGATTAAATTTTCTGTCAAGGCGTAACAATTGGATAAATAAAAAAGCATTTTGACTGTTTTTGTATAGGTTAGAGTTCTGTAGACAATATAAGGAATAGGTAATTGGAAAAAACGTTACCATTGATCCCCGTTGAGTTGTTATGAACAGTCATATTTGAAAAAAGTGTGTGGTTTTGAGAGAAAATCAACATTTTGCAAAGGAGTGTCGGTAAGGACACGGCATAAAAGCTTTTCAACATTGGCAGCGGGTGCCGGTTTGCTGAAAAGATACCCTTGCATCTCGTTGCAGCCGAGTTCGTGCAGGGATTTCATTTGAAAGCTTGTTTCAACTCCTTCAGCCAACAAGTTGAGTCCGAATCCATGCGCGATACCTATGATGGCCTGGATAATGGGAGGGTTGCAATGTTCTTCCGATAAATCCCGGATAAATGACTGGTCAATTTTTATTGTACTTATCGGAAAATGACGCAGATGGTTGAGCGAAGAATAGCAGGTGCCGAAGTCGTCAACCGAGATTCGTACGCCCCGCTCGCGTAATATCCGCATTCTATTAATAACGCAGGGTGCGTCTCGCAGGAGAATTTTTTCCGTGATTTCGATCTCCAGGGAGTCCGCGGGGAGATGATGACGAGTCAGATGGGTCGAAATCTGCTCTACCATATCGTCACGCTCGAATCCTCGCGGCGAGACGTTGATCGCAATACGCAGGTTGTGTAATCCCATGTCCCGCCAGTGGGCCAATTGTCTGCACGCTTCGGCAATTACCCAATCGGTAATGTCGTCGATCAGCCCCGTTTCTTCAGCCAAATCGATAAAATCGCCTGGGTTCAGCAGGCCTTGAGCCGGATGCTGCCAGCGGATCAACGCCTCCAGGCCGATAATCTTCACGTCGGTAATGTTGATCTGCGGTTGGTAGTGCAATTCAAATTCGGAGTTGGAAATTGCCAGACGCATTTCATTTTCGAGGTTGATGCGTTTGTGATAGCAGGCATTCATGTCCGGGGCGAAAAATTTGTAGCCGTTCTTGCCGCTGGATTTGACCTTGTACATGGCGATATCAGCGCTTTTGAGAAGGGTATCGATGTCCTCACCATCACGCGGTAAAATGGCAATACCGATACTGGCCGATATGTGAAATGTCTGCCCGGAAACAAGAAAGGGGGGGGCTAGCTCACTCAAAATTTTATCAGCAATAATGGCTGCATCCTCGGCCTGCAACAGATTCGGCAACAATACCGTGAATTCGTCGCCTCCCTTTCGCGCCAGAGTATCAACGGCCCGTATGCATTGCTGCAGGCGATTGGCCACGTTCTTTAAGAGCTCATCGCCGGCAGCGTGCCCATGGGTATCATTGACCATCTTGAAACGGTCAAGGTCGATGAACATGACGCCCACCAGACTCCCATGCCGTCTGGAATGGGAAATTGCCATTTCCAGACGATCTTTGAAAAGCCGCTGGTTTGGCAAATGGGTGAGTTGGTCGTGAAAGGCCTGGAATGCAATGGTTTCCTCGGCGGCTTTTCGCTCGGTAATATCGCGGGCAACGCCGTAGGTGCCCATGAAACCGTGTGGAAGCGCAAGCCCGCTATCGTGCTTATCATTGTAGATGCTGGTAGAGCTCATCATTACCACTATGTGGTGATTCTCAAAGTTGCGATAGCGGTTATTGTTGCATTTCAATCGCACCTCGAGATTGTTTGTGGTCCGATTGTCCCGATGATGCCCGGTAAATGCATGGTGGGCCTTTTCGATGTCCTCGTCATGAATGATGGTATCGTAATGATTGCCGATCAGCTGTTCACGCGAGTAGCCGAGCAGCGATTCAATCCGTGCGTTGACAAATGAAAAACATCCGGATTGATCGAGGGTAAATATAAGGTCGGGGGAACTTTCCACCAGGAAACGATGCAGCTGTTCCGAGTGTTCGAGCCGCGAGGCCATCAGGGCATGACAGCGTTCCAGGTGGCGATGGTGGAGGATGTTTTTGACCTTGTGCTGTATTTTGTCTGGTTTGTACGGTTTCCGAATATATTCAGCGGCACCGTTGCGCAGGGCAAGTATGGCTGAGTCGATATTATTATCGACACTCACAATGATGACGCTGGTTGGGATTTTATTGCCCGCGATCCACTCCATTACGTCCAGCCCGGAAATATCAGGAAGAATGATATCGAGAAGGACCAAATCCACAGTGCGTGTTTTTAATGTTGCAATAGCTTCACAACCGGTTTTGCATTCCAGTATTTCCCGCCCATTTTCCTGAAGTAGAATCCGTAAGCTTGAACGCATGCGCCGGTCGTCGTCGACAATCAGGACGCATTGCGGCAGATCGTGCCATTCCATTGTGTCCGTGGTTGCCGGCGTCAGGCTGTTCATGCGGTCGTCCTCTTGGCCTTCGGCAGTAGAATCGAAAAACTGGTTCCTCTTCCGGCAGAAGTCTGGCAGGTAATTCTGCCGTCAAGGTTTTCTACCAATCCTGCCACGATGGACAACCCAACTCCCGAATGGCCAGGTTGCCTGTTTTGAGCAAGCGGTTTGAAGAGGTGTTGCATGACATCCGGTGGCAAGCCGGGGCCGGTGTCATTCAAGCTGATTTCGATGTAAGGCCGGCCATTTTGATTAACATCGGCATGTGTGGAAATGATAAAGCAGTCACCGGTTGACATGGCGTCCGCGGCATTTTTCCAGAGGTTTGTAAGAATCTGTTTGACTCTGTCCCTGTCACAATTGATGGGCTTCATACCAGGGTCCAGCGTTTTTTCAAGAGCAATTCCACGATTGCTGAACAGTGAGTCGCCGTAGAGCATCAACATGCTTTCAATCAAACTGTTTACATCAAGAGCAGAGGTGGTGAAACAGTCTGGCGCCGGGGTGTTCATCCTCTGCAGTATGTCTGTGACGCGATCAATCTCTTCGTTCAGTATGTCAAGTTCCTGCTGGATGCCTGCATGTTCAGGCAGTTTTTTTCTGATGATGCTCAGATAATTCTTGGTGATGCTAAGAGGATTCCCCGCCTCGTGAATGGCCCTGCGAGTCTGCTGTTCGTGGCGTTTCGTCACAGCGGTTTCGCGTTGCTGTTCCCGGTTACGAATTTCGCGCCAGACTTCCATGCTGGTAGTTGCCAATTGTGCGAAGCTCATCATCCACGTGAGTTGTTTGCCGAGTCGTGTGGATTGTGATGCACTTATCCCGCAGACCATAATGCCATTGCATTTTCCCTGGTGGCATAAAGGTACATACAGTAATCCTTCGCTGCCGAGTATTCGGGTAATCTGGGTATCAGCCAGAGAGAGAGGGGTGGGAAGCTCCTTCTCGAATGTGGAGCGTGGCCTGTTTTCCAAGACAACGCTTGCTGCCAGGCTACTGTGGGGAGCAAGCGAAATTTCAAGCCGTTGCAGCAACATTGGTTGGCCAGTGATATTTGCTCCCGAAAGGGTGTGTGTGCCGGGTTGTACCAGGAGAAATGCTACATGTCCGAGGCCGAAGAGAATTCGGGCAGACTCACGCATGTGCAAGAAAAGCTCGTCTTCGCTGTTGAATAAGAGAATGTTTTGCTGCAAAGACTGCATAAGCGCCATGTCTCGTACAATATCTTCCATCTGGGAATGGGGCGGATCGTATTCGTGCTGGTCCGTCTGCATGGAATTCAAGGGGGAAGGAAGTAATGTGGGAAAAGTTTTCATGCCGGCGGTTTCGGGGATGCCAAGCGCCTCCGCAATCTTGGTGACACGTTCTGAGCAATTCTGGTGGAGAGCAAAGAGGCCCGGAGCATCAATCCCCAGAATGGCATTGACTGTAGCCAGTTCTGTCGTCTGGGGCGGTTCCGTTGATTCCGGAAGGTCATTGGGCTCACAGATAACATGTGCCGACCAGATGATTTGACTTAAGGTGTCGGCCGTTACGATTTCGTCTGCTGGTTTATGGTGAAAGAGGATTGCGTCAGCCATGAAAGATGACAGCTTCCACTGATCTACCAACCATGCTCCAATTACGGCGTGATCAGTGCTGATATTCTGCTTTTCGATGTTGCGGAGTGTTGATTCATCGTCACTCAAGGCCAGCAGTGCCCCATAACGTTTTTCCGTTCCGCCCAGCAGCAGTAGTTGGCCGATATCGTGTAGAAGGCCGGCCAGATAGGCTTCTTCACTATCAGCGTAACGGATTTCCATGGCAAGGGCGCGAGCCGTTTCGGCAAGTCGCAAGGAGTGCATCCAAAAACCGTTTAAATTGTAGCGGTGCTTATCAACTGTGTGAGAAAAAAATTTTTGAACGATCAGGCATGCAGCCAGGGTGCGTGAGAGTTGAGTGCCAAGATTGACAAGGCATTGAGCCAGATTTGTTGATTTCGTTTTTCGACATACAGCCGGTGAATTGGCAACAGTAAGTAATCGCGCACTTAGTGACGGATCTTGGCTGACAAGCGTCGCAAGATCCGACATGGTGGTGCGCTCATCGTCGGATAAATGTAAAAACTTGAGTAGGGTCTGCGATATGGATGGCAGATGCAATGATTCGATTGAGTCAAGAATTGCTGCTGGAATCTGCAACAAAACACCCTCCTCATGGTGTCATGAAATATCACAACAAGCGTAAACGCCCAAAAAAAATAAATTAAAAATTGAATATGAGCATATCTGTTTGTAAAAATAAAGTAGATTCGTTCTTATTGAAGTGTAAAAATTAAAAAATTATCAATCTGGCCGGTATTGTGTTTCTGGTTATAATTGTAAAAAATGAGATGAAATAGCTACATGCAAAGGATCTATGCAATGATGTGCAACTTGCTGTATACTCTCCGGCAGAGAGCATGATTTGATAAGGCAGTTTCTTTAGCAGCTTTTTTTCACAACCGTCTCATTGTCATGGTGGTCCTGTTCATTGGCGCAGGCATATTCAATCTCGTGGTTTTTATCAGCAAAGCATCAAACTGAAAGAGGCGCAGACCTACTATGAAACTGGGGTTCAGCTATATATTGGCATTCAGTCTTCTTATGCTCTTTTCAACAGGGGTGTGGGGAGGAAACTCCGATTCGAGAGAGTCCCGCTTTACCGTCTATTCCCATGGCTTTCGCATAGGTGAAGCTACCTCGGTCTGCTCCCTTACAGGAAACGGTGATCACGTTACCTATAAGTTTTCCAATACAACCAAAGTTAATGCCAATTTCCTGCTACGTTCCTATTCGTTGGAAAAGCATGAAGATGCTCTTGTGGGGAGAGACGGTACCCTGCGTTATACGCGCTCCAGCAAGGAGAACGGGCATGCCGTCACTATTGAAGGGGCACTTGAAAACGCTGAATTCCACATCAAGGTAATTGAAAAGAAAGTTGCCCGTACCTTGTCCATTCCACGTGAGCGTTATGATTATACAACCATGGAATGCCCGGAAATACACATGAAGCGGGAAGGCGAAAGGATGACGGTGCGTTTGCTGGATTTTGAGGCACTTGATGTGGTGACTCGCCGCTACACTTGGGTTCGTAGCGAGGATCTCCAGATTGGAGGTAAAACCTACACATTCCGGGTAATTGATTTTGAAGACAAGAACAAGAAATGCCGACGCTGGATCAGGGTTGATGATGTTGGCGTCATGATCGCCCGCCAAGTGGGAAGCGGGAAAAACGGCGCCTATTCCCTCAAGCTGGTTGAGTATAAATATCCTGAAATTTAGCGTTTACAGGCGCTACTCCGTTAAGTCCCCCCCTTTCTTTCAAGTATTGAACATTTCCTGGTTTGTCACCCTCATCTCAGGCAGTAAGCACTTTTGGCATTTCAGTAAGTCGCCCCTTTCTAGTTCCGAAAATCTGTTCGGGTTTAATTGTTGATGGCGCATGCGATTCCTGCTGCCTGTCAGCGAGACAAGTGAAACGGCTGATTTCACTCTTCTGGTCGCTGGAAAGCTGCGACAGAATTTCCGACTCCCTGGCAATCGAGGCAACTGCCTGAAGCGTTTCCGACGATGATTGTTCAATGGCAAAGATGTCGGAACTGATTTCGTCGGCAGAGTTCGCCAGTTCGCCAGTGGCTGATGATATTTCACTGGTCATCTCCTGGAGTGCGGCAACGCTGTCGACAATTCTTCTCAGGGAATCTCCTGCCTGGCTCGAGTATTCCACGCCCAGTTTGACCCGGCCCAAGCTGTTTTGCATTGCTTTGACGGCCATTTCGGTATCACCCTGGATTCTGTTGATCCGTTCGGTTATGCCGACCGTGGCCTCGGCGGTGTTATTGGCCAGTTTGCGCACCTCACCGGCTACCACTGCAAAACCACGTCCGAAATCCCCTGCATGAGCCGCTTCGATCGCTGCGTTCAGCGCCAGCAGGTTGGTCTGATCGGTGATTTCCACGATCACATCGACAATTTCACCCACTTGCTGCGAATGCTCCTGCAGCGTTCGCATAAGCTTGGTCGATTCCTCCACTGCTTGGGCTATCTCCTGCACCTCGCGACCGGTCCGGTCAACGACATCAGCTCCGCTGACAGCCACCGCACGCGCATCCATGGCAAACTCGGCGATCCTGGAGGTATTATTGGTGATCATCGTGACGGCCTGCGACATCTCCATGCTGGCGGCTGATAACTGGCTGATATTTGATGCCTGGGAGTCAATGGATTTGTGAATAGTACGGGCCGTGCCGGTCAGATCCTGTGAACTTTCGGTCAATTGGGCCGATGAGCTGGAAACCGTGGTGATTATCCTGGTGAACGATTCAATCAGGCTGTTGAAAGCCTGCATGGTTACACCGAATTCATCCTTGTTTTTGATGGAAATTGTTTTGGTGAAATCGCCGGTGGTGGCAATCGAAACGATGGTGTCGGTCATGGTTTTAAGTGAACGGTTGATTGATACCGTGCTGCTGATGCTGAGAACGAGCGCTATCGCAATGATTGACAGGGCAACCGCCACGAGCAGTTTTTTGAACATATCTACCCGTTCACCAATGACCTTGACGAACTGCCCTTGCTCCTGGGCGGTTGTCTGGACGTTGGCCTCGCTTTTCCGGCTCTGATCCAAGGCCACTTCCTTGATTCTTCTGGTCGACTGCTCCACGAAGGCCATAGTGTCCAGAACCTTGCGCTGTGACGTGGACATGGCGTGCAATGATGCCCCAGCGTTGGAAACCGCGCCGTTTATCACGGCAATGGTGTCGTCGACAAAGCCGGAACTCTTGATCTCCCTGACAGCCTTGCCGACCCGGAGTACATTTCGGGCGATTCGAGCCTGGATTGCCTGGACTTCCGATGTCGCCCTGTCAAGCTCGGTCTGGGTCCCACTCAGCATAACCATGCGGGCCTTGGCGTCGAGTAGCTTGGCATCGACGCCGATCAAGTAGACCATATCGTTAATCGAGTTGATTTTTTTGTTTAACTCCACATCAACGTCAACCTCGTTGCGGTAGTTCTGGACGTTTGTCAACATATCAGGAACGGTGCTTTTATCGCTGATTGTTTCGTTGAGTGTCTTGGTAGCGGTCGCGGTGCGCCGGGAGGCGGTGCTGATCAAGCCCGAAATAATATCCTTCAGACCAATGAGCGATTTGTCGACACGTGACATGGCGCCATTAACCTTGGTAGCCTCCTCACGAAATACCGCCATGCTCTTGAACTTCTCGTCTGTTGCTTTCAGCACCTGATCATGCAGTTCCGAAAAAACATCTGTTTCCAGGGGCATTTTTTTAAGAGTATTGATTTCGGAGTGTATCTTCTCCAGATTTTCCCGATTGCGCGTAATGGAGGCTGAAATCTGTTTGACGTCCTGCGGATCATTGGATAGCCCGAGTTGCAGGAGGTCTGCGGAGAGCCTTTCAACTGTTTGCTGGAACTGGACTGTCTTGACCTGAAGCGGTGTTGACTGGGAGGTGAGCACCGTGATCTTGTCCTTGACCATCATGATTGTAATAAGGCTGAAGACTGAAATGCCGATGATGCCGGCGATACTGATGAACGAGCTGATGTAGAGTTTTGACTTGATGGTCATGGGGTGTCCTTGTACAAGGTATAATGGTTGGGATTGATATATAACAGGACAAGGTTACAGTTTTGTTGCGGCAGGGTTAATACATGGCAAAGAAACGGGCATTTGTTCGGTTGGCTGTGTTGATTCCAACATTAATGGTTACGGTTTTGAAAATATGGTGAACAGGTTCCCGAGTAAGCGTGTTGTTACAATATTCAAACGCCTTCCACACTACTTCGTACTCTTCGATTGAGAACGATCGAGGAGCCTTGCTGTTTTTTTGCCAGCCGCTTTACCTCGGTGGAGAGAGACGCCAGTTGTCCAAAGGAGTCTACCGGTGTCAGCAAAGTATTAACGATCCCGATTGAAAGCGATAACAGCGGAAATGTTTCCGACTCACCTTTGCGGTTGGTGGAGGTGTAGCATCCGGCTGTAAAATCATCAGGCCCATGAAGTTCCGGGCGATGTTCCTCAAAGATACGTATGATGTGTGATGCCGTGTCTTGGGCCATGTGCGGTTCGGTTATGATGATAAAATCATCACCGCCAATGTGGCCGCAAAAAGTCGTTTTTTCTGAAGATGTTGAAGTAGTTGCCGTAGTGATGATTTCGCCAAGTACCTTTATGACCACATCGCCTCTCTGAAATCCGTAATAATCGTTATAGGGCTTGAAGTTGTCGATGTCGACGTAGGCGATATCAAAGGCCCGGCCCGATCTTAGCCGCTCATTGATCTCACGCTGGATACATTCGTTTCCCGGTAATCCGGTCAAAGGATTGGCTCCTTTGGCCAGGCTCAGGTTGATCTCGGTGATGGCGTTGACAAAGCGGTTAACGTCGATGATTCCCTCGTAGATTGTGTTACGTGTAACGCAGACGTTGTCGATCCGGCAGTCGCTCTCCAGTCCCTGTATGGCTTGCGCCGCGTCCCTGATGGGGGTTATTGCTTCAAGCCTCATAACCACGGGGGTCATCAGGTCGCGCACTTTTTTGGAGTGGTTGATCTGAAAGGCAAAACCGTGCATGCCGATAACATGCTCTTCAAGAAAAATCGAGCGATTGAGGATGCCGGCGATCTGTCCGTCTTCCACAACCGGCAGAACCAGAAGCCCCTTTTCCGTCTGAAAGCGTTTGAGTACACTGGAGAGGTTGTCACTCGGGTGGGCTGGGGGAATCGAAAGAGAGATTTCACCGATGCATTCCGGTTTATTTGCCACTGGCTTCTCAGGTATGGGAACAAGATTGTGATCGTTGACGAGTATGGTGCTTGATTTCAGGGGAACGTTTTTCGGAAGCGACAGAGCTTTTGTCTGAAGCGGCGGTTCCCCGGAACATCTGTGACGCAGAAACTCTTCGAACAGGTGGGACTCAAGCGGTTTTGAGAAATAGTATCCCTGTGCTTCGTTACAGTTTTGTTTCTGCAGAAATTCCAGTTGCTCAATAGTTTCAACTCCTTCTGCTATGACACCAAGACCAAGCGCATGTCCCATGGCAATAACTGCTTCAACGATCGCCTTGTCGTCCGGATCGTGTGCAATGTCCCGCACGAATGAGCGGTCAACCTTGATAAAATCAATCGGCAGGTGTTTGAGGTAGGAAAGTGAAGAGTAGCCGGTTCCAAAATCATCAACCGAAATGCTGACGCCCAACTGTTTCAGTCTGGCCAGCTTTTGTACGATCTCGTTGGAATCTGCCATTACAACACTTTCGGTAAGTTCAAGGTCGAGATAGCAGGGCGCCAACCCGGTTGAGTCAAGAATTTGTACAACTTGTTCCACAAAGGAGTTCTCAAGCAGTTGACGGGCGGAAATATTAACCGAGACGGACGTCCGCGGCAATCCGGCATCCTGCCATGCCTTGTTCTGCCTGCACGCCTCCCGCAGGATCCAGGCTCCCAACCGCACGATCATGCCGTTCTCCTCGGCAACTGCAATAAACCTGTCAGGCGGGATTACCCCTTCTCCTGGCCGCCGCCAGCGAACAAGCGCCTCCATGCCGGTAAGATCCAGACCATTTATGGCCAGTTTGGGTTGGTAACAGAGAAAAAACTCACCGTCATCAATGGCGCGCAGCATGCAGGTCTCAAATGCGAAGCGCTCCATTGCCTTTTTGTTCATGGATTCAGAATAGAACTGGAGCGTTATGCCGGCCTGTCTGGCTTGATTCATGGCAATATGGGCATTCTGAATCAGGATATCGGCAGTCAGCCCATCCGACGGAAAGCAGGCCACGCCCATGCAGGCCGGAATGGCGCATTCACCCCCTTGAACAGGCAGCGGCATGGCAAAGATCTGTTGTAATCTGTTCAAGATCGGGTTTACATCGCCGTCATTGACCATGCCGCTCAGCATAACGGCAAATTCATCGTGCTGGATACGGGCAACGCTGTCATGGTGACGCACGGCGGCCACAATCTGTTCAGAGATGGCCTTCAGTACCTCGCATCCTCCACTATGCCCAAATACATCCACAACCGCTTTGAATCCGGTCAGGCTGATATAGATAATGACGGTTTTGTTTCGTTCACGTGTACCCAGCCCGATTACCTGTTCCAAACGGTCCATGAACAGACTGTGATTGGGTAAGCCTGTCTCCGAATCGTAGTTGGCCAGTTTTTCGACCTCCTCCCGGGCTTCAAGTTCCGCGGTGCGGTCGCGAACAATGGTCACCAGGCATTGCTCCCCTTCCAGTTCCACCTTTCGCGCTGTCAGGGTTCCCCTGAACAGTGCCCCTTCTTTTGTCCGGAACCGGGCATGAAAATCACTGACGGAGCAATCGTGTTCCAGGCTGGTTTGCAGCCGCAAATTGTCGACTGCATTGTTCCAAAGCTCAAGTTCATCCGCTGTTCTGCCAATGGCGTCCATCTCGGAATAGCCGAATATTCGCGTGAATCCGCTGTTTATTTTAAGAAACTTTCCATCTTGAAGCCGTTTTATGTTGATGGCGTCCGGCGATGACTGGAATGCGGCCTGCAGAATATTGCCGGATGTATGGAGTTCCTTGATGAAAAAATGGATCAGCAGATGGAGCAGGGCGCTTGTCACCAGAATGAACAATATCCCCTTTGCAAGGCCGATATACTGGAATGAATGTGCTTCTCTAGCCAATGTGCCTGTTATTATGTCGGACAAAAGTATCCAGAGTATGCCGATCAGGGCATAGGTCAGCACAATGTTGCAAGGTGAAAGGTGGGAGATGGGGGGGACTTTGAATGTTGTATGGTGTTTGGAAGTCATCGCTGCTGTTTTCCCGCTCTGCAAAATTGTATTGGCGGTTTATGGTCCGCTGTCTTAATGAGAGCATGATAGCGTGTAACAAAATTGTTTTGTGTGACGATTGCGCAACAATTTGCGCGGATTCAACCGGTTGATGTTTCAATGTTGCCAGGAGGTGCCGGTTGGTCAGGTGGAAGGCTAAGTGATTGTTTAATTGCATATATTTGGGTTTTTGAATATAGTGTTTGACAGTTGTTTTTTCCTTTTTCAAATTACGAAAAGAGTCGAGGTTATATGACTAATCCTCCCACCTTTTCCCGGCTCGTTGATATTTACCAGATTCAACAACTGCTGGATGCCCAATACAAGATTTTCGGGACACCTTCGGCCCTCCTGGATGAGGATGAAAACATCCTGGTGGCTGTCGGGTGGCAGGATGTCTGCACCCGCTTTCACCGGGTTCATCCGGATAGCTGTGTCCGTTGCCGCGAGAGTGACGCATACATCAAGGCTCATCTGCACACTCTTAACGGAGAATATCTGGACTACAAGTGCAAGAACGGCTTGTGGGATGTTGCCGTGCCGATCAAGATCAACGGAGAGCACATGGCTACATTCTTCATCGGGCAGTTTTTCTACGATGACGATAAGCCGGAACCGGACTTTTTTCGCGCACAGGCCAGGGAATTCTGCTTTGACGAAAACGACTATCTCCGGGCAGTTGGCAAGGTTCCCGTATTCAGTCGCGAACAGATAAAAAATATAATGGAGTATTGCCGCAATCTGGTGCAGATAATGGCCGAACTGGGCCTGAAAAATCTGAAACTTACCCGCGAGGTGGCGGAGCGAAAAAAGGCCGAACAGGAGGCCTCTTTTTTCAGGACATTGATCGAATATACGCGCGATCCGGTCTATGTCCTCAGTCCGGACGATGGATACCGTATGTTCTATGCCAACCAGGCAGCCTGTTCGCACTTTGGAAAATCCCGTGAGCAGCTGTTGACCATGCATATTCCCGATTGGGACCCCGTATTCGATATGGGGAATACCGAAGTCATGCTGGAGCAGCTCAAACAAGGCCGGTCGATGCTTTTTGAGACAATGCACCGGGTCGCTTCGGGACAACTGGTTCCGGTCGAAGTGACTTGCAACTACTTGGAGCACAACGGACAGGGACTGACCGCAGGCCATTTCCATGACATAACCGAGCGTAAAAAATCCGAAGAACAGATACTTCGTCTGAACCGGCTCTACGCAGTGTTGAGCGAGACCAACAAGGCTATTGCCCATTCCTCCGACCACTATACCCTGTTTGACGAGATCTGCCGGGTTGTCGTCGAGCATGGCGGGTTCCGGTTTGCCTGGATAGGGCTTGTGGATGAGGAATCCTCGGCCGTGAAAGCTGTTGCGTGGAGCAGCATGGACGAAAGTTATCTGGAAAACATCATGGTTTCCGTCGGGGAAGAGCCGGAAAGAATTGGGCCAGCCGCTTCCGCCATCCGCAATGGAAAACTGAAAATAATTAACGACTTCCTGAATGACCCGAGCGTCGCTCTCTGGCACAGGGAGGCGGAAAGGCGCGGCTACCGGTCGGCGGCAGCCATTGCCCTGAAATTGAACGGGAAAGTTATTGGCGCCTTGACCATCTATGCCGGTGAAAAGCTCTTTTTCCATGGGGGGATGGCCGGGTTACTGTTACAGATGGCAGCCGACATCTCCTTCGCCCTCGACAACCTTGACCGTGAGTGTCGCAGGAAGGTTGCGGAGCGGGCATTGCGGGAGGAAACACTGCAACGTTTGCGGACGGCGGAAGAGCTTCGCGAGAAAGAGCGTCTTCTTGTGCTGCAAAGCCGCCAGGCCGCATTGGGAGAGATGATCGAGAACATAGCCCATCAGTGGCGTCAGCCGCTCAATACATTGGGACTCATTCTTCAGGACTTGCCTTTGGCCTATGAGAGCGGCGAGCTCAGTGGGGCATGCCTCGATGATACGGTCGATAAGGCCATGGAGCAGATTCTGCACATGTCCCAGACCATGGACGATTTCAGAAACTTTTACAGACCGGACAAGGAGAAGGTGTCATTCAAAGTGCAACGGGTGGTCTTCAAGACCTTGTCTCTTATTGCCGGAAACTTCAAAAGCCTCAATATTTCCGTCGAAACAAATGTAATGGGTGATCCTGTTATCGTCGGCTATCCTAATGAATATTCGCAGGTGCTCCTCAACATACTTCTCAATGCAAGGGATGCTTTCTCGGAACGAAAGGTAGCGTGTCCAAAGATCAGGATAAACCTTGGAGTCGAAAACGGAAAAAACATTGTGACCATTTCCGACAACGCCGGTGGCGTTCCCGATGACGTCATCAACAGGATTTTTGAACCTTACGTCACGACCAAAGGGCCTGACAAAGGAACTGGTGTAGGGCTGTTTATGTCGAAAACCATCATCGAGAAGAATATGGACGGCTCTCTTTCCGTCCGCAACACGGGGCAGGGAGCCGAATTTAGGATAGAAGTCTGACTCACCGTTTAATTTATCCCTCCTCTTTTCATGCAACCGCGCTTTTCTCAGGGTTGTTCCTGAATTGCCACGTACCGTTCACATAATTTAACCCGCCTGCAATGTAGCTGTTACGCGAGAGTGCTAGGGTTGTCGCAAAAACCTGGAGGCACTGATGAGGGAGCAAACGACAAAGCTGCATGCCGTGCGGGAAAAACAACCGATGGTTGCATCGGCAGCGCTTCTGGCCGCCGGCCTGATCCGAACCATGGCAATCAAACACCACTCTCCAAAGTCCCGCCGGCGTGAGCTGGAGCTGCTCAAACGCCGTCCGGAAACACACATGACAAGGAGCCGGCTGTTCAGGGAAAAGGGAGCCGGCACAACTCCCACCATCATCGTGGGCGGATTTGTTCCCGATGCAACCGAAACAGTGGAGTTTCAGCGACAGATATTGCGGCGATACGGTTCCATCTACTATATGAATTTTCCTCGTGGCGGATTTTGTAAAGAGATGTTTGCAGCACAACTTGGTGACCTGATCGACAGTCTTGCTGCAAAACGGCAAAAACCGTTCATCATGAGTGTCAGTTTTGGGTGTGGATTGCTGATCGATTATTTGAAGGAAGCGGAAGAATCAATCCACGAAAAAATCCGCGGCCTGATTCTGGTCAGCCCTGTCATTTGCAGTGATGACCTGATCCGGCCAATAGGCGAAAAGCGGGGGGGGGTCCGGTTGCTGGAGCATAACCTTAAAAAAATTCTGGGCGCCGACCTGTCTGACCCGGATAATCTCGGCAAATTGATGGAGCGCTCCCGACGCTGTTTCCAGGCCCTGTTTACGGGGGGCGCCGAAAATCGCACGCTCAGTGTCCGTCACCTCTCCATCAAGAAGAAAATATTCGATGTGATTGCAGGCACCTCAGCCGTTGGCGGATTTCAACGGGTGATGGCTTTGCGTGATTTTACCTTTCCGGCATTCGATGCTTCGGTATTCAGTGGTCCGGTGTTGACATTGCTTGCCGAGCAAGAGGACGACATGCTGGTGCCTTCTTCACCGTCGCTGACGCTCTTCCGCAATGCAAATCTCTACACCAGGCCTTTTCCGGAATGCCATGTGAAGACGGTGCGGTCCGGCAATCCCGCTGACGGCGTGCCGCATGCCTCGTTGATTTTTCATCACGAGGCATACAACCACTTGATTGAAAGCTGGTATGACCGGCGGCTCAATCCGTTTCTACAAATGGCGGTTTGAGAGGTGATGCTCGCGTCGCTCATTAAGACATCTTTGCTGCAGGGAGTGCTTCGGACTGCTGCAGAAAATCGCGCCGGCCGGTTTTATGTCAGAGATCCGCATATGGCACAACGGAAGCTTTTTAAGGATCTGATCAAATCAGCGGCTTTGACACAGTTTGGAAGGGATTATGGTTTTTCCCGGCTGGCTGAGCTTCCGTTTGAGCAGGGCTATGCTGCCTATCGCGACAGGATCCCAATCCGGACGTACCACGATTTCTGGACTGATTATTTTGCCGAAAGCCGTCCGATTTCGCCATCCGGCATACAGAGAATTGAACTGGACAATACGACCTGGCCCGGCCGGATTGGACTGTTTTGCGAGACATCCGGCACGACCGCACCAAGCAAATACATTCCCTTTTCACGGCAGATGTTTGCGGCCAACCGCCAGGCAGCTCTGGACCTGATGTCCTGTTACCTGGAGAAACATCCCCGGTCGAAGATTCCGGGCGGCAAGGTCCTGTACATGTCGGGTTCAACTGCTCTGAACGAAATGGGGCGGGGTGTGTACTCCGGAGACATGAGCGCCATTACGCTCCGCTTCCGTCCCTGGTACCTGGCTCCTTTTGTGGAACCGCCGGACAGCCTGTCTGCCCTGCCGTGGGAAGAAAAGCTCCATGGGATGGCCGAGTTGCTGTTGTCCGATCCCCAAATTCGGGTAGTGTCAGGTGTGCCCCCCTGGATCATTCTGTTGCTGCGTCGCTGCCGGGAGATATCAGGCAAACCGTTGCGTCAGGCCTTGCCGCAGCTTGAACTGATCATCCATGGCGGCACCAGCCTCAAGCCCTACCAGGCCGAGTTTCATGAGTTATTCGGTGACTACATGCCCAATTTGCTTGAAGTGTTTCCCTCATCCGAGGCGTTCATGGGATTCCAGTGCGCCGGCGACGACAGTATGCGTCTTACTCCATTCTATGGGGCGTTTTATGAGTTTGTACGGTTTGAAGATCTGGATGAGAATGGACGCCCGGCCCCTCATGCGGTGGCCATTCCTTTGGAGCGGGTCGAAACGGGGCAGCGGTATGCAATTATCCTGAGTACCTGCGCAGGACTTTGGAGATATCACATCGGCGATACGATTCGCTTTAATTCGCTGAACCCCCATTTCATCGAGTTTACCGGAAGGGATCGTTTTCTGGACAAGCTGGAGGAAAAGGTCACCCAGGAAGAAGTGGAGCGGGTGGTAGGCGAACTGAACCGGTCGGGAGCCTGCAATATCAGGGAGTTCATGGTTGGAACCGATGTTCCGGGGCGTCGACATGTTTGGTTCATGGCTGGAGCTAACGGTCATGATGGAGAGCAACTGGCCTTGCGGGTTGATCAAAAACTGAGGGAATTAAATGCCGATTACGCTACATTCAGGGAACAGGGAAGAATCGCGGCTCCCGATGTGGCCATCCTCCCTGCGGATCAGATCTACGATTGGTCGCAGTCCGTACGAAAAAAGCTGGGAGGACAGTCAAAAATACCGCACATCGATCCAACTCCGGACAGCTCCTTGACCGCAAGCTTGAGAGACTATCACCAGTCCCACCAGATCTCGCAGGATTTGAGCTTGCCACAGTCGTTATGCCACATCTGAAAAACATCGAAGCTCTGGCTCGGATCACCACCGCTTGCAGCAACTCTCCTCTATAGATGGCAGGGTGGTCAGGCGCTGCTGTTATCCAGGTGCGTCGTTAATTTGATATTGACACGCTACATGTGTTGTGGTAATTAATCCTTCTACTTTTTTGGAGCAGTACCTTCATCTGCAAAACGAAGCATTACGCAGATGAACCATATTCCCCTTTAGCTCAGTTGGTAGAGCAGGTGACTGTTAATCACCTTGTCCATGGTTCGAGTCCGTGAAGGGGAGCCAATAATTCAAGGCGCTTACAAGATTTCTTGTGGGTGCCTTTTTCTTTGTGCTTTGTTATGCAACCTCTGGCTGGCTTGCTAGGGTGAAACAAAATGAAAATACTGCTTCCCTGGTGGTGATCTCTACTTTTTTGTATTATGCTCCCCATGCAATCTCCGGTGCCTTGGCTGAAGGTGGAAAGGAATAAAATAAATGACACCACCCAAGATAAAGGCAATGTCCCCACTTGCTGTGGAATATGAAGAGCAGAAGAAACTGGTCGCACAGAATAAAATTACCGCATCGTCTCAAAAACGAGCCAAATCTGTTACCCCTCCTGAAGACGTCGTAACACTTTCTTCGGAAAATCCCGACAGTCAAAATTTATCAGGCAAGACGGAACCATCCCAGCCCGTGACCCATGAAGAAAAACAAGCCCTGGAGACGGAATTTTCTATCCATGCTTAATACGACAATCATAAATCAAGGTAAAACAGCCTTGGTAATTCTGGCGCGTGTTCATCCTCATGGCGCTTACCGGATCATCCGAGATCCTGAAGGCGTCATTACCATGTGGAGCATCGAGGGGGCTGCCAGGATGCCGTTTCAGGCATCATTTGCGGATAGGGGCCACCTGTCGAATCGTATTGAGGATATGTCGGCCGACTTTTTGCGGGCATTAGTGGAGTATGTGAAGAGAACAATAGAAGGCTGACCCGGTCCCATGACCGATACCTAGTCGACCACACAAGTATAAGGCCGGTTCTCGCCATGGAGCCGGCCTTTCTGTTCGGGGCCGACGAACTGTCCGCCGCAGCTTGGTTTGGTAGTGATTTAGAAATCAAGCGAGAGGCACCATACCGGATACACTGGATTTTCACAGATTCTGTGCTATGAGGTATGAAAGGATGTACTGCATGGATGGAAATTGAGCGATAGGGGGCAAAAAATGAACCTCGCCGATCATGTCAAGAACGAACAATGCGATGAATTGCCCACGGATGATGACCCTGTGCGCACATGGCTTGCCATAGCGTTGATGGGCTGTATGCTGGTGATATTGGTAATGGGAGCCATTGCGGCGTATCGGAATGTGATGAATGAAAAACCTGTACAGTCTGACAGGTTTGGAGTTCGAGCCATTCAGTCCCCTTAATCGGGATCCAACTTCCAGCACCATTTGTCTGGCAAGAAATTTATGATATCAAAAAAGCACAAAGGGGACCTCGCAATGCGAATTATCTTTGTCACGATGTGAATCGGCGTGCAAAAATGACCCACCTTTAGCCAAAATCGGCGTCCAAAATTGACCCACCCCAGCACCTTTCTCCATACTCTCCGAACCTAACCGGAGAGAGGAGATTCGAAAGGAGATGCTGAAGGTGGACACCATTCATGAAGTGCGTATCGCCCATTTTGTCGACGGCAAAGGTATTCGGGAGATAGCCGGGCTTTACAAGTTATCCCGCAATACCGTCAGATCTATTATTCGCAGCGGCAAGATCGACCAGACATACGAGCGGAGCGAGCAACCCCGTCCCAAACTGGGAGCGTTTGTTGACCGCCTTGTTGAACTGCTGCGGGAAGATGAAGTCAAACCGGTCAAGCACCGCCGTCGGTTCCAGATCCTGTTTGAGCAATTGCAGCGGGAGGGATACGAGGGCGGCTATGACACCGTCCGGCGATATATTGGCTCTTGGAAGCAGGGAGAAGGCAGGGCACCGGCAAAGATCTTCATACCTCTGGAATACGATCCCGGTGACGCCTTTCAGTTTGACTGGAGCTATGAACAGGTGGAACTGGGCGGCATGCCGGTCGAAGTCAAGATCGCCCGGTTTCGATTGTGTAATAGCCGCAAACCATTCTGTGTCGCCTATACCCGTGAAAGCCTGGAGATGGTCCTCGATGCCCATTCCCGGGCATTTGAGTTCTTTGGTGAAATCTGCCGGCGGGGTATCTACGACAACCTGAAGACTGTGGTAACCAAGGTGCTGATGGGCAAAGACCGGATCTTCAACCGGAGATTCCAGAACCTGGCCTCCCACTATCTGTTTGATCCTGTTGCCTGCACCCCTGCCGCCGGGTGGGAGAAGGGACAGGTGGAGAATCAGGTCGGCGTTGTGCGGCATCGCTTCTTTGCGACACGTCGTCGTTTTGCCGATCTTGAAGAATTGAATGAATGGCTGACAGCCGAATGTCGAATGTATGCCGTTGGCACAAAACATCCTGAGCTCAAGGACAGGACCATCGATCAGGTTTTTTCCGAGGAAAAGAAACACCTGCTGGCGCTTCCGGCGTCCCCATTTGACGGCTACCAAGGCACTACCACTCGTGTCAGCTCTCAGCTGTTGGTCAGCTTTGATCGCAACCGCTACAGTGTCAATGCCATGGCCGCAGGTAAAATCGTCGAAGTCCGGGCATACGCCAACCGAATCATTGTTGTAATGAATAACACGCTGGTTGGTGTTCATATGCGCCACCTTGGTCGGGACAGGGTTATCTACGACCCCTGGCATTACCTGTCAGTCCTTGAGCAGAAACCGGGCGCATTGCGCAACGGCGCTCCCTTTAAAGAGTGGAATCTGCCGGATTCCATACAGGAAGTCAGAACCCAGCTTGCAGCTCGTTCTGACGGAGACCGCCAGTTTGTAGCCATCCTGTCAGTGGTCAAACGTTACGGTCTTGATTCCGTAGCAGATGCCTGTGCGCAGGCCCTTACCGATAAAACGATCAGCAGTGATGTCATCCTCACCATTCTTTCCCGGCAGCATGACGAACCGCAACCGGAACAGGTGAAACCATCTGCGCAACTGCCGCTGCTAACCATGATTCCGGTGGTGGATTGCCGCCGTTATGACCGCCTGCTCCTGGGAGGCACCTATGGCACTGCGTGACCGCCTGATGGATGCCATGAGCAGAATTGGTCTCTATGGTATGAAAGCCACCCTTGATGAGATACTGGCGGCAGGCATCAAGAGCAGGGCTACTCCGGAGAAGATCCTTTGCGACCTCCTGGAAGCGGAGTTGGCGGAACGCAAGGTCAGAAGCATCCGTTACCGCATGAGCCTGGCCAAGTTTCCGGTGGATAAGGATATTGACCGGTTCGACTTCAGCGCATCTCCGATCAACGAGATGCAGGTGAGAAATCTCCACGAAGGGCGCTTTATAGCAGACCACACCAACGTCATCATGGTAGGCGGAACCGGAACCGGCAAGACACACCTGGCCATTTCAATCTCCAGACAGAGCATCAGAAACGGCAGAAAAGCCAGATTCTACAACGTACTTGACCTGGTAAACCAACTTGAGCAGGAGAAACTGGACAACAGAGGCGGGAAACTGGCGGAACACCTTGCCAGGCACGATTTGGTAATACTGGATGAACTGGGATACCTGCCGTTCTCCAAAGCTGGAGAATCAGAACGAGGATCAACAACTGAAAACTACCGTCTGGGGTGGGGCAATTTTGGACGCCGATGGTGGGTCAATTTTCAAAGCCGATTGACATTTTAAGCGATGATTGCAGCGCCTTTGAGCTTTTTTCAGCGTGAGTCCTACTGTAAAGTTTCCCAATTGCTTGCCGCGCTTGATGGATCAAACTCCCCTTTTTTCCTGCCATGTTTTCTCCTTTCATTGCTGTTTTGTGGCGACCGTGACCGCCGAATCTGTGCTTTAAGCGAAAAACCCGATCTGCTTAGGCAGACCCGAACCTGTTTACACGCCGTAGCGTGTAATAAGATCGGCACCGGCAAGGCCGGAGTGGGAACGGATGACCCGATAGGACATCCGCACGGAACAGCGACTACAGGGAAAATCGACAGATAAAATGGAAGGGAGGTTTTAGCAAGTTGCTCTCCGGCGAATCTTGCTAAGGATTGTGCAGTGCCTGGAAACCCAGACAGAATGGCGCTTCGCGCAATGGTTGATGCCCGTCTCTTGCTTGCTTCGCTGCGCCGGAGCAAAAAAATGCTCCGGCACGACTGCGCGCAAGAGACGGGAAAGACGATCAGATGTTGTTCACTTTGGTGGAGATTTGCTGCCAAGCAATATGGTCTGTCAGCCAATGCCTGACGGCGATAAGACGTAATGTTCATTGTGTGGGTCTGCATTCAGTTCAGATCCACCGTTGCAACGTTATGAACCACTCCACGAAGTTCCGACCTCATACGAGTGAGGGAACGCAGTCAGGAGGGGAACGCTGTGTCCACTCCTGGCGGCGGCGAAGTTAATGGGTCTTCAGGTATATGCAAGGACTCTGTGCCTGATTATACCCGGTAGGTTCTTTTTGAAAAAAGGTTGATCAATCGGTTTAAGGCTCTTTCGCTTCAGGAAAGAGACGAATGAACACAGAAATAGTCATGTGAACGTTGTCCGTTCACATGACTATTCTGATAATACGTAAAATCTGGAAGCTGGATCGGATCGATCCTGGTAATCTGGGTGGGTAGCCACAGAATGCGACAAGCCCGAGCGGGTCGTGGCACTTTCCGTGGTTATGCAAATACAGGGAGTATGCCATTGCATGTCTCCCTGATAATAACCATCCATGATTTTCTGCTCAAAGTTCCAAACCCCAACCGAGTTGCAAGACGCACCTATAGCGGGGATACTCATTGATTCCACGCCTGGCGGCGGGTAATAGTTCGCTGGGTCATTATTCCCGCGAACGACACCGAATGACCGTGGTCATGTCGGTTACCTACCATGTCCTACACCTAAAGGTGTGGTTGTCACAGCAGGCGGAAAGGTTACATTGATCATAAAACTGAATTTCAGGAAACGCAATAAAATATTTCTATATGTATTTAATTTCATTGAACTTGTTGACATTATACACTTTAGGCGATAAGCGCCTGATGGATGAATTGTTTAACGCTTATCGGCTCGAAGGGTCTTTCATAATCATGGTTGCGGCTCCTCGATCAAGGCACCGTAAAATGAGGTTGCAGCAGGTTTGTCAGGTCAACGGTACTATTGGTTGTCGCGTCGAACCCGGCCACCTTGAACATAACGGGCGGTGTGTTGAGCGTTGTGAGCCCGCTTTCCGTAATGGTCACCCCGTGGGCCACCAGACAGGTCAGCCTGGCGTACTCTCCCGGCCCGAATCCGGAAGTCACGTTTGTTGTTGAGACGATTCTCACCATCCTTCCCGCGCTGGAATAACTGCCAAGGATTATTGAAGGAATCGAAGCCATGGCGCTCCCGGCAACCAGCACAGTGGAGCTGATCTGCTTTGGATTGGCGGTGTCAGTCTGTACCGATACCCCGGTTGGGAGGTGAATGGCGATAGTGACCCCACTGATCCGCTGCGGCAGTCGCGCCGTGCTGACCAGGGAAAAGGCAACCACGGCCGTTGTGCTGTTGGTTCCATTACTACCCCCGCTGCCGCACCCGGCAAGCATGCTCGTGGCTGCCAACATTACAAGTCTCGCTATCGTTTTCCAGGTCATGTGCTTCACTCCTCTCTCTTTTCGTTTACCACGTAAGCCCCACGGCCTTGCGCAGGATCAGTATGGTGTCTTCGATGTCTATTTTTCCGTCAGGCACCGATACGCCGTGAACCAGCGGCGCCACGTCACCCTTCTTCAGTTCGTCCGCTGTCGGTGTCCTTAGGCCGACGGCTACTTTAAGGGCCATGAGGGCATCAACTATATCCACCTGGCCGTCGCCACTCATGTCACCGCTTGAGGTCATGGAGTAGATTGCATTGCGCTGGGCCACGGATGAATTGGAATTCATATCCGTTGCCGTAACGACAATAGGGTAGGCTTTCTCTGCGGTGAAGGTAAGCTGCTGCTGGAAGACCCAATTTGTCACCTGCGGGGTAAAGGTTTGCCCGTCAAAGGCAATGCTCACAGTGACCGGCGGGGAAGATGACAAGACCGTGCCGGTGAGTGTAAGCAACGTGATGTCGGTGAGCAGGTCATGGGCCGGGTTGGTGATGGCAAGATCAGGTGCTGTCGGGTTACTGAGGATAGTGAGTTTTGCACTACTGGTGGCGTTGCTTAGATCGGTTGCGGTCAACTCGATGGTGTTCATGCCTGGAGTCAGGGTGACGTAGACACTAAAGCTTGTGCCGTTCTGAAGGGCTGTCTGGGGTGAGCCGCCGTTTACCCGCGCAGTGACCGTGGTATGGGCTGAAGATGTCCCGGTGACGGTAACGGCTGTCTGTTGGGTGGCAATGCCATCTGCCGGAGAGGTAACGGTCAAGGTGGGCGCTGTTGGGGTCAGGGTGATGGTGCGTGTTACGGTGGTATGTTGCCCTGCGTTGTCGGTGGCGATAATCGTTATGGTATTGGGGCCTACGTTAAGGTGCACCGGGAAGCTGAAGCCGCCGTCTGTTGAGAATGTAAGGGATGTGCCGTTTTGGGTGATCGATTGGATGCCGTTAGGGCTGGTTGCATTGCCGCTGATGTTAAGAATGATAGCGGTGGTGACTGCACCGTCGGAAAGAGTGGATAGGTTTACTATTGGTGAACTGGCATCAAAGGCAATTGCCAGGGTAAAGCTCTGGGTTGCATCCGGGCCGGCGCCATGGGCGGTGAAGGTGAGGTGGAAGACGCCATTGCTTCCCATTGCCGGTGTTCCGCTCAAGGTAGCTGAGCCGTTGCCGTTGTCGGTAAAGGTGATGCCGCCGGGCAATGCGCCGGTTTCAGTCAACACCGGGGTTGGGACGCCGTTGGCGGTTATTGTGAATGTCCCGTGAGTGCCGATGGTGAAGGTCGCGTTGTTGGCGGTCACAAAGTGGGTGTTGATTGCGAAGATAGCCGTGACGTTGATGTTGGCGGTTACGTTGGTGTCGGTTCTCGGGTTGGCCGTTGAGCCGTCGCTCCACTGCACAAAGTGATAGCTCGCGTTCGGAACTGCTGTCACCGCTGTTCCGGATGTACCATAAGCCACGGTCTGTGGAGAAACTCCGGTGATCGTGCCGTTGGCTCCGGCTGTGTAGGTCAGGATGCATGTGTTGATAGCGAAGCTTGCTGTCACGTTGATGGTGCCGGTCACGTTGATATCGGTCCTTGGATTGGCCGTCGATTCGTCGCTCCACTGTACAAAGTGATAGTTCGTGTTCGGAACTGCCGTCACCGGGGTGCCGGATGCACCATAAACCACGGTCTGAAGAGTGGCGCCGATTATCGTACCGTTGATCCCGGCTATGTAAGTCAGGCTGTTGGTAGTGTTCGCAAAGCTGGCTTTTGCGAGATAATTCGAAAGTTTGCCGCCCGCAGAAATAAACCAGCCCCCAGCATAGAGGTTGCCCGATCCGTCGAGTGCCAAGGCCGAGACTGAATTATTCATACCGGAGCCAAGTGCTGACCATGCGCCGCCGCTCCATTTGGCAATGTTATTGGTGCTGACGCCACCCGCAGTGGTGAAATTGCCCCCAGCATAGAGGTTACCCGACCCGTCGAGTGCAAGGGCAGAGACAGATCCGTTCAAGCCGGAGTCGAGTGCTGACCATGCGCCGCCGCTCCATTTGGCAATGTTATTGGCGCTGACGCCGCCCGCAGTGGTGGAATTGCCCCCAGCATAGAGGTTACCCGACCCGTCGAGTGCAAGGGCAGAGACAGATCCGTTCAAGCCGGAGCCGAGTGCTGACCATGCGCTGCCGTTCCATTTCGCGATGTTATTGGCGCTCACACCACCTGCAGTAGTGAATGAGCCTCCCGCATAGAGGTTGCCCGATCTGTCAAGTGCCAGCACATAGACCCATTCAGTGTTAATTCCTGAGCCAAGGGTAGCCCATGCGCTGCCGTTCCATTTGGCGATGTGATTGACACTTACGCCACCTGCAGTGGTGCCCGCCCCCCCCGCATAGAGATTACCTGATCCGTCGAGTGCCAGGGTTCTGACCATGCCGTTCAAGCCTGAGCCAAGCGCTGACCATGCGCTGCCGTTCCATTTAGCAATATAATTGGCGCCCACTCCGCCTGCAGTGGTGAACCAGCCCCCCGCATAGAGGTTGCCCGATTCGTCAAGTGCCAACGTAGTTACTTCACCGTTCATGCCGGAGCCGAGTGCTGACCATGCGCTGCCGTCCCATTTGGCAATGAAATTGGCGGCCACGTTGCTTGCAGTGGTGAAAAGCCCCCCCGCATAAAGGTTGCCCGATCTGTCGGTTACCAAGGCCCAGACCGCGCCGTTCAAGCCGGAGCCGAGGACGAACCAGGTTTTGTCATTCCATTTGGCGATGTAACTGGTGTCTGCACCACCCGCAAAGATGTTGCCAGATTCGTTAATTGCCAAAGCCAAGACCGTGCTGTTCATGCCGGAGCTGAGTGCTGACCATGTGCCGCCGTCCCATTTGGCGATGTAATTGGCGGTCACACCGCCCGCAGTGGTGAATGCACCCCCCGCATATACGTTGCCCGAGCTGTCAGTTGTCAGAGTTCTGATATCATTATTCATACCTGAACCGAGAGCGGCCCACGCGCTGCCATTCCATTTGGCGATGTGACTGGCGCTCACGCCGCCTGCAGAGGTAAACTTACCTCCCACATAGGCGTTGCCCGATCCGGCGATTGTCAGGGCATTGACACTGTCGTTCAAGCCTGAGCCAAGCGCTGCCCATGCGCTGCCGTCCCATTTGGCGATGTGATTGGCACCTGCGCCGCCTGCAGTGATGAAATCTCCCCCCGCATAGAGGCTTCCCGATCTATCGATTGCCAGGGCAAAGACTGAATTGTTCATACCGGAGCCGAGGGCTGACCATGCGCTTCCGTCCCATTTGGCGATGTGATTGACACTTACACCGCCTGCAGTGATGAAATCCCCCCCCGCGTAGAGGTCGCCCAAACTGTCGATTGCCAAGGCAAAGACTGAATTGTTCATACCGGAGCCGAGGGCTGACCATGCGCTTCCGTCCCATTTGGCGATGTGATTGGCGGCCACACTGTCTGCGGCGTTGAAATCTCCTCCCACATAAAGATTTCCCGATCTGTCGATTGCCAAGGCCAAGACCGGGTTGTTCATGCCGGATCCGAGTGCTGTCCATGCGCTACCGTTCCATTTGGCGATGTGATTGGCGGCCACACTTCCTGCTGCGTTGAAATCGCCTCCCGCATAAAGGTTTCCTGATCCGTCGATTGCCAGGGCACTGATCCAGTTGCCTATCCCAGATCCGAGTGCTGTCCATGCGCTTCCGTTCCATTTGGTGATGTGATTGCAGTTCACACCGCCCGCAATGGTGAAATTGCCACCCGCATAAAGGTTTCCCGATTTGTCAATTGCCAGGGCAAAGACCCCCTTGTCCATGTCGGATCCGAGTGCTGACCATGCGCTTCCGTTCCATTTGGCGATATTGTTGGCGGTCACTCCTCTCGCAGTGGTGAAAGTCCCCCCAGCATAGAGGTTTCCCGATCTGTCGATTACCAGGGCATTGATCTCGTTGTTTATGCCGAAGCCGAGGTCAGACCATTCGTTGTCGTTCCATTTGAAGATGTAATTGGAGCCCACATCGAATGAAACCCCCGCATAAAGATTACCCGATCCGTCGATTGCCATCATGGCCTTGAAGTTGGTGGGGTACTCATACCCCCCAATTATGCCAGATCCGAGTGCTGACCATGTGCTCCCGTTCCATTTGGTGAAGTAAGCTCTGTATTCGAGGAAAGTTCCGTAAAACCAATATGTCAATGTTGATACCGCATAGAGGTTGCCCGATTCGTCAATTGTCAGGGCATTTACAGAGCTGATTGTACCGGAACTGTTCATACCATAACCGAGATCGGACCATTCGCTCCCGTTCCATTTGGCGATGTGCTTGGCAGCCGCACCGCCCGCGGTGGTGAAATTGCCCCCCGCATAGAGGTTGCCTGATCCGTTAATTGCCAGAGCCAAGACCGTGCTATTCATACCGGAACCAAGGGCTGACCATGTGTTGCCATTCCATTTGGCGATGTAATTGGCTGTCACACCGCCCGCAGTGGTGAATGAGCCTCCTGCATAGAGGTTGCCCGATCCGTCGATTGCCAACGCAGTGACTTCTCCGTTCATGCCGGAACCAAGGGCTGACCATGTGTTGCCATTCCATTTGGCGATGTAATTGGCTGACACACTGCCTGCGGTAGTGAATGAGCCTCCCGCATAGAGGTTGCCCGATCCGTCGATCACCAGGGTAAGGACCGTGTTGCTCAAGCCATTAATACTGCTGCCCATACTAATCCAGTTTTCATCACTGAAAGTAGGATCAATACGCACCGGCCAGACCGCGTCCGCATCCTCGACCACAACCGTGAGCCGGTCGGGGCCGGAAGCTGTCATACGCGTAGAAAGCTCGCGACCAGTGGCGTCCCAGGCTTTGAGACGGCTGTAGGCAAGCTTGCGGCCACTGCCTTCCAACGTGAGCCGGACGCCGAAGTCAGCGGTCTCGGCCTTGGCGCCGGAAAGCGCCAGCTCCAGCAGTAGGGGGCCGTCTCCCTCGGGCCGGTCCGTTATCATGAAGTCCTGCCGTACGCCGTCCACGCTTACGGAGTATTCCTCTGTAACTCCGGGACGCAGCCAGCGGGTAAGGCTTTTTTGCGTCTCCACCTTGCCGGTGCGAGGCAGCGCAGTAACGGTTCCACCTTTGCGCCCGAGAGCATCGGCGTGTAAGGCAAAATGCTCACGGGGCTGGTTAGCCACCGTGGATTCGAGCGCAAGGCCCTGCTCAGTCACCTCGCCACGCAGGCGCTGAAAGTCGGTGCGCAGACGCGCGCCCGTTTCCGTTGCAGTGACCGACATCGCTTCGCCAGAGTGCTGCTGCTTTCCGGCACGTGCTCCCAGTTCCGACCAGGGGATACTCTCTCCGGCGGGGCTCATGGGGTTGGCAGTTTTTGGGTTGGTATCAACAGTGATTGGTGGTGGCGCTGCCAAAGTGTTTACAGTAATCAGCGCCAGTAAGGACAGAACCCAGAAGACCCGCATTAACGATTTCATTACCCATGTACGCATATCTTATCCTCCTGACAGCGTGGGTTATGTACTTATAAATCGTCTCCCTGGAAATGGGCGTGTGTGTGGAGAAAATGTTTTTTTGGAGGTTTGGAAAGGAAGGATTGGCATTGTTTTCTTGATAATAAAGTATATAACTATGAATCTCCCCCGTGTTTGTGGACAGTCCGAAAAGCTGCTACAAACAAGCACGGAGGATTGTTATGGTATCGAAAAGAAAGTCATACACCCGCGAGTTCAAAGT
>WSSedB1CaDRAFT_10000207_pt1 | contig 28295 bp, 15 predicted proteins | sample WetSurSB1Cattail_FD_9460 | JGI IMG/M metagenome (IMG submission 9460)
TAAGCTATCAGGCCATAAAGGCTGCACTTGCCAATCCGGTAAAAAGTATAGAATAAACATTACCCAAATTCCAGACTTAATCCCATGGTATTTTTATAAATTTTCTGCAAAATCCGGAAAATCATAACTAAAAGAGCATTGTAAAGATTGTGCCTTCTCCCGGTACCGATTCACAAGTAATATTCCCGTTATGAATCCGTACAATTTGTCGCGACAGGCTTAATCCTATTCCCGAACCTGATTCTTTTGTTGTAAAAAACGGTACAAAAATTTTCTCAAGAGTATCCGCGTCCATACCAGGGCCATTATCCTTAATTGTTAATACCACCCTACCGTCAGGGTTCCTACTGGCATTCATTGAGATAAAGTCATCTTCTTTATATTTTCCAAATGCTTCGATTGAATTTTTTGCAATATTAATAAAAACCTGTGCGAGAAGTTTGTCATCAGCAACCAGAGTTATATCATCAGGTGTTACACTTGACGTGATCAGAGGCCTGACTTTATTATTGTTATTATCATTATCAAAACCACTGTTTATCAGAATCATTATCCTCTCGAAAAACTCTTTAATTTTAACTAAGGTAAACTCTGGTTTTGGCAGCTGTGCCAGGCTTCTGTATGATTCTACAAAATGTATCAATCCTTTGCCATGTTCTTCTATTATATTGAGCCCCCTGATTGTGTCTGAAATAATTCTTGGAGTAATGTATTCTGGGCGTTTCTGATCTTCTCCCGATTTATAGAAACCTGAAATTGTAGAACTTAAAGACGTAATCGGAGCTACTGAATTCATGATCTCATGGTTAAGAATCCTGATCAGTTTTTGCCATGAATCCATCTCATGTGTATCGAGTTCGCTTTTGATATCCTGTAAATTAACTATTTTTATCTCTCTCTTTTGTATTATTATTGTCTGTGAATGTACCGCCAGACTAAGGAGGTTGTGGTTAACCTTTACATTTATACGTTTCTGTTCTCCCGATTCCATTTTTTCAAGTAATTCCACCAGCTTTGGATCAATATTTCTTAATTTATTTATATGTGATATCTGATCAAGGTTAAACATCCTTTTAATCTCCGGATTTGTAAATTCAACAACCCCGTTTTTGTCGAAAGATATAATCCCTGTCCTGATCTTCTCCATAATATTCTTATAAAACTTCTCCTGGAGTTCTATATTTATCTTCGCATTTTTTAACTTGTTATTCAATTCGTTCAGACTTCTGTTAAGCAATTTCTCATTTGAAAATCCTTCCTCTTCAGGGAATATCAATGAAGTATCGTCATTCCTTACGGCACTAAAGAAAAACGCCAGTTTCTTATTGGTCCTGTTAAGCCAGACTCCAAATGAAATTGTGAGCAGAGCCACACCAATAATTGAAATTATTGAATATGTAAGGTCTTTCCCAAAACTGAATGCAAAGGCGACTGTTAAAAGGATTATCCCTGTCAGATAGGCAATGATAACCAGGTAAAATCTTTTATAAATCATACTTTTTCAGCTTATTATAGAGTGTCTGCCTCGTTATTCCCAGTTTAGAGGCGACTATGCTTAAATTATTATCATGTTTTATAATAGATTCAGCAATTAATTTCTTCTCCATTTCTTCAAGAGTTGTACTGTTATCATCTATTTGCCCTTTTGATATGGTATTGAATGAAAAATCGTTAGGACCCAGTACAGAGGAGTCGGATAAAATTACCGCCTTTTCGATTGAATGTTGTAATTCCCTGATATTACCCGGCCACTGGTAATTTGAAAGTTTTTCAAGAGCCTGGGTGCTGATTTTCTTGCCGGGTTTATTATATTTCTCACCATAAGTTCTGAGAAAATGAAAAGAAAGTACAGGAATATCATCTACCCTGTCCCTCAACGGGGGTACCTCAATCTGAATGGTATTTATCCTGTATAGAAGGTCTTCTCTGAACAAGCCCTCCATAACTCTCAAAGGAAGAACACAATTTGTAGCACAGATCAATCTGATATCAACTGCGATCTGCCTGTTTGAACCTACGCGTACAATAGATCTGTTCTGAAGTGCACTTAACAGTTTAGCCTGTGATTGCAAAGAAAGATTCCCGATTTCATCGAGGAAAAGCGTTCCTTTCTGAGCTATTTCAAACTTTCCCGGACGGTCTTCCCTTGCATCGGTAAAAGCGCCTTTAACATGACCGAACATTTCACTCTCGAACAATGTTTCAGTTATGGAACCCATATCAACGCTAACCATAAGCTCACTATTCCTTTTCGACAGATTATGGATTTCTCTGGCAACCAACTCTTTACCTGTTCCATTTTCTCCTGTTATCAGTACATTGGCATCTGTCGCTGCCACTTTTCTTACAATATTCATTACATTGATCATGGTGGGTGATGCCCCCAACACTATTTTTTCTTCACCTCTTTGTATTTCCTTTTTCAGGAACTGATTATCGTTCTTGAGAATAAGCGCTTCCTTCCTTGAAGTCCTGAGCTTCCATGCTGCATTTATAGTCGCAAGCAACTTTTCGTTGTCCCAGGGTTTGAGAATGAAGTCGAAGGCTCCATCCCTTAATGCTTTCACCGCTAGTTCCACATCTCCATAAGCTGTTATCATAACCACACTTATATTGCTGTCATGCTTAAGAATCTCTTTCATCCAGAAAAGTCCTTCATTTCCTGAATTAATGCCAGCCTGAAAATTCATATCGAGCAGTACGATATCTATTTCATTATTTTCCAGCACTTCATGTATTCTCTTGGGACTGCTGATGGAAATCAGTTTTTCTACCTCATACTGCAACATCATTTCGAGTGCACTGATAACACTCTTATTGTCATCGACAATCAGAAGGGTTCCCTTTATCATATTGTTCTTTTTATGACAAAATACTGAAATTAAAAAACATAAGTCAAATATATGTCAAATAATTAGACACTTCAGAATGACTTTTTATTTAAGTTTAAAATTAATTAAGAATGACATCGTGAATTGCTGAAAATCAACTTACTCATAAGACTCAGAAAAAATATCGATGCTAATTTTACTTAGAAATTGCTATTTATCATCTTCTATCCATGCAACATTTTAATTCTACAAACGTCTTTACAATAAAAGAGAGAAAAAATAAAGTACTAATCGCTTAAGGAAAGCATAATAAACAGAAATCATGACAGTCAAACTTTATGCAAACGAAGTTGTTTTAAAAGCCGGAGATACAAATCAGGTAATTGACAACAACACTATAGAAGGAAAACTGATAGTTACAAATCAGAGATTGTATTTTAAAACTCTTGCTGAAGATACAGACAGATTTAACCTTGAAATACTTTTTGAGAATATACTTGAAGTCATATTTTTCGGTAAAGGAATATTTTCAGTAAAAGGTTTGAACGTAGTTACAAAAGATGGGAAAAGTCACACCTTCCCTTTAAAGAAAAGAGATGAGATTGGACAACTTATAAATAAGATGTATTAGAGCACTTTCAATCACTATATATATTCCCAATTATAAAACAGGATCAGGATCCCGCAAATACATGCGGGATCCTTTTTTTTGATATTCTTCCCACCTGCCCTCCACAGGTAGAGTTCTTAAGTGAGCGGTAGTTAAAAAGTCTCTCATTTGCCGGGTTTGTTGGATTACTCGTATCTAAGGGAATCTACGGGGTTCCGCAATGCAGCCTTTCCAATCTTAAAAATAATAGTAAGTATTGTTGTTACAATCATTATTGATGCTGCAAGAATGAGTATTCCCGGTTTTATCTTAACATAATACTGCCAGATACTGCCCATAAGCAAATTCGACATAAAATATCCTCCTGCACACCCAATTAACGAAGCAGCAATAAGTACGACCAGAAATTTTTTACTCACCAGATACATAATAAGAAGAACCGGGGCACCCTGTATCTTTCTTATTCCTATTTCTTTTATTCGTCTAATAATATCGAGGGAGACAAGATTATACATCCCGATAAGAGACAATAAGGCTGCTGTAATAGCAAGGAAGATATTGACTTTCATGATACTTCCATTTATATCTTTCCCTTCACGCATCGTATCTTCCTGAAGCATGCCACCAAAAACATTGTTAATGCCCATGCTTTTCCATTTAAGATTGAGTTCATCCAGCACAGCCGGAAGATCTTTTTGAGAAGCTCTTACGATCAATAAATTATAGGTGTCGGAACCAGATAATCTCATCATAACAGGTTCAACTTTTTGCCAGATACCTCTCAGGTAAAAATCCCTGACTACTCCTATGACTGTGAATTTCGTTGTATCATAAAGGGTTACAGTGTGACCCACAGCATCCTTCCAACCGAAACTATCAACAAGTTTCTGATTTACAATAACAGATTTGCTGGAACGGTCAGCTGACACTCTTGGTTGATCAAATAAACGACCAGCAGTCAAATGCAGACCCATTGTCTGAGAATAAAGCGGACCAATATCCATCATATCCACTTCCAGCTGTTTCACCTCATCTTTTATCGGTCGCCTATAGCCACCGAAACCAATATGATTCTGTGTACCCTCAGCAGCAATTACCTTTGGATCGGAAAGTATCTCATTCCTGTAAGAAGCATAATATTCAGGAGGAACAGGTACAACAATAATATTTTTCCTGTCGTAGCCAAGATCCAGATTATCCTGATAACGGGCATTCTTTTCAAATACTATTCCCATCACCAGCGCCATAACGGAGATCGTGAACTGTAGCATTAGTAATAATGATGAAAGTTTCCCCGATCCTTTAAACGGCGCACCACCTTTAATTATATTTGCAGGACTAAAAGAACTCACATAAAAAGCCGGGTAAACTCCTGCAACGAAACCAGTAAATAACAGAAGTAAAACCAGGAATAGCCAGAATACAGCATATTTTGTAAAAGTCAGTTCTATTGACATATATGACCACAGACTGCTGTAGGCAGGCACGAGAAATTCTGCCAAGACTATTCCAACAAACAATGCAAACGAGCAGATTACTATTGTCTCAAGCATAAACTGAGAAACCAGTTGTTTTCTCTGACCTCCAAAGGTTTTTCGTAATCCTATCTCCTTCAGTCGTTTGCTAAATGTTGAAATAGACGTATTCGCAAAATTGAAACATGCTATCAGCAGAATAAACAAGGCCATAACCGGGGGAGATATTACAGCAGCCGGATGCAATGCCGGAAAAAGACTTGATGACCATGTTGTCCGTGAATTTTTGCCTACGTCCTTTAAAGGAATCAGTGTATATCTGTTTATTTTAAAATCTTTTCTTGCTTCATTCTGGACCGATGTATAATTTTTTAATGATTGTGTAATGGACTGAAGGGAAGATTTATCAGGAACCAGAATAAATAACGCAGCGCAATTCAATTTCCAGTCAGCATCCTTAACATTCCACATTAACAGAAAATTATCGAAGTGAGTTAGTATGTCTATCCTGAAACTCGAGTTATCGGGGCAATCAGTAAATACACCACCAACAGTATATGTGAACTCCTTATTGTTATCATTAAAAACTGAAATACTCTTCCCGATAGGATAATCATTTCCAAATAGTGTTGTAGCCATTTTTCTGCTGAGAAGAACATTTCCATGGTTTAAAATAGATTTCTGATCACCAAGCAAAATGTGAAATGTGAAAATATCGAGGAACTCCGGATCAACATATGAAATCTGTGTCGGGAACAGATCAACACCCCGCTTGACAGGAGAACCTGAGTTTGCCAGTCTTGCTGATTTTTCAATACCTGGGATCTCCTTTTTTGCCATTATCCCAAGAGTAGCCGGTACAACTCCATATTCCTGTTCTCTCCCCTGCATATCTCTGAAGCTGTTTACCCGGTATATCTTATCGAAATTTACATTTTGCCTGTCAAATTCATAATTGAACATATGATTGAAAAATGCAACAATACAGACTGATAAGGCAATCCCCAGACCAAAAATATTAATCAATGTAAAAACCCTGTTTTTCAACAAGTTTCTGAAAATGACAAGAAGATAATTTTTAAACATCGAAATGACAATAATTAAATTTCAATTCTAACAATATTTTGTTTTAAAAGATCTTAGCCCAAGTTTTCTGGTACTTGCCACTTTTCCTGGTTTTTTTCACCCTTAAATCCACCAGGGGAGACTTTAAAATCCGTTTCTTTTTACTCTTCCGGGGCGGAGAAAGAAAATGCACTATTCGTATTTAAGCGATTGTGCAGGGTTTACCCGGGCTGCTATAAAAATGCGGTAACTTATTGTTAGAACAGCTATTCCCAGAGCAACTGCCAATCCTATTACCAGTGTGAAAAATCCGACGTTTATTTTGTAATAGAAATTCTCAAGCCATTTTCCGGCCCAGTAATAGACCAACGGCCATGAAATAAGAGCAGAAACTGATACCAGTATAAAGACTTCTCTCGATATAACCAGATAAATCCCTGTTACGGACGATCCCATAGCCTTCCTTACTCCTATCTCTTTAGTCCGTTGTTCTACAGTAAATGATGTAAGCCCAAACAGACCCAGGGCTGCAATAAATATGGCCAGGATAGAAAAAATTACAGCCATCTGAGCATTTTGTTTCTCCTGCTTGTACATAAGTTCAAAATCCGCGTCAAGAAAGTAATACTGCAATGGGTTATTTGAAACAAACTCTTTCCACTTATCTTCAATAGCACTAATGGTCTTAGAATAATTCTGACCTGACAACCTTACTGTTATATATCCCCATAGCATATTATCGTTCTGAAATTTAAGCACATAGGGGCTTATTGGGTTACGAAGCGATTCAAAGTTGAAATTTTTCACAACGCCGATTATCGGTAAATAGTTTAATTTCCCTGAATCGCTGGGTTCCATAAATCTGGTTTTTTCTATATTCGTGATCTTAAAATTCTTATAGGCGCTTTCGTTAATTATACAGGCATCTTTATCAGAGGTATACGACTCATTAAATGATCTTCCTGAATCAAGTGTCATCCCATATGTATCAAGAAAATTATAATCCACCCAGCTGGTCGCCATCAGAAAAGTCTCATCCTTTCTTCCCTCCATCATGTATCCGTTGTTATTATTTGTACGTCCGGGTATGGCTGTAGAGCTTGATATGTTAACAACTCCCGGAATATTTTTTACAGTCTCTTTAAAAGATTTCATTTTTTTACCAAGTGCTTCAGCCCTGTTGATGACTATTAGTTGTTCCTTTTTGAACCCCAAATCTTTGTTAAGCATATATTTTATCTGCCTGTACATTATCATTGTGCCCACAATCAGCAGAATTGAAACAGCAAACTGAAAAACAACCAGAACTCTTCTCAGACTCCCGTTTTGCATACTGTTTTTTGCACTCCCCTTAAGTACTTCGTAAGGATTAAATGAGGACAGGAAAAGAGCCGGATAACTCCCTGCAAGAATGCCGACAAAAAGTGAGAACAGTATAAGCAAAGGAATTATAATCCATGAAGCAAAAAGACTGAGTTTGAGATTTGCTCCCAGCAGATTGTTAAAATAAGGAAGTGAGAGCTTAATAAAGATTATAGCAACAATTAACGCTATAAATGAAAGGATAAACGATTCAGAAAGGAACTGAAAAGCGAGCATGCTTCTTGTTGAACCTGCTACTTTTTTTATACCTACCTCTTTTGCCCTTCTCGATGCCTGAGCTGTTGACAGATTCATAAAATTAATTGCAGCTATTAAAACAATTAGTATTGCAATACTGCCAAATATTTTAAGGTATTTTGGATCAACAGAAGCTTTAAAATCCTGCTGTACTGATGTATCAAGATGAATATCACTAAGATTCTGCAGGTAAAATCTGTATTTGTTTCCCTGAGCTATAAAATCGTTAAGTGAAATGCCTGTATATTTCTGGATTTCGGGACCAACATATTTTTGCAGTAATTCAGGATATTTCGCATCAACAGTTTTATAAGTGCTATTCGGTTTTAGCAGGAAATAGGTACTAAAACTGTTATTCATCCAGGTAAGATCTTTCGACCTTGAATTGGTCATGAAAGACGTTAAAGCATTGGCTTCAAAATGCGAATTCTGAGGTATATCCGCCATTATTCCTGTCACAATATAACGCGCAGTATCAGATCCAATTTTGACCTGTTTATCAATAGGGTTTTCCCCTCCAAATATTTTTTTTGCTGTGGATTCTGACAAAACAACTTTGTGCGGTGCGTTAAGAAGACTTTGCCGGTCTCCTTTAATAACAGGTATAGAAAAGAAATTAAAGAATGAAGAGTCAGCTTCTATAATATGATCCTCTGTAAATGTTTGATTATTATACTCAATAACAGTCGGACCCCTTCCATTCATTCTTAGGAAATCTTCAATTTCCGGAAATTCTTTTACCATTGTTGGTCCCATAATTGCCGGCGAACTTGATGTAGTGATTTCCTGTCCACCAATTTTGCCGTTTAGAATTGTCCTGAAAATTCGGTCTTTCTTTACATTATATTGATCATAACTTGCCTCATTTATTACATAAAGGGCAATCAGGAGACTACATGAAATCCCTATTGAAAGTCCAAGTATATTTATTATTATATATGCTCGCTGTCGTTTAAAAGATCTCAGACTGTACTTTATAAGTTTGTCGAACATTTTATTAAGGAATTATTTAATTTATCTCAAAATATAATCATAAACATTTCATTTTCTATTCATACTTTAAAGACTGCGCAGGATTGACCTGAGCTGCCCGCATTATGCGATAGCTGATCGTAACCACGGCAATGCCTAGTGCAATGGTAAAACCCGCAAAAAAACTGAAAACCTCAAGATTAATTCTGTAATAAAAACCCTCCAGCCATTTTGTAGCAATATAATAAATCACTGGCCATGCAAACAGAGCTGAAATTGATACGAGAATAATAACTTCCCTTGATATAACTACATAAATCCCTGCAATAGTAGAGCCCATTGCTTTTCTTACTCCTATCTCTTTGGTACGCTGTTCCACTGTAAATGAAGTAAGTCCGAAAAGTCCCAATGCAGCTATGAATATGGCAAGGATCGAAAAGATCACTGCCATCTGGGCATTCTGTTTCTCCTGGACGTACATATGCTCGAAATCGGCATCAATAAAATAGTATTGAAGAGGGCTGTTTGGTATAAACTCTTTCCATTTAGCTTCAATACCACTAATAGCAGATGAAACATTCTTACCCGATAATCTGACAGTAATATATCCCCACAAGATATGATCAGTTTTGAAACGCAAAATATATGGCTGTATTGGATTGCGAAGAGATTCGAAATTAAAATTTTTAACAACTCCTATGACTGGAACATACTCAATTTTCCCTGAATCGCCCGGCACCATAAAACGGGTTTTTGAAAAATCAGTTATAGAGAAATTCTTGATAGCACTTTCATTTAAAATACAGGCCGCATTATCGGTAGTATACGATTTGTTGAATGACCTTCCGGCAACTATTTTCATACCGTATGTTTCGAGGTAGTCGTAATCAACCCAGTTAGTCTGCATTAAAAAATTCTCATCTTTTCTGCCTTCCATCGAGTAGCCGTTATCGTTGTTATTTCTTGCAGGAACTGCTGTTGAACTTGCAATATTTACCACACCGGGAACTCCCCTGACCGCGTCTTTGAATGATTCTACCCTTGCACCAAGGGCATCTGCCCTGTTTATTACCAGTAACTGTTCTTTATTGAATCCGACATCTTTATTAAGCATATATTTAATCTGCCTGTACATAACAAGGGTTCCAATAATCAGCAGAATCGAAATAGTAAACTGAAAGACAACAAGGACTCTTCTCAGCCAACCGTTTTTCATGCTGTTTTTTACACTTCCTTTTAATACTTCGTATGGATTAAAAGATGAAAGATAGAATGCGGGATAGCTGCCTGCCAGAAGCCCCACCAATAACGAAAACAGGATAAGAACAGGTACAGCATACCAGGCAATAAACAAATTCAGGACAAGATGCGAGCCAAGAAGATTATTAAAATAAGGCAGAGAAAGTCTGATGAATATCAGGGCGATAATAAGAGCTACAAATGAGAGTATAAATGATTCTGAAAGGAATTGCGTTATCAGAGCACCTCTCGAAGAACCACCGATCTTTTTTATTCCAACCTCCTTTGCCCTTCTTGAAGCCTGCGCTGTTGCAAGATTCATAAAGTTTATTGCGGCAATCAAGATAATAAGTATGGCAATACTCCCAAATATCTTAAGATACTTCGGATCAATAGCGGGTTTGAACTGTTGCTGTATTGAAGGATCGAGGTGAACCTCCTTCAGATTTTGCAGATAAAACCTGTATTTATTCCCTTTTGCTGCAAAATCAGTTATTGAAACTCCCATGTATTTCTGAAGTTCGGGTCCAACGTATTTTACTATCATCTCAGGCAGTTTGGCATCTACCGTTTTATAGCTTGTATTAGGTTTCAACATCAGATACGTGCTGAAACTGTTGCTCAGCCAGGTTGGGTTTTTTGAACCCGGATTAGTCATAAAGGATGTTATAACTGCAGCTGCAAAATGAGAATTTTCAGGTACGTCACCCATAACTCCGGAAATAGTGTATAGAGCAGTATCTGACCCAATTTTAATTGTTTTGTCAATCGGATTTTCTTTCCCGAAAATCTTTTTGGCAATCGTTTCCGAAAGTACAGCTTTCCTTGGTGCATTAAGGAGATTATCCCTGTCACCTTTGATAACAGGGATTGAAAAGAAGTTGAAAAATGATGAATCTGCCTCAACAATATTATCTTCAGTAAATGTCTGCTTATTATATTCAATAGTTGTGGGGCCCACGCCATTCATCCTTAAAAAATCCTGCACTTCAGGAACTTCCTTAACCATAGTTGGTCCTATAACAGCTGCAGAATAAGCGACAGTTAACTCCTGACCGCCAATTTTCCCGTTCAGTACCATACGGTAAATGTTGTCTTTTTTTGTATTAAACTTATCATAGCTTAATTCATTCAAAATAAAAAGAGCAATAAGAAGACTACATGCTATACCTATCGAAAGGCCCAGGATATTTATTACGATATATGCACGTTGTCTTTTAAAAGATCTTATGCTATGCTTGATAAGGTTTGTAAACATTTCTATTCAGTTAAAAGGATTATTAATTTACTCAATAATTCTGAGAGTTTTCAGACGGATAAATAATGTGATACATTTCTGCTAAAAGACAGTGAAAAAGGAATTATGTTGCAATGGAATTTATTTTATTCCGTCTTCAACGCTTCCGCAGGATTAATTCCTGTCGCTCTGTATGCCTGGAAACTGACTGTAAGCATTGCTATTACAATTGCACCTGCAGCTATTCCGGCAAATACAAAAAAGCTTAAATCTATCCTGTAAGCAAACTGTTTCAGAAGAGATCGTACTATAATACAGCCAAGAGGAATTGCTATTGCTATGGAAATAATAACCGGAAGCATAAATTCTCTTGCTAGTGTGAACATTACCGTTACAGAATCTGCTCCCATAACCTTTCTTATACCCACTTCATTAGTCCTGCGTTCAGCTGAATAGGATGATAATCCGTACAATCCCAGACAGGCAATTATTATCGCCAGAATGGTAAAATATTTAAGCAGAGCCGTAATGCGAATCTGTGCTCTAAACAACTTATCGTAGTCCTGATCAATAAAGGTATAAGCTAAAGGATATTCTGGTATTACCTCTCTCCAGGCCTTTTCAACTTCCCTGAGTGATTCAGTAACATTACCCGGAGTCAATCTCACAAGAATACAATTCAGATAACCGACAGGAGCCAGGGCAAATGCCATTGGTTCAATGGCCTGATCTGCTCCTTTAAAATGAAAATTTTTAAGTACTCCAACAATGACCCCGTTAAGTCCCATGAAATGGAAGCCTTTGCCAACAGGATCACCTATCCCCATTAGTTTGACCACTTCCTCATTTACCAGAAAATTACCCAGAGTATCCCTGGCCATATCCGAAGGATAATCTTTTGAAAAATCCCTCCCTGAAACGAGCTTCATATTCATAGTCTTCAGATAATCATAATCGATAGCATTAGTACCGATCAGAACTTGTTTTGCAGGGTCTTTCCCGGGCCAGTTGGCTCCGCCTGAGTTACTTCCCATCATTGTCGGATTATGCATTGAAGCAGTAACTCCCTGAATCAATGTCTCCTTACCCAGTTCAAGCTTAAGAGACTGATATTTCGACTTCATATCCTGAGGCATTGGTATACAGATCAGATTTTCCTTATTGAAACCAAGGTCCTTATTCTGCAGGAATTTCAGTTGCCTGTACATAAAGATTGCAGCTGTCGCTATTAGTATAGAAAGTGTGAATTGCACTACAACCAGTATCCGCCTTAATTTTCCATTACCTTTAGGTGAAGATGCTTCACCTTTAAGTACTGCGGCCGGCTTAAATGATGACAGGTATAAGGCAGGATAGATGCCTGAGATAAAACCGGCTAACAAACCCACTATAAGAAAGTTAATTATAAATCGCAGCTGGAAAAGATCTGAAAGACTGAAGTTTTTGCCCGAAATATTATTGAACAAGCCAAGTAATAAACCTACCATGATCAAGGCAAGTATCATAGCAACGCCCACGAGAAACAGCGATTCCAGCATAAACTGGACTATCATTGACATCTGATCAGCGCCGGCCACTTTCTTTATACCTATCTCCCTGGCTCTTCCTGATGCTTTTGCAGTTGAGAGATTTATAAAATTTATACAGGCTATCAACAGAATGAATATTGCTATAAATGTAAAAATTGTGACCACAATGACGGGACCCTTAGACTCTTTAAAACCAAACTGCCCATGTAAATGTATATCAAGTAAAGGGAAAAGACTGAATTTAGTCGTTGTCTGAGGATTATTCTCCAAGACAATATCGGTAAGCTTTTTGTTAACAGCATTAATGTCTGCCCCCTGTCTTAACTGAATAAATGTAAAAATTGAATTATTTCCCCAGGAATTATCTGCAAAGCCAATTTTCTTAAGGTATGAATAAGGAATAACAGCACTGAAAGTGAGCATTGAATTTTGCGGGATCTCTTTAAAAACTCCTGTCACAGTAAATTGTGCTTTATTATCAACAGTAAGAGTTTTACCAATAGGATTGTCACTTCCAAAGTATTTTGTTGCCAGCTTTTGTGTAAGAATTATAGAGTTTGGTGAGTTTAATGCAGTCTCCTGGTCTCCCATACTCAGAGGCAAAGTAAAGATCTTGAGAAGGCTGGAATCGACGGCAGCGATTGATGTTTCAAAAAAAACTTTATCCTCATAGCGGAACAGGACTCGTGGGAGCCATAGATTTAACCTCACCTGATCTTCAATTTCAGGGATCTTTTCTTTCCATACCGGACCTGATGGGACCGGTGTCACCGTGACGTGATACCGATCACCAGAATAGAACTGATCTTCTTCAACCCGATAGATAGTTTTTGCATTCGAGTTGAATTTTTCGAAACTAAATTCATCCTGGACCCATAACAGAATTAATAAAGAAGCAGCAAGACCTACTGCAAGTCCGGTTACGTTTATTAAAGTAAAAACCTTATGTCGGGCAATATTTCTGACCGCTATCAAAAAGAAATTTTTTATCATTAAATTAGTTTTTTTCTGTCTAAAGACTAGTAAACATTATAATTGTTGCAGATAAGTTATTTTTACAATAGAAATCATCCAATATAGAATGCATCACACTCAATTTTTTTATGTCTTTGAAAAGAAAATTTAAGTAAAAATCTCATAGTAACACTCATGATAAAGAACTTTTTTATAAACGCATACCGCAATATGAGGAAACAAGGCGGATATGTACTGCTGAACGTAGGCGGTCTTGCTATCGGTCTAACCAGTTTCCTTTTTATATCACTGTATGTTATTAATGAATTAAGTTATGACAGGTTCCATAAAAACTACCAGAACATTTATAGTCTGAAGGTTGTTGGCCGGATGGCAGGCGGTGTTCTGGACCAGGCTGTTACCGCTGCTCCTATGGCTCAGGCTATGCTAAAGGATTATCCTGAGGTGCTGGCTGCCATGCGGGTAAACAGGATGGGCGCCTGGCTTATTCGTTTTGGTGAAAATAAATTTAATGAAGATGGCGTTTTGTTCGCTGATTCAACATTTTTCAGCGTACTCGACTTCAGATTGCTCAAAGGTGATCCAAAAACTGCATTGGTGAGACCCAGGTCAATGGTGTTGACTCAGAAATATGCAAAAAAATATTTTGGAAATCAGGATCCCATGGGTCAGAAAATGATTGTGGAAGCAGATACCATATTATATACAGTCACAGGAGTAGTCCAGGATGTGCCGGATAATTCTCATATGAAATTTGATATGCTGGCATCGATGAGCACATATCCCGGACAGGCAAACAATCAGCAATGGGTGAGTCATAACTTCTACACATACATTGTGGTGAAAGACGGAACTGACCCTGCTAAATTGCAGGAAAAATTCCAGGGAATGGTGACAAAGTATGTCGGCCCCCAGATCCAACAGATACTTGGTTATTCCATCGATGATTTCAAAAAAGCAGGAAATGATTTCAGATATGTACTGGAACCTCTGAAGGATCTTCATTTAAAAGGAGCCACACAGTATGGACTTGAACCAATGGGTTCCTTAGCAACTGTGTACATCTTTGCAATAATAGCTATTCTAATATTGATCGTTGCAGTCATCAATTATGTAAATCTAGCTACCGCCAAATCAGCCGGCAGAGCAAAAGAGGTTGGTGTAAAGAAAGTTGTAGGAGCATATAAATCGGGACTTATTTCACAGTTCCTGGGAGAATCAGTAATAATTGTAGCTCTGGCAGCAATAGTTGCTGTTATCCTTGTGTACGCTCTTACTCCTTCGTTTAATCAGCTTATCGGGAAACAACTTTCAATTGGTATTTTTGACAAAATATCAGGCATAGGCATTTTGATCGGGTTAGTTCTTATAGTAGGTATGTCAGCTGGTTTTTATCCTGCATTTGTTCTTGCTTCTTACAATCCGGTTGAGGTTCTAAAAGGAACCATGAGCCCTGGTTCAATGTCCAAAAGGCTCAGGGGATTACTTGTCATATTTCAGTTTACTGTCTCAATAGTTATCATTATAGGCTCAACAATTGTGTATAAACAGTTGAATTATATGACTAAAAAAGACCTTGGCTTCAATAAGGAAAACATGATAATAATCCGACGACCTGATGCATTCTGGCAACAGATTGAATCATTCAGGAATCAGCTATTGCAGATTCCGGGAGTAGACAAGGTCGGTTTCTCCAGGCAGGTACCCGGCACTAATTTTAGTAATAATGCATTTTTCAATGATGAAGATCCTGAAAAAAAGACTTATCTGCTGGAACAGGCGCAGGTGAGTTTCGACTATCCTCAGGCGTTAGGTGTACAACTTATTGACGGAAGATTCTTTTCCCGTGAATACAGTACTGATTCCACTGCTATCCTTTTAAATGAAACCGCTGTGAAGTCACTGGGATTGAAAGATCCTGTTGGGAAATTTGTTCTTCAGCCGAGAGGGCCTCAACAGTTCCAAAAGCTTAAGATTATCGGAGTAATGAAGGATTTTAATATAGCTTCAATGCATAAAGCAATTGATCCGGTCTGTTTTACAGTTATGGGAGGCGGAGGCGGTGATCAGTATGCCACTGTAAGGTTGACCGGAGTTAATATCAAGGCTACTATTAAAGCCATAGAAGATAAATGGCAGAATTTTACCACTCAACAACCTTTTCAGTATGACTTTTTCACCGATACATGGAATAATCTCTATTCATCTGAAATGAAGACAGGGAAGATATTTATTTTGTTCTCAGTTCTTGCAATATTCATTGCCTGTCTGGGACTAATTGGACTGGTAACTTATATTACTAACAAGAGAACCAAAGAGATAGGAATAAGGAAAACATACGGGGCCTCAATCACAATAGTTCTTGGATTGTTATCAAAAGAGGTACTTACTTTGATTCTGATTTCCTCCCTTATAGCATATCCGCTTGCCTACTTCGGGTCAAAATACTGGCTTGAAGGATTCGCCAGCAAGGTCAATATGAGTCCTCTTATCTATCTGTTTGCAACTTTGGTCGTTCTTATTATAGGTTGGCTATCAATAAGCTATCAGACAGTAAAAGCAGCCGGACACAATCCGGCAAAGGCTCTGAGAATAGATTAATACACCCTGTCATCCGTTGTCTGACGGATAACAGGATGATTATATTTCATGATAATCTGTTCTATTTACATTAAGGTTTGATCTCAGCAATCTTTTCTTTTGGAACAAGAGAAACGCTTTCTTTCTTAACTGTAATATTCCTTCCAAGATCGAATGTAGCAGTCTGCCTGATATCTTCCGATGATGCTCCTATTCTGACCTCATATTTGCCAGCTTCAGCAATCCATGATGAAGTGGGTGTATCGAATGAAGAAAGACGACGGCTGTCAATTACGAAAGAAAGAGTTTGTGATTCTCCCGGCTGAAGCAGTTTTGTTTTAGCAAATCCTTTCAGTTCCAATGCTGGTTTATCAAGTTTCCCTGATGGAGCTGTAACATATAATTCTGCAACCTCTTTTCCTGCAACTGATCCGGTATTCTTAATATCAATTGTCGCTTTAATACTCCCGGTGAATTTTGAGGAGCTTAACTTAAGATTACTGTAAGTGAAATTTGTATAAGACTTCCCATAACCAAATTCATAGGCAGGTTTCACCTTGAATGTTTCATAATACCGGTAACCTACATAAATTCCATCATCATAAGTGACAACTGCGGGTACACTTCTCCCAAATGACATAGCTCCCTGATCGGGGGTTTTGTTCTCAACCAATTCTTTTCCCGGAAAAGTTTTTGAATTTGGAACATCTTCATAGTTTACCGGGAATGTAATTGCTAATTTGCCGGAAGGGTTTACTTTTCCGCTTAAGACATCGGCAACAGAATTACCTGTTTCCTGTCCACCCTGCCAGGCGAGCAGGATTGCATCAGGCATCTCCCTCCAGCTGGCAGTTTCCACCACACCACCAACATTCAAAACTACAACCACTTTCTTTCCTTTAGCCTTGAAAGCATCAGAAACATTTTTGATAAGTTGCTGTTCAGAATCAGTCAGCTGAAAATCGCCCTTTGTATTGGTACGGTCTCTGCCTTCTCCTGCATTTCTTCCTATAGTTATTATTGCTGCGTCCGAAACATTGGCCATGCCAATGATTATATCCTTGTTGAGATTCAATTCCTCAATTGGCCTGGAACCCATTATAGCCATAAATCCTCTAAGCGGAGGACGGCCGGCTTTAGTCAGATTAAGGTAACTATTATAAAGGCCGGCCAGATCCTCGTTGACTTTAAAACCTGCATTCTCCAGCCCTTCAGTCAGGGGAACTTTGTATGCAACATTAACAAATCCGCTACCGGTACCCCCTGGAATAATATCATACGATGTATTCCCGAAAGCTGCAATATTTTTAATATTATTCCCAAATGGAAGTGCACTTTCATTTTTTAACAAAACCATACCTTCGGCAGCTGCAGCACGTGCTACTTCTGCATGAGCCTTAAGATCAGGTTTATCTGAATATTTATAACCTTTGAAACGAGGACTTAATAACATTATGTTCAGTATTTTTTCTACGTTTCTGTCTAAAACAGCAACCTCGAGCTTTCCATCTTTTACCGCCTGGACTATCTTTTTAATCTGGTCTGGTGTTCCTGGCATTAACAGATCATTTCCTGCTTTCATTTGTGCTATAGGATCTTTCCCTCCGAACCAGTCTGTCATAACAAAGCCTTTGAAGCCCCAGTCATTTCTTAAAATACTGGTTAAAAGATCAGAACTCTCAGAAGTATATGTTCCATTTATCAGGTTATAAGATGACATCACTGTCCATGGTGAACTTTCCTGTACAGCAATCCTGAAACCTTCAAGATAGATTTCGCGTAAAGCACGTTCACTTACAATGGTATTAAGTGAATTCCGGTTTGTTTCAGCATTATTGGCTGCAAAATGTTTGATTGATACACCAACACCCTGCGACTCTACTCCTTTTACCATAGCAGCAGCAATCTGTCCGGTAACATAGGGATCTTCGGAATAATATTCGAAATTTCTGCCNCACAATGGATTGCGTTGAATATTCATACCAGGACCAAGAAGAATATCAGTGCCATATTCGAGAACTTCATTCCCCATAGCCTGACCTACTTTATTTACCAGATCAACGTCCCATGAGGAAGCAAGGAGTGTCCCAACTGGAAAAGCCGTACAATAATAGGTATTATTATCATTTTCACGTGTCGGATTAATCCTGACGCCAGCGGGACCATCTGTCTCAACCATTGGAGTTATACCCAGACGTGGAATTGCAAAAGTGGTACCAGCAGCACCTTCTACAAGGCTCTGGGTTCTGCCAACAACAGGTCCCGAAGGAGCATTTGCCGGCGCATTAGCAGGGGGGTTTGCATTAGTTGCTGAAGGAGGAGGTCCTCCGGGCATTCTCATACCAGTCCCGACAACAAGTGCAGCTTTTTCTTCAAGAGTCATTGCCGCAATGACTCTTTTTATGGGGTTCTTACCCAGTTTTGGAGCTACTGTGCTTTGCGAGAGTCCTGTCATGAACAACGCAATACTCAATACTAAAGAGATAAAAGTTCTTTTCATACAAATAATTTTTAATTATCAATCTGACCTATTAACTTCTTTGGTAAAATTTTTACCAAAGGTAAATGAAACCAATGTTAAGGTTTGTTAAATCTTTAGAAATCTACCTGAAACTTATTGATAACATGTTCAAACCATACTTAATAAGATCAATAAATTATAGCAGAATCTTTCATTTTCATTATAAATATATGCTCCGAGATTTTAAAACATTAATTAAATAGAAGAACTGCTTAGGTTTACCGACAGAATCCGGTATTTCAGGGATGATCAGAAAGTTATAAAACGGAAAAAGCTAATTTTCTGCATTTTTCAGGTAATGAATGAAGTAGTTATCAATTAAGATTATAAATTTACTTTTTTAGTGTATAATTTTTAGCTCTGTCATACGTTAGATATTCATAGTCAATTCCATTATAACCTAATCGATTGAAAATTATGAAACAGTTACAAATCAGATGTATTTTGATCATAACTGTAGTGATCATTACAGTTATAAAAGCAACTGGTCAGGTAACTATGCCTGATGTACTTTTAAAAGATCCATTAAAAGATCAATTGAATTATCTTGAGGAGCACACGAGAATCTACGAAAACTATCGGGCGATCAGGGAGGACATGTTTCAGAAGCTAAAAGGGAATGTGACTGATTCTCTTATTGCAAGTGGCAGGAAAATCAACGCTCTAAAAAATACCTCAACAAAATTAAACATGACTATCGATTCACTCAGGTCTGACCTGGAATCAACAAAGTCAAAACTCGATGAAATGACCACTACCAAAAACAGTATAAAAGTAATTGGTATGGAAATCAACAAACAGAACTATAATAAATTCATGTGGACAGTTGTATTAGGACTAATTGCTGCACTTTTGATAGGAATTTTTATCTTCAATAGAAATTTATCGGTCACTTCCAATACAAAGAATGAGTTTCAGGAGCTCAAAAATGAATTTGAGGCCTATCGTAAAACTACCCGGGAGGCCAGGGAAAAGCTTACAATGGACCACTTCAATGAAATCAGGAGGCTTAAAGGAGGATGAAAGTTCAGAGCTCAGAGCAAATAGCATAGAGACATCCTGTAAAAAAGTAGTTTAAAAAAATCTATTTCTTAAATCCAATTTTAAATCCGATAACCTGCCATGACGGCATATTTGCCGGCTTTCTTATTATTAATGCATCAGTTGTCTGTCTCCAGCTGATCTTTTCCGTACTGCCAATCATAGTTACCGAAGCTATTTTATCAGAGGCTTTTTCAGCTGATTTTGCCAGGGATCTTATCAAAATGTCTTCTTCAGGTTTACCGAGGCAATATGCGTAGAGTGTGTTTCCCTTTGTTGTAAAACGTATGTCTTTTGAGCTATATCCATAGTTTTCATCGAATCTGCCAAGCTTCTTCAATGGTTCATCAGCAGGTTTTTCACCATAAATTTTCCATGGACGTGATCCGTAAATTCCTTCCCCGTTTGCCGCTGTCCATATCCCAATCTCGTCAAGTATTTTGAGCATATCAGGTTCAAGATCTCCTTCAGGAGTCTGTACAACGTTGAGCAAGAGATTGCCATTCTTGCTTACAATATCCACAAGCATCTGGATGACCTCAGTCGATGTCTTATATTTCTGACCCGTACGATAATACCAGTCTCCTATTGATGTATCTGTCTGCCAGGGATATTGGCCAACTGTGTCTTTAACACCGCGCTCAAGATCCTCGACCCACATGCCGTCGGAAGGTTGTTTACAGGTATAAACAGCCTGAAGTTTTCCGTTATTTTTTGTTATATCCTGATTATAAAAATGAGAGATAAGAGTACGGCCTACATTTTCGAAGGGCATCCTGCTGTCAGAATAGAGAAGATCGGGCTGGTAGTTATCCACCAGTTCTTTAATACTTCTGTACCATTCAAGCTGAAATGCAGGGTTATTGGTCAGCCAGTCCTTATCATCCGGTTCTGTAATGGCGTGATACAAGTCCTGGTAATTGAGGTTTGCACCATCGTACGGCACTCCTGCTTTTGGACCTTCTTTATCGGAACCATGAGCAGCCTGGAACCATGTAAAACTGGCACCGAGATGTTCCGATACTCCGAATTTCATGCCCTGTTTTTTTGCGGCTTGCTGCCATATACCAACAACGTCCTTTTTAGGACCCATATTAGCGGCGTTCCATTTATTGAGCTTAGAATTCCACAGGAAAAAATTATCATGATGGGACCCCATACTGACAAAGTATTTTGCCCCAGCTTTTTTATACAGTTCCATGAGTTTATCCGGATCCCATTTCTCTGCTTTCCAGAGTGGTATGATATCCTTATAGCCAAACTCCGACGGATGTCCATAATGTTCCAGATGATACTTGTAAGCTGGATCTTTTTCCTGATACATTCTCCTGGCGTACCAGTCACCCTGCCGGGGAACAGCCTGTGGACCCCAGTGTGCCCATATGCCGAACTTGGCATCGCGGAACCATTCCGGGCACTGATACTGTTTTAACGACTCATCGGTTGGTTTGAATGGACCTTCGGTAACAACTTGTTTTTGCTGTTGTGCTGAAACAGAAAATGTTAAAACCAAAGCAAAAAAAACTGATGTGCAAATTTGTTTCATAAGATTAGTTTTCATTTTCAACGATTTATTTTCTTTAATATAAGGTTTTGACTTTTACCTTTTTGCTTTCTTTGTCCACCATAGCTTTAGCGAAGGTGTATTGTTTTTAGTCTTGTTTCTGAAGCCATTCATAATTTAAAAATCTGATAGATTATTTACGATTAACTGATTTCCTCCAAAGAAATTCCTCCTCGATATAAATTTTATTTCCTCCGCTGCTGATTCCTTTTTCAATTTCATTAATAAGTAATTTGCAGGCTTCAAAACCCATTCTTCTTGGATCCTGATTAATGACTGTTAACTGAGGATCAAAGAAATCAGTGATCTCATTAAACCCGTAAGCAAAGATTCCGATATCTTCCGGTATTCTGAGTCCGGCTTCCTTTGCAGCTTTGTAAGCTCCAAGGGCAACTCTGTCATTTACTGCAAAAATAAGCTCAGGCAGGTTTCCCGAACTGTTTAACTTTTTAAAAGACTCGTAACCATCGTTAAGTTCAAATCCACCTTCTATGATCCATTCTTTCCTTAGGGGAAGCTTGTTATGTTTAAGAGCAGCTGTAAAACCTTCAAGTCGTTCTTTCCCTATATTGGTTTTTGCGTATCCTGAAAAATTTGCTATCCTCGAATATCCTTCCCGGATAATCCGGTTTAAAGAATTCACAGCTCCAGGTTTATCATTAAACAGTACCTTTGAGAAATTCATACTCTCAAAGGCACGGTCAAAAAACACCAGGGGGATTTTCATTTTGCCTGCTTTCGTAAACACCTGTTCGTCAGTTGTTTCCTGTGAGAGACAAACTAGAAGACCATCAACCCTCATGCTGATAAGGTTTTCTATATTCTGTTTTTCAATGGCTTCCTTCTCGCGGGAAACAGTAAGGATAACATAATAATTATGCTCTGTGGCATAGTCAATCATGCTGTCAACAATATATGAAAAGAAACTGTTTTCGAGGTCAGGAACAACAATTCCAATAGTAAAGGTACGCCGTGAATTTAGCTGTCGTGCGATCAGGTTTGGAACGTATCCCATTTTCCCGGCAGTCTCAATAATCTTCTTCTTCATTGACAGGGAAATATCAGGATGGTCACGTAATGCTTTGGAAACAGTTACCCTTGAAATATTGAGTTTTTTTGCAATGTCAGATTGCCTTATATTAACCATCTTTCCCCTCCGATTCAAATTAGTATTTAAAAATAATCTAAAAAGTGATCATATTAATTCCGCACTCTGATCCTGATCGCTCCGGGAACTTCATTTTCTGAGATAACTATTATATAACCGCCGCCACAACCGGAAGTAATGGCACCACGATAATCTGAAAAATATATTGTTTCCATTTCTTTCATAATATCATCAGGTACAGTAAGTGGCAATATTTTTTTCCAAGCTATAAGCGTATCGGATAGAGATTTGCCTAAACCAGCTATATCTCTTCTTAGAATGCTGTCCCAGCATCTGTCGCCCGCGTCTCCCAGTTCTTTGATAAAATGCTTTTCAAGATGCATCTCTTTTAAAGGATCATATCCCTCAGGCCTGGGCGTAAGAGGCACCAGATGAATAACATCCGTAAGCCAGTCACATATTCCCTTTTCGACAGAAGACTGGATGTAATCAGGCCAGTATTCACCGTTATAATGAAGCCTGTTCACACCAGGCATAAGTAACCCCAGGTGGTCCTGCGAACCTGAAATATATTTAGTCCCGGGAGGATTCTCTGCACCAAACAGAATCTTTGCATTTTCCAGCGGATCCCCATCTGGATACCTGTCTCCCCAGATCTTTATTCCAAAATCACGTGAACTGGTAGCAAGTCCAGATCTGTTATTAAAATCCATTGTAGGCCATATCTGGGCTACAACTACTGAGCCCGGATGAATTTTTGAGACCCAGGGCTGGTCGATCCATCCTCCTGCCAGACATAACCTGTAAGGGAATCTCGCATCACTTTTTGTAGAGGAACTCGATCGAGGTGGTAATCCGGGCTCTGGAATCCTTTCGAGTACTATATACTGTATTCCCTGATTTTTACACAGTGCTTCTTTTTCCGGTGTATGTCCATCATCGTTTACAATGAATATATCGGGTTTTAACCTGATCAGATCAGGTTCAAAATCGAGCATCCCTGTTCCTGAAGCAAGAAAAGCATCGGAAACATATCTGACTGATCTTACTATGAATAATCTTTCTTCTTCTGAAAATACCGGTTTCTTCCCTTTTAGAAGAAAGAGATTTTCATCTCTTCCAATACTTACATACAAATCTCCAAAAGCTGCTGCTGTTTTAAAAAATGCAATATGCCCTCCATGAAGGAGGTCAAAGCACCCGCTTACCAAAACTTTTTTGCGTTTCATCTGACGCGAAACTTATTTATTGAACCGGTTGGTTCCTTTTTTCCTTCTGCTTTCTTCTACGACCTGTTCACTTATCCAGTTATATGTTTTTATGAGCCCGGTCTTCAAAGAAATTGATGGTTCCCATCCGAGATATTTTCTAATAAGACTGTTTTCTGAATTACGCCCTCTTACACCTTTAGGAGCTTTAAGATCATATGTCCGTTTAAGTTTATAGCCAGCTATATCTTCAACCATGTCGACAAGCTGGTTAATTGAAACCATCTCGCTGCTTCCAAGATTTAGCGGCTCTTCAATATCACTGTACATAATATCCTGAATCCCTTTAATACAATCTTCTATGTACATGAAGCTCCTTGTCTGAAGACCATCTCCCCAGATCACTATCTCCTTCTTTCCGGTAATACCTGCTTCAATGACCTTCCTGCAGATCGCTGCCGGCGCTTTTTCCCTGCCTCCGTCAAATGTGCCATAAGGCCCATAAACGTTATGGAACCTGGCAACTCTTGTTGTAAGACCAAAGTCTTCCCTGAAATGACGACACATACGCTCACTGAACAGCTTTTCCCATCCATAGCCATCTTCAGCAAGCGCCGGATAAGCATCTGATTCTCTTAGCCCTGGATTATGCGGATCAGTTTGTTTGTCACCATTGTAAACACATGCTGAAGATGCATAAAAAAACCTGTCAATTCCACAGTCACGTGCTGCTAAAAGAAGGTGAGTATTAATAAGAACACTGATCATACAGGCTGCCTTATTATTTTCAATAAAACCCATACCTCCCATATCTGCAGCCAGATTAAAAATCTCATTATAACCGTTTACAGCCTGATAGCAATTTTCTCTCAGACGCAAATCCAGTACCAGGTTATCCGCATCATCCGAAACCTGGTACCATTCATTCAAAGGTTTCAAATCAACAGCTCTTACAATGTGACCTTTTTTAACCAGTTCTTTTACCAGATGCCCGCCAATGAAACCTCCTGCACCTGCTACAACAATCTTTTTCATAGATATAAATGTTAAAATTTTACTTACACGGTAACTTTCGCGATTACTTTAAAACATAAATGTAATATTATTCTTCCTGCAATGATTGCAAAAAGGATAATATTTTATAAAAATGTTCCTCTTATTTTGAACTTAAGCATATGCTTTTATAAAGCAGTTAGGAAAGAGTTTATTTCTTAACTTTAATTTCTTTCCCCTTATAGTCAACTGTAACAGCATTTTTCGCAGGCTCAATTCCAATTCCGTTTTTACTGTTTACCCAAACTATTCTGAAGGTCCGGTCCTTTAGCATTCCTGGAAAATCACCCTTCCTGTCCCCTATTGTCAATGTTTGTCCGGCTTCATCCCAGTTAATGGCAAACGTCGCATATTTGCCTGTTTCATAATTATAGGTATCATTTTCATCTTCGTATAGAAGGAATGATGTACTGGCTCCTGTATAAACACGTATTTCAAGCGGGTCAGCAGCTTTTTCAGTTGCATACTGAAGGTAAGGCCCCATTGGAACGATTGAACCTGCCCGTATATAAAGTGGAAGCGTTTCAATAGGTGCAACTGCATCAATAGTTTGTCCACCAGGAATCATCCTGCCAGTCCAGAAATCGTACCAGTTGGCCTTTTCTGGAAGATATACTTTTCTCGATTTCTTTAAACTTTTATTGCCCGGAAGACTGTATAATCTTTCAGTTACGGGATTTACCAGAAATGCAGGACCAAACATGTACTGATCTGGTATTGATTTAACAGCAGGATCTTCCGGAAAATCAAATGCAAGCGATCTCATTATAGTGTAACCTTCGCTGGTTACCTTCCACCCCAGGGAATAGATATAAGGTAAAAGCCTGTAGCGCAGATTATCATACTTCAAAAGGATAGATTTCGTTGAAGCATCCCAGTTATCCGAGAAAAGTGCCCTTTCGCCTTTCCCGTGGATTCTGAATATGGGGCTGAAAGCTCCGAACTGAAACCATCGGGTAAACAACTCGCGGTTTGCCGGAGATGACCAATCGGGTGCCTGCCAGTGAAAATGGTAACCACCAATGTCGGAAGTCCAGTAAGGTATGCCCGATGCGCAGGCATTAATTCCCTGGGGCACCTGGTTCCGGAATGCGTTCCAGGTGCAGGTTATATCTGACGACCATAATGTTGCCGCATTCCGTTGCTGTCCTGCAAATGCCTGACGTATAAGAAAAAAGGCTCTTTTCCCCTGAATATCCCTTCTCCAGTTTTTATACAAACCGGTGGCATGCATTAAAGAATAGGTATTCATATAATCTATACCCCTACCAATAGCAAAATTGCTTTTTCTTCGTGCATCAATATCACCTCCGTTATCGGGTTCGCACTGATCTATCCACCAGGCATCCCAACCGTAGCGACCGACAAGACTGTCATTGGCCTGCTTCCAGTATAATTCCCTGGCCTGCGGACTGTGAGCATCATAATAGCTATCCATTAAATGTGTCATAACATTATCCCATAAGATGTCAGTCAATCCTCCTGAATGTGCCATCTGGTCATAGGTATTTGTCCCTTTTGAGAAAACGGGCCAGATGGAAATCATTGCGTGAATGTTTGCTCTATGAAGTTCATCTACCATAGCCTTTGGATCGGGATACCTTGCCGGCCACATCACATGCGATCCGATCACATTGGGTTCCCAGTAAAACCAATCCTGAACAATACAGTCGACAGGAATTTTATTATCACGGTATTTATCTTTTACCGACAAAATTTCTGCCTGGCTTTTATACCTGTCCTGCGACTGGAAAAGGCCGAAAGACCATTTCGGAAACATGGGCGCAGTTCCTGTCGCTTCGCGGTAAGAAGCTATGATAGAATCGAAGCCGGGGCCATATATGAAATAATAGTCGGTCATATTGCCGCTTTCCGACACATACCTGAATTTTGTATTTCCGTCCTCAGCACCATAGAAATTTGAGGCGGAGTAGTTATCCCACATGAGTCCGTAACCTTTTGTGGAAAGAAGTACCGGAACTGCACCTGTCATATATTTGATAGTCATATCCTGATTCCTGCCTTTGTAATTTATTGAAAGTGAATCTTCAGGATGGCATCCGAGACCATAAAGCGATTCATCTGCAGGAGATACAAATTGAGTTGAGCAGCTATAAGTTGGTATTCCGGCAATTGTAACAGATACCATCGATTTGCCATCCGATCCATTCTCGCTGAGTATGATATTCCCTTTCAAATCGGTAAATCTGACAGAGTTATTCTCTTTGTTTACAATTACTACGACCTTGGAAGTTGTAAGTACAATTTCTCCTGTATTCTCAGTTATGGTGAAACCGGGTGTGTCTTTCCACTCGTTGGTTATAACCAGTGAAGGTTTGTCAAGGAATATTGGAAGGACTGTATATTTCACTTCAATAATATTTTCAGTGCATATTTTCACCTTCATCAGACCTTTCTCAAGGTTGCAAATAATCCCATCCTTGTCTTTAGTAAACGATACTACTTTTGCCTGGGTCGCAACTGACATAAATGCCAATGCCAGTACAGACAGGACTTGTTTAATTAAGAATGTTGTTGTTTTCATCGTTAAGTTTTAATTTTCAGATGTTAAAAGAAATATACACCTGTCATTTCATTATATTTTGCCAGTTTATTTTCATTTTCTGTCCTTTTTTAAGAAAAACTTCCTTTTGACTGCCGTTATAAATCAGTGTTGTTTTTCCATCAGCTTTTGCATATATGACAAGATTTTTCAATGTTTTATGTTGCCAATTCATCGAAATTTCGAAACCACCCCTGGCACAAATACCCTTTACAGAACCGTTTTCCCAGGCATCGGGAAGAGCTGGCAACAAGTGAATTTCATTTTCTGATGACCGGAGTAGCATTTCAACCACTGCAGCTGAGCCGCCAAAATTACCATCTATCTGGAATGGCGGATGGGCATCCAATAAATTAGGGTATGTGCCTCCACCAGTAGAGTAAACCGGATCTCCACCCTTAGGTTCTACGTACTTCAGCAATTCACGATACATTTTATAGGCATGGTTTCCATCGCACAACCGCGCCCATAAGTTGATACGCCATCCTTTTGACCACCCTGTAGTTTCATCACCTTTTATTTCCAGAGTCTTACGACAGGCATTTGCCAGTTCAGGTGTCCGTACCGGGTCAATGGAATGCCCGGGAAAAAGACCGAAGAGATGTGACTGATGACGATGATGAGGGTCTTCATCTTCCCAATCATAATACCATTCCTGCAGATTTCCCTTTTTACCAATCTGGTAAGGGTGCAAACGGGCCAATGCATTTTCAAGCTTTTTTCGGAAATCTGTATCAGTATTCAAAAGCCTGGATGCTTCAATTGTCCGGGTAAAACATTCCCTGATCATCGCTAAATCAGCCGTACCACCGTACAATGTTGCACCATGGTATCCACTATCAGATATATATTTATTTTCGGGTGAAGTTGATGGCGAAGTGATTAATTTTCCTACACTGTCTTCTACAAGCCAATCGAGGCAGAACTGAGCCGCGCCCTTCATCAGGGGATAGCCGCTGTCTTTCAGGAAATCAACATCTTTTGTGAAAATATAGTGCTCCCATAAATCTGTACTCAGCCAGGTTCCCCCCATATTCCAGTTGGCCCAGACGGGTTCTCCTGATCCAAAATTACCAACAGGGTTGCTCATGGCCCAGATATCGG
>WSSedB1CaDRAFT_10000208_pt1 | contig 28254 bp, 30 predicted proteins | sample WetSurSB1Cattail_FD_9460 | JGI IMG/M metagenome (IMG submission 9460)
CCGTTTCCAGGGTTTCCCGCTGCACCGGCACATCGGAGCCGATAACGCATAAGGCTCGCGTAGTCGGTACGCCTAGCGCTGCCATGGCTTCCGAGCAAAGGAATTCCCTGATCGACGAGCGTAATACCGCCCTCCCATCGAAGCCGCGGGCGTAAGGTGTTTGGCCGGAGCCTTTCAATTGCACTTCGCAAGCGCCGCTGGGTGTCTTGACTTCCCCCAGTAAATGGGCGCGGCCATCTCCTAACTGCCCTACCCAATCACCGAATTGGTGCCCGGAATAAACGGCGGCAAGCGGTTCGCTGCCCGGGATCAAGGCGTTGCCGGAGAAAAATCCGGCAAATTCAGGATTCTTAAATTCACTGACATCGAGATGCAACAAATCGGCGGCCGCCGCACTCACGGCAACCACGTAAGGCTCGGCCATGCCCTGTGGGCGCGAAGGCCGGTAAAAATTCGCAGGCAGTCTGGCAAACGAGTTGTCGAACGGTAAATCGTTAAGCGTTAAGCGTTGGCTAGTGTGGTGCGGGTATCCAGCCGTAGCCACGGCGTTTTCGCTATCCTGGCCGATGGGCAGCAAGGTTTCTTCCCTTTGCACCACTTCGTCAAGCACCATCATGCCGGAAGTATCATGAACAATTCAGGTTGCTGGTTGCGATAAACCCGCAGCCACATGAGGGTGGCAGGGATAAGCTCAGAGATAATCCACCACAGGCGCGGATTGTCTTTGGCGGCATTGCCGGCAACATTTGACCATGACTTCCAGTCGATTTCAGGAAATGCCGAATGCATTGCCGGGGCAATGTCCAATGCGGCTCGACCGAGGATTTCAATCTGCCGGCAAGTCTCCTGGCGGGTCAACCGGGACCTTGAGAATTCCTGTTCATCAATACCTTCCGTCAGCGTCAACACGGCGATACCCGCCTCTTCAATAGTTTGTAAAAGAATCCCTGTCATCGTGCTGGATATTCTAAAAAATTACAGCGGGACACCGAAAAAGGCATCTTCGTCACCGCCCCAGGCCGTGTGTAATCGAAACGCCGAACGCCAGCGATCACTTTCCGTTTCGTCGGCATCCCGATGGCTAATCGTGGCGCTTGCATCGCCCGCCGTCAGGTAACTGTTCCCATTTTTCAGAAAGCGCCTTAAATCCTTGGCATCCACAGGTTTTACTACAGCCTTGGGAGTTTCGTCGACCAGGATGGTGGTTATTTTCATAGCGGTAATCCTTCAGGCAAGGGCGGTAAGGCCTGTTCCTTAAGCCGCTCGATTGGGTATGATGCCATCGGTATCAACTAAGATCTCATCGCCCTCAATCTTCAACGGATATTCAGCAAGGGTACATGGCTTGCCTTTCATGCAGGCGCCGGTGGTGCCATTAAACTCCCAATCATGATGACGGCAAGTCAGTACCTTGCCGTCAAATCGCGCATCCGCCAGCGGTTCGTTATCATGGGGACACATACCCTGAAAGGCACGGGGCTGCTCGCCGGTAGGCCAAACAATCACGATAAGGACGCGGTTAACCGCCGCGACATCATATTTGCCTTCCTTAATCTCATTCAAATCACAAGCTTTTGTAAACATGGCACGTCCCATCATCCTAAATTATTTAATAATAAAAAATTAAGCAAAAACAATGCCTATTTATTATTGCCGTAAATCAATAAGCTATAATCATTTACTGATTATTTTGTCGGTTTTGTATGCGACAATTGTCGGCTTTCAGACATAGTATTTATGGATAGGATGTGCGAGAATTTTACTTGGTTAAAACAACGAGGAGACGGGTAATACCATGACCGAGGCTGTATCCGACACATGCCGTTATTTTGTGAGCTATAGCGGTGTAAAACTACCCTTGAAGCTGCTCAGTGAACTGGACCTGACACAGTTAGGCAACCGGAACACTTTTTTTCGCGGTTATTTCGACGGGTGTGACCGCCTTGTCAAGCTCCAAAAAGTTGTGTACGGCGAGATCGAAATGGAACATCGCTACAGCTACCATAGTAACGGGACTCTTAAGCACGCAGATATTATCGACGCCGAAGGAGAAGTAACGGGCCTGGATTTTGCTTAATATTTTTTAACAGCAATTTTTGACTAAATGTCGCATTTTCCGGGAATTAATAATGGCTTATATCGATGTCTGTAAACAAAGTTATATCTATGAAGGCGAACTCGTTCCCTGCATGGCGGGTGATAAGGAGATTATTATTATGTGGCCGGATGGCGGGCAACCCAAGGCGTTCAAGGCTGCCTGCCCGCATGAAGGCGTGTCGCTGGGACGTGGAGATTTTAACGGCAGGATACTATACTGCACCGCCCATGGCTGGGTGTTTGACGGGCACACGGGCAAGAGCTTACAACCTCCCGGCTGGGCGCTGGAGGAATATCCGCTCCGCATCCAAGAAGGCATGGTGCAGATAGATGTTGCCAAGAGGTAAGCATCTATAAAACTAATGATGTGACTTTTCAGCCGCCTGCGCTCCGGTAAGCAACTATGCTTCAAACCATATTATGCGCCGGATCCCTTAATTTAATCTCCTTCTTCAGCCGGAACCGCCATCCATGAATACCCGCCTTGATCCCAAATTTGGGCCAGTAACTGATCTGCGTCATAAGCCGGGAACTGAGTTTTGAGGGTTTCGTATTCCTGTATAAAAGCCGTCGCATCGTCCCCTTCCAAATGGGCCGAGCTATTTTCCTCCTTATTGTGCAAAATGTATTCCGTGCCGGCGTCGCTGATGGAAAGTGCGAATAGCTTACCTTCGTCAATTAACTGATAAGGAACTTGTATATTTTCGGTCATTATTTAACTCCTGACTGGTTCGGTACCGACCAGTAACTTTTTGGTTATATTGATTAATCGGAAGGTTAACGATAACCTTCCTCCCTTAACACGCGCTGCACCACCGGCCGCCCCAACATCCGCTGGTAATGAGCACGGCAGTTCGGCGGCATGGACATGTTCAGCTTATCCGCCCAAAATTCAACATAGAATAGGGCCGCATCAGCGATTGAAAACTCTCCTACGGCATATTCGTTGCTTCCTAACATGGCATTAATGACGATGAAGCCTTTTTCGACTATTTGTTTTCCTTGCGCTTTCACCCGCGCCTCGTCAGTTCCGTCCGCTGTATAATTAAACGTGGTGAAAATCCTCGTAAATCCCTGCATGTGCAGGGTTCCAACGACATAATTCATCAATTCAATGGCGCGTACTTCGCCTTCCAAGTCTTCCGGCAATAATTTTGCTTTCGGGTAGCTGCGTGCGAGCCACCAGGCAATCGCCTGGAAATCGGTTAATGCGCTGCCGTCATCACGCACTAAAGTGGGAATGGTGCCTTTGGGGTTGAGCGCAATATAGTTCGGCTTATTTTGATCGCCCGCCATTAAATCCACGATATAGGCTTCAAAAGGGATATCGATTTCTTCCAGCAGGATATGGATTCCGGTCGAGCAGGAACCGGGGGTCATGTAGAGTTTCATAGCGGAAAAATAATGTTATTCATTCATATCCGGGTAAAGGATGACTTCATCCGGAAGCCCGGTGTCGTTTTTTTCAAAATTGACACCCGCGACCAGCGAATAGCCGGCGTCGCTTTCAAACAGCACCACCGCACCCCTGGGCATTGCCTGCAGTGCCACGATTAATTGTTCAACGGTCATTGGCTAAGAAATTCGGAATTAATCAGAGGCATGAACGCAACCCGTTAACCGACAGCCGCACGCGAAACCGCAACATCGGCTTCCGCACTAACCACCAAGTTGATTTCGGTATCGCCCCTTATCAACCAGCCCAGGGTAATGGCCCGGAAAGCAGCATCTTCCGCCTCGTCCCAAACCAAAAACAGCAAGGCTTCTTCCTTGGTCAGCAGTTCGTCGCGTTCGATCTTGTCTTTTGCCACCTGACAAGCAATCGGGTCGGCCTGGTTTTTGGCGAAGACCTCCTTGGCGGCTATAATGCCGACTTGGATCTCCTGCTCTGAAGCCAGGGAACTATGTTTTCCTTCAAAACTAAATAGGGTCGTCATTCTTTTCTCTCCAGGATAAGATGATAAATAAAACTTTTTACCATTGGGTATCATTTAAAAGACGTAACCATTCGGCGGATTACGGTAACGGATATCTAAAGCTTAGTGTTTGTGCGCCTAATCCGCCCTACGCAATGGTCAAGATAAGGGGTTCTAACCCGGCAATCGTCGCCTCGATGGCATCGCCCTTATTTAAAGTCACCGCCGCTTCCGGCGAACCGGTATAAATCAAATCGCCTGGGCGCAATTCAAACAGGGTCGATAAGTAGGCGACCAACTCCGGAACTTGACACAGCATATTGGTTAAATCGCCGGTTTGGCGCACTTCACTGTTGACCTTCAATTCGATCTTGCCCTTATCCACCACGCCTGAATAAAACTCCGGCGTGATCGATGTGCAGGGCGCAGACTGGTCGAATCCTTTTGCCTTTGCCCACGGCAAACCTTTGGCGCCGAGCACTGCCTGTAAGTCGCCACGAGTCAAGTCAAGACCGACGGCATAGCCAAATACATAATCGTAATTCACCCTTTCCGCCTCAATATCAGAACCGCCTTTGGACAAGGCCACCACCAGTTGCACTGTCGCCTTTAACTCGCGGGTGTTGGTCGGGTAGTAAACAATTGAACTGTTCTGCGCGATACAACTAGCCGGTTTCATGAAAATGACTGGCTCACTGCTTGGGTTATCCACTGCCGCCGGCGTGGTCGCCGGAAAATTCCCTTCTACGCCATAAATCTGATTTACCGGATAAGGGTTGCTGGACATGGCCAGCAAACTGACGACTGGATTAGGCGCAAAGGCGTAATTCATGGTTGGACTCTCAACTATATAGGACAGGATAATTAATAGACGGCTCAGTTCATACTTACAGCTGGCTTAATGCTGTCGGGGCTGGCTTGCACAACATCCATGCCGCGAAAGATTGAACAGCGCTTAAACACTTTCAGGTCGGGCTGGATCTCCTTTTGACTGCAAAACTTCGCCACCAGTTTTGCCAAGCCCTTAATATCACGTCCGCTCGCGCTCGGAAAATGCGTCACCAAATCAGCAATAAGGCCATCGTCAACCTGTAAACCGAATTGTTGTGTCATCACCTGCCAAATCTTATGTCTGGCATCGGCATCCGGCGGGTTAAATTTAATTAAGGCGATACAACGGGAGACAATCGCCTCGTCAATATCGTCCACCCGGTTCGTGGTCAGGAATAATAAGCCATTAAAATATTCCAGCACCCTCAGGAAAACACCGACGATGGCATTGGCGGTCATATTGTCGTCCCGCCGCCGGATATAAACATCGGCTTCGTCGATCAGCATTACCGCACCCCAGCGTTGGGCGCGGATCAGCACATCCTTGAGCGTAGCCTCCATCGCCGCGACGTTCAATCCCAACTGGCCGGAATGCACCCGGTACAAAGGCCGCTGGATAATTTCGGAATACACCTCCGCGGTCAAGGTCTTGCCCACGCCGGGCGGTCCTGCGCACAACACGGTGGTACCGCCGGATTTACCCGCCACTATGTCGTCCATCAGTACATCCATTTCCGCCGTGAGGATGTCAATCAGGTCGGTTTGTTCCTCCGGCAACACCAGTTTTTGTTTCAAATCCGGCTGGTATTGGTAGGGGGTCAGGTCATTTACATGCACCCACAGGTAATGATGGAGTTCCAGATGGAACATAAACACATAAGGATGGACCGGCATCTGGGTGAACATTCCCTTGGGAATGGCATCCTGCGACTCTTGTACTTCGTCCTCGGCCTCGAACTGATTACTTTTGGCAGCCTTGCGCAAATAATTACCGAGCACATCGCCGGGGGCATCCAAAGTCAGGTTGCGATTGGTCAGGATGCTTTCGTCGTTGACCAGGCGCGCGCTGCCTCCGCCTGTCGACAGGACGACAATATCCTTGCGCGACCAATCGGTATTGCGATGGCTGGCCGTCGGGTCTTCCGCATAAAATCCCGTGCCTAGCGCGGAAAATTGCGCGCCATATTGCGCCCGCCACTCGAAATAAAGTTCGCTGGTTTCGTCATGGTTCTTAAGCAGCTCCGGCGTCTCTTTTAGAAAGCCTTTGGCGGCAAGGATTTCGCCTATGGTTTTTCCGTCGATATCGCTGGCATTGATCCGAAAAGTCGTGGTAAATAACGTGCCCTTGGCGTTTGCCTTTAATTCGACCATTACTTTTCCGGTTTCATCGTTCGAAGTCGGAATGTAATCGAGCCGGGTTACCACGTAAGGCATCGGCTTATCGGAAACATTTATCGAAAACAACCAGCCGCGCAGCCCTTCTGTCAACAGGTAGCGGATAAGCGCTGGCAGCACTTTTTCAAGTTCTTCGGCGCGGAACTTAATACCATCGTCGTTCCTGGCCTTACGTAAGGTGGCAAGTTGCGCGGCATTGGCGCGCATGTTGGGCCCAGCTTTTTGGTACAGCGCTTCGAGACTGGAAATGACATTGTCCGGCAACTGGGTAAAGGCCACTTCGACTTTATTGCCGAACTTAAGTTGCTCTTGCAAGGCCGCCAATTCAGGATGAGTTTTGACGATCTCTTCTAGATAGGGGCGCTCTATTTGAAGTTTCATGATACTGTTATCCCTGTTTATAGGTCATCGCTAATGACCTCCATCGCAATCAATTGCTCCCGGAGCGCCATATGCGTATAAAACTCGTCGGCCGGATCGAAGATGGGATCGTTATAGAGCGCATTGACCGCCGCCGTCTCGGAACCGTAAACGCGGCAGAGTTTAAGGTCTGTCGCGAGCGCCGTAAGGCAGGCATCGAACTCGCTGACCGCTTCCGTCTGATAGGCGGCGGATCCGAGCAGGTAGTCGGCCCGGTATAACACGGTATCTTCGCCATGCTGTTCGATAAGCTTAAGCAACAGGTTTCGCTCAGTATCCGCAGCTGGATTGTCGATCGCCGCGCCTAGCTTGGCCAATTGCTCGCGGGCGGTCGTCGCGCAGTAAACAATCTGGTTGGATCCGGTTTTGGCCGCGTGAACTTTGCGCATCAAATCGTCCTGGTCAAAAGCAAACCAGGATTTTGGGCGGCCTTCGTGCGGTATCTCGACTACATAGAGCATGGTATGGAATCCTTACTTTAAGCCGAAACAGCTTGGCTAGTGCTGCGCTTAACCAACAGCGTGTTGACGTTGAGCGCGAATTCGCGCCATGTGGCGGCAAGGTCGCGCCGGATAGTATCGATATACGCATCCGACGGCTTATGTTCCAGGTCGAAATTGGAGATGGCGCAGGAACTGCGATTAAACTCCAGCGCCGCGGCCAACAGCGTTTCATTAAAGCCCATAAACGGCGTCAATAGGTGCGGTGTTAAATCCGATCTGCCGTTGACAACGATTTCCACATCGGTCACGAAGGGTAATTCCTCCAGTACCAGCAAAGCCTTTTTATAGATTTCATCGACGGCCGCCAACAAGCTGAGCTGGGTAAGTTGCTCCCGCTGCTGATCGGCAAGGCGCTGGTTCAAGTATCGTTGATAGAATGTCAATGCATCCGCCCGGTAGGTGTAAACCCAATCGCTAAAGCGGATCACGCAACGGCGATTTTCAGGGGCATGCAAACACGGCGCTAAAGTGAATTGCGCATAAATTCGCGCGGCGGCATCCAATGCCCCTTCCAAATACCCGCCGCCGAAGCGCGATGTTTCCGTTCCGCCAAAATACAGTTTATTGTTCCAATACGTTTGCTGCAAAGCAGCATCGCCGTAAGTAGGCTCTGTAAAAGGTTGATCTAATTCGAGCTTACTGCAAGTAAAAGTTTCTTGCGCCCAGTCCTGGACATGTAATTCGCCGGGGTCGGCCTCGACTCCGAAAAAATGGGCTAGCTGACTGAGGATCAGCAGCGGCAGACCAAATTCAAATGATTGCCGCTGACTGGGTGACAGCGCGATAAAGCCGCCCAGCGCAGACTTGGCCGCTGTCGCATCGCAAGCATCAAAGATCTCGCCGAGCACAGCTTGTTCATGGCTTGAGGAGGCATTGCCGGATAAGCCTGCCTGCCGCCAGAAAGGCGACGTATAGGCGACCAGCGCCTTGGCTTCCGAGGCCATCCAGGTAGGCGTATTTTGCAGTGCTTGACTCAAATCTTCATTGAGTACCGGTTTGAAACTGACCTGTTCGAGCAATAACCGGGGCGGGATTGCCAGCACCAGGCGGCGGGTTTCAATCGTGCTCCAGTCTTCGCCTGAGCGAAAGCGCAAAGTGAGGTGGTCGCCGCATTCTTCGACCGAGGTGAGGGCTTGCTCCAGCTTGATGCATTCAGCGGGCAAACGTTCTGCCAAGGCTGTGACCAATGTGGCCATGCCGCCTTCCAGGCGATGCGCGCCGCCATGCAGAGTCTCGTTTTCAGTGGTTTCCAGCTTGCCGTCGGCTTCTTTGAGACGAAGCACGTTTCCGGTATCGTTTTGCGGAAAGCTGTTAAGGCCCAGTTCATTTATTAAACTGACGAGACGCGGCTGCTGTTCAGGCCAAAACCAGGTCGCCCCCATATCCAAGGCCGCCCCGGTGGCTTCCGACTGGATGGTATGGATCCGCCCGCCCAAACGCGGACGCGCTTCATACAATACATAGGGACGCCCTTCTTTCTGCAGGGTGTACGCCAGCATCAGGCCGCTTAAGCCGCCTCCCACAATTACCGTGTCGTGCATATCAGGCTCCTTGAAATATCCTGCTAAATCTATGACAAATCCAGGGCAGCGTGTAACACCTGCGCCAAATGGACACTTTTTCGTTGCGCTCCCGCGCTAATCTGATGTTGACAGCTTATCCCGTTTGCAATGACCCAGGTATCAAACGGGGTTTGCCGGACAATTGGCAACAGGGACAGTTCGGCCATCTGCATGGATGATTCGTAATGTTCCGCCTCGAAGCCGAAGGAACCAGCCATGCCGCAACAACTCGATTCTATGAATTCAGTGGTTAATCCTGAAACTTGATTTAACAACTTACGTATCGATTTCATCGCACCGAAGGCTTTTTGGTGGCAATGGCCATGGACGACGGCGTATGTATTCGCCGGTAACTTGAAATTAAGCTTAAGCCGTTTCGCGTCGTGCTCGCGCGCCAGGAATTCTTCCAGCAACAACGCCGCCTTGCCGATTTGCTCTACTGCCTGGCCCAAGCCATAAGCATAATATTCATCGCGCAGCATCAGCAGGCAGGAAGGCTCCAGTCCGATAATCGGGATACCCCGGCTGGCATAAGGCAACAATGCGGCAACGGTCCTGCTTGCCTCGCCGCGGGCTTCCTTGACCAGGCCGTTGGATAGCAAGGTGCGGCCGCAACACAAGGCCCGCTTGCCGTCGCCGGCGCGAGGGATATGCACCCGGTAACCTCCCGCCAATAACACTTCCAGCGCCGCCTGCGCGGTTTGCGGAGCGAAATAATTAGAGAAGGTGTCCACCAGCAGAACAACTTCTTTGCCGTTAACATCACCGAACGTTGCGCTTGAAAGAGATGCGAGAAAACTCTGTTTAGCAACAGTCGGCAGGGAACGCTTTGCTGAAATTCCGAGCCAGCGTTCGCCAAGGCGGGCAAGCAAAGGCACGCGTTCACGCAGGCCGATTAATATCCTGAGCAGCGGATACCAAGCCAAATAATAAGGCAAACGGGCGAACAAGCGTTCGCGTAATGGGACTTTACCCCGCGCTTGCCAGCGTTGCGCCAGCGTTTCTACACGCAATAGCGCCATATCCACGCCATTTGGACATTCCCGCTTACAACCCTTGCAGCCGACACACAAATCCATGGCCTCCGCCAATTCCGGACCATTAAAAGCTTGTCCGCCAAACTCCCCATTCAGCGCGGCCTTGAGGGTTTTGGCGCGATGGTGCGTGGAATGGCTAGGGTCTTGGGTTATCCGGAAGCTTGGGCACATGACTCCTTGTTCAGCGCGCTGGCATTGGCGGTTACCGATACATACCGCCGCTGCCTTGCCGAAGGAACCGCCGGTAACAGGAAGTTGGGCATAGGCATCGCCGCTGCCATATTCATCGTATACCGACCAGTCGAGTTGGGGTTTCATATCAAACTTTAAAATTAGCCGCAATACCAATTTTTAAAGCAATAACAGTGCCACGCTAATAAAACTAACTAACGTACTGATACTAAATAATATAAATAAGTAACAATTTGTGGCGCCCGGTAAAACCAATTCCAGCCTGTAGAAAACCAAACAAAATTGAGTTAGTGCATGGAATTTGTACTACAAATTGTTGTAAACCATACAAATCATCCGCTACTTGTTAGTTTTACTACCTTGCAGATACTTAATCTAAAAATAAAATTTCTTGATAATCATCAATATAAAGCCTTTCTATGCATGGCAAGACAATTGCTTGGGAAAGTAGGTAGCAGCTCAAATTTAATTTGCCAACAAAGCTGGGATGGCAAAATCAATAGGCTTTTCTTATCCCCTAATTTAAGGAGACAACAATGAGCGACAAAAAAAACAATGACGCTGAGCATTTGATGTATTGTTCGTTTTGTGGGAAGGGCCAACATGAGGCGCACAAAATTATTGCCGGTCCATCGGTATTTATTTGCGATGAATGCGTCGATCTCTGTAACGATATTATTCGTGAAGACACCAGTGGGCGTGATGTTGCGGAGGCAGAAATAAAATTGCCTACTCCTCACCAAATCAAGCAGATTTTGGACGAATATGTTATTGGCCAAGATCAAGCCAAGAAAATCCTTTCGGTGGCGGTATACAATCACTATAAGCGCTTGAACACATCACTGAAAGAAGATGATGTTGAGCTAACAAAGAGCAACGTGTTGATGATTGGTCCGACTGGCAGCGGCAAAACCCTGCTCGCGGAAACCCTGGCGCGGTTATTGAATGTCCCCTTTGTGATAGTGGACGCAACCACGCTCACGGAGGCCGGGTATGTGGGCGAAGATGTGGAGTCCATTATCCTTAGGCTGCTGCAAAAGTGTGATAACGATGTCGAGCGGGCGCAAACCGGCATCATCTACATTGACGAAATCGATAAGATTTCGCGAAAATCCGAAAGTACCTCAATTACTCGCGATGTTTCCGGTGAAGGGGTACAGCAAGCCTTGCTAAAACTGATTGAAGGCACTATCGCCTCGGTGCCGCCACAGGGCGGGCGCAAACATCCGGATCAAGTAAATATACAAGTCGATACCCGCAATATTTTGTTTATTTGCGGCGGTGCTTTTGCCGGTCTGGACAAGGCCATACGTTTCCGTACTGAAAAATCGGCAGGCATCGGCTTTTCCGCCGAAGTCAAAAGCAAAGAAGAAAAACTGAGCAATACCGATGTCTTGCAGCAAGCCGAACCGGAAGATTTGGTCAGGTATGGTCTTATTCCGGAATTTATCGGACGCTTACCGGTGATGGCCATGTTGGAAGAATTGGATGAGGAGCAATTGATCCAAATCCTGACCGAACCCAAAAACGCGATCACCAAGCAGTATGCCAAGCTCTTCGAAATGGAAAATACCAAGCTTGAAATTCGTATCGAAGCGCTTCAGGCTGTCGCTAACAAGGCTATTGAGCGGAAAGCGGGCGCCAGAGGATTGCGCTCAATTTTAGAGCATGCCTTGCTTGAGACTATGTATGACTTACCGTCACTCAGCGGCGTGGAAAAGGTTGTTATTGATGATGCGGTGATTCGGGGAGAGGCGAAGCCTTACTTTGTTTATAACCGGGCGGAGCTCCTTCAGGTTGCTTCGTAAACGGGTAATCATCCCTTTCAGGATAAGCCCGGAATTATGGCCAGCCACCCGATCTATGTTCGTTTGCTCGAACAAACGGTTTCGGCAAGCCTGATAACTGAAGTCTTGATCGGGCTTACCTGGACCTTCTGCCGGGTTCATGAAGGCGGGATGGGTCTAGCCATGAGCCCGCCAATCTCGCCGTCTTTGAGTGGTTTAAGCCGATGCTGCAGAATCAGCGGATTATCGTGGTTGGACGTTATCCGGGGCTGGAGCGCTATGCCAATGAGCTTGATATTACCGTGCCGGAACGCCAGACAGGCTCTGGCGACCTTCCTGATCCTGCCTGCGAATTTTTATTGCCGGAAGCCGATTGGGTCTTCCTTACCGCTAGTCTTATTCCCAATAAGACCTTTCCGCGCCTGACTGAACTTGCCAAAAAATTCCAAGCTGGTATTGATGGGGCCGACCGTGCCATGGCTGCAGGAATTATCCGGCTTCGGGGTGGATTACCTTGCCGGGATACGAATCGGACAACCCGAAAAATTGCGCCAAACCATTGCCGATGGCGGCGGCACCCGGATTTTTGAATGCGGTGCGCAGTATTGCGTTGTTAAATTGTAACAAGCCCCGGTTAATGGCGATAATGGAAAAAATGAATAAACTTCTACAAAAAATAGCCGCCGCTATGATTAACATCAGCACAAATCATCTCATCAGTATTCATGCCTAAGTCGCGCCGAAGCTGGCTGAGTTTGCCGGGTGAATGGATGGAAGATATCCGTGCCTCTGCAATGGAGTTCTGATCGGGGCCGGGGCAAAAATCCTGGGTGCGATTACCTTGGGCGATAACGTGCGGGTAGGCGCTAATTCCGTGGTTGTGGACAACATTCCGGCAAATCAAACTGCGGCCTGGATGCCTGCGAGGATAGTGCTGGCAAAGGCCGGCGGGGAAATGAACCCCAATAAAATTGACCTCGACCATCACCGCATTCCAGATATTGTCGGTCAAGCGATAGCCTGTTTGTTGGAACGAATTGAGATACTTGAAAATGAAGCGGCGAAATCAATGAAACTGGTGCAACATCATAAAAGCCGTGAACCTGCTACTATTTACGAAACCTCACAGGAGGAATAATAGCGGTAGTCATGGAGCATGAGTTCTGAGGCAATCCAGCGCCGCATAGGAGCACGGCTATAATTTTGGCATGTTATTTGCGTAGTTAATAACTAAGATTTGCAACCATTAGTGATGACAAGGGCTATGACAAGTAATCCGAACCGTCCTCACCCGGCTAATTAAGACCCCCCTTTATAGGCTCGTTTATGAGTGCGCAAAATCCTGAAAACAAAAGAGATGTTGAGTTATCCTCCATATACGAAATTAGCAAGATTTTATGTTCTTCCCTGGACCTTAAAAAGACCCTCAGGCAGATACTCAATATACTTTCCACCCACCTTCAGCTCCGGCGAAGCATGGTCAGTTTGGTGCAAAACAACAATGAAGTGCACGTTATTGATGCGGTTGGCCTGTCGCCAGATGAGATTGCTCGCGGGCGTTTTCAAGCAGGCGAAGGAATAATCGGCAAAATTGTAAAAATGGGGATTCCCATTGTCGTACCCAATATAGCTAACGAACCGCTGTTCCTCAATAAGACCGGGGCGAGGGATCTTTCCGGCGACCAGGAAGTCGCCTTTATCGGCGTACCCATCAAGGCCGCAGGCAGAATCCTGGGGGTGTTGAGCTCAGACCGGGAGATCAACAACCGCCCGGGAGGGCGGCTTCAGCATGACGTGCAGTTTTTAAAGATGGTGGCCGACCTGATTGGCCAAACCATTCATTTGCATGATCTCGTCGCCGCCGAGCGCAAACAGCTTTTGATTGAAAGCTATCAATTGCAGAAAGAGACTCGCGTTAAACCCTTTGCCGGCGACATCATCGGCCAAAGCGCCTGCATGGATGATATTTTCAACGAAGTACAGCGCGCCGCGACCGTTTCCGCAACTGTATTACTACGCGGTGAAAGCGGTACCGGCAAGGAAATGATTGCCCAGTCCATCCACAAGTTAAGCGCACGGAAAGATGCACCGTTTATTCGGGTTAACTGTGCGGCCCTGTCAGAATCATTGCTGGAATCCGAACTCTTCGGCCACGAGAAAGGCGCCTTTACTGGAGCGCAATATGAGCGTAAGGGACGTTTTGAGCTTGCTAATGGCGGCACCTTATTCCTGGATGAAATCGGAGAAATTTCTCCGGCATTCCAATCCAAGCTATTGCGGGTGTTACAGGAACGGGAGTTTGAACGCGTTGGCGGGACAAAATCGATCTGTGTCGATGTCCGCCTTATTGCCGCCACCAACCGTAACCTGGAAGAAGCTGTTTCTGAAGGAGCCTTTCGCGCCGACCTCTATTTCCGCCTTAATGTCCTCACCATCGTACTGCCGCCACTCCGCGACCGGCGCGAGGATATTCCGATGCTGGCCATGCACTTCCTGGATAAATTTAATTCGGTAAACAACCGGCACATGGGAATTTCGCCGGACGCAATGAAAATTCTCACCGATTGTAACTGGCCCGGCAATGTGCGGGAATTGGAGAACTGTGTCGAACGCACGGCAACCATGGCCAATGGCAATGCCATCAAAGCCCTGGATTTACCTTGTCAGCACGATAAGTGTTTTAGTTTGGCGCTTGGCGCTGTATGGCGTCCATCGGGTCCCGTGCCCGATATCAACATAGTCGGCGTTCCTATGCAGCAGCCGTCAAAGTCCGAAGAAATGCATGAAGGGATGATGCCAAACTTCAAATCCAGCCGGGAAAGGTATGTTTGGGCAATGGAGCAATCCGGTTGGGTGCAGGCCAAAGCAGCCCGCCTGTTGAAATTGACCCCAAGGCAAATGGGTTATGCCTTGCAAAAATATAATATTGCGGTTAAAAAATTCTAATCCTAACAAATCCTGCTTAGGAAGCTTTACGTAACATTAAATCGTCATTTCCCTTACCGCTGTTGTCTTGAAGGTGGTTGAAGCTGACTTTTAGTTCACCAGGTTTAGCCAAGTCGCCGTGCAGCACGACCTGGCGCTGGTTCATGGCCAAGTGCCTGACCACTTTATAAAGGGTTTCAACCTGATCCGGTGCGCCGATTTTTTCCGACAGGGCGATAAGAGACAAAGGTTGCAGGGTGGTCGCCAACACGTTCATCAGCTCTTTTTGCAGCGCCAGGAAATCGGCGGCGGCCTTTTTCCCGGCTTCCACACCTGGCTGATGGTAAGCGTTGATATTGACCAAGGACGCATACAGGCCGACAGCGCGTTCATACAAGGCTATCAATGCGCCTATGCGGCGGGCATCCACCCTCGGAATGGTTATGGTGATGGATTCCCTTTGATTGTCGTACAACGACTGGCGCGTGCCATCTAACAACCCGGACAGGTAATCGCCACTGGTAATGCCGGCTTCGACCTCAATCGAGGGCCCGTTACGATCCTCCAGCACTTCGATAAAAGTAGCGAAAAAGTCCGGCAGCCCATCCCGAAGCTGTTGTACATAAGCGTGCTGGTCGGTCGAACCCTTGTTGCCGTACACCGTGATTCCCTCATGTACCAGCTTGCCGTTCTTGTCCCAGCCTTTGCCCAGGGATTCCATCACCAACTGTTGCAGATAACGCGAGAATAAATCCAGGTTGTCCTTATAAGGCAAGACGACCATGTTTTTGCTATTGTTGCCGGGGCCGTGGCCGGCATAATGCCAGCACAACGCCAATAACGCGGCGGGATTGTGCTTGAGATCCGGTATCCGTGTCGCCTTATCCATGGCTTTAGCGCCATCCAGCAAGGCGCGGATATCAATGCCCACCAAAGCCGCGGATAACAAACCGACCGCCGACATTTCCGAAGTCCGCCCGCCAACCCAATCGAACATGGGAAGTTTCGCCAGCCAGTTATCACAATTTTCGCACTGGTCCATTTGGCTGCCCGGCATGGTGATGGCGATGGCGTGACGGGGAAAATCCAGGCCCTGGCATTGAAAGGCGTGTTTGGCTTCCAATAGTCCGTTACGGGTTTCCGCGGTACCGCCGGATTTGCTGATTACAATGACCAGCGTGCTGCACAGGCGGTCTTTTAGCTGATTGAAAATATGATCGATGCCGTCCGGATCGGTGTTATCGATAAAATGCAGGTTGAGTACCGGAATATCGGGTGCTAGCGACTTAGTGACGAACTGAGGCCCGAGGGCTGAACCACCGATGCCGATTGACAAAATATCGGTGAATTTCGGCGCATTCGGCGGCCGGATTTCGCCCTGATGTATTTTTTCAACCAAGGCTTCAATATGACTCAACGATTCGGTGATACATTGCCGCAATGGTTCGGGAGCCAATTCAGGATCCCGCAGCCAATAATGTCCTACCCTGCGGTCTTCATCCGGGTTTGCAATGGCTCCGGCTTCCAGTTGCGCCATAGCCTTGAATGCTGACGTAAACTTGGGATCGAGGGCCGCTAGCAAATCTTCGCCGAAATTCATGCGGCTTATATCCAGATAGAACCCAAGATCCTCATTAAAATACAGCCAGTCCTGATAACGTTGCCAGAGTTGTTGTTTAGTCATAAGAACTTACAGGTTGTTATACGGAGGTAACCCCAGCTTGCTCGCCCTGGGTATCGAACAAGTAATCCAGCCATAGGTTCGACACTTTCTCCAGGGTGGTGTTTTGCCGCAGTCTGGCATTCAGGTGCGGGAAATCCACTTCATCCAGATCCTGATCCTGGTTGTAACAGGTGTAAACGTAACTTTCCTTGCCGGTCTTCGGATCGACATGCTTACACATACACTGAGCGCACACGCCCTTCATCATGCATTGCATGGGCGAGTTGATGGAGCCGATGGCGATGTGGTTTTCCTTCAGGTACGGCTTCAAACTGTCGTAACGCGCCGCTTTGACCGCCGCCATCATCCGGTCNGAGCCGATGGCAATCACACGGTCCACATCTTTGAGGCTTAGGGTTGTTTCACCCAGTTTGCCATCGCCATAAGCAATCATGGCTTGCACGATATTGCCGACGATGGTTTTATCCTGGGGCCTGGTGACCGGTATCGGGGTTACCCCAGGCGCAGGATCCAGCGCCCATACAATCACATCGGAAGCGTCCTCGATTTCTTTGGTCTTGAAAATCCCTTCCGCGCTGCGGTAACCGGCAAAATATAAGACCTTGTTGCCGGCTTGCCGGAGCGCCTTGCCGATGGAAAACAGCACTGCGTTGCCCAAGCCGCCGCCGAGCAACAACACCGTCTCGCCGCCTTCCGGGATCTCGGTCGGGGTTCCTGTCGGCCCCATCAGCACCACCTGGTCGCCAGGTTTCCAGGTTGCGCACAGCCGTGAAGAGGTGCCCATTTCCAAGGCGATAACGCCAACCAGGCCTTTTTCCTTGTCGACCCAGGCGCCGGTCAAGGCAATGCCTTCGGTTGCGAGCGTGGTGCCGTTTAATTTCGGCGCATAAGTTTCATAATTCTGTACCCGGTAGAATTGGCCCGGCTGGAATTTCTGCGCCGCCAGCGGCGCATGGATGACGACTTCAATTATGTTTGACGCCAAACGTTTAACTTCCGCAACCGTCGCTTTCAAAAGGCCGTCCAGCTGTTGTTGAAAGCTTTTCAGCTCGGTATCACGCTGGCCTTGCTGGCTGGAATCGAGTGCTTTCAATTCATCTTCAAACAGCTTCACTACATAAGGATAACCGTCCTTGGCGCTGGCCATGGCCTTGACCACGTTACCGGCATAGATCGGATGATTATCGCCGTAATAGGTAATATGTTTACCGTCTTTTTCATAAGAGGTAAAAGGCGATGGCGCGACCTCTTTGGGCATGCCCCAGCCGGATTGCGGCTCGAACTTGGTTTCCGCGCCATCGTTCCATTCCGGCTCGAAGCGCTGGAAAAATTTGCCGTCCTGCTTAAAGGTTCCGGGATATTCGTTTTCATAAATGGTATTGGGCGCGGTGCCGGCGGCAACCATCAGCGTCCGCAGGGCGACTTCGGGCTGCTCATCCGAAATGACCCATTTACCGTCATCGCGCTTAACCAGTTTTTCAAAACGGACGGCGCGCAGATGGCCGTATTGGTCGACCAGAGCTTCCTTGGGATCCATGCCCTCGGCGAAGACCAAGCCTTCCTCCATGGCCTTGATGATCTCTTCATGGTTTTGCCGGTAAGCGGGCGAATCGTTCATGCCTTTGCGATAAAACAAGGTGACGCCGCCCCATTGCCGCAACAACGGTTGGAAATCAGGCAATTCACCAGCGGCGTTGGCGCGTTCGCGTTCAGTGCGGATAGCCTGACCGTGAGTCAGGAATTCAGACAAGATACCTTTTTCTTCCTCATCCATCCGCGTCAGTAAGTGGTTTTCGCCAAACTTGGCGGCCAAAAGTTCATAACGCGACAATATTTTTTCGACCTGAACTGGATAATATGCCAATAGCTCGGTCACCGCATCGGTTGCGGTCAAGCCGCCGCCAATAACCCCGGCAGGCAGGCGCACTTGAAGATTGGACAACGAGGTTTGCTTGGCCGCGCCGGATAGCTGCAAGGCCATCAAAAAGTCAGAAGCCTTGCGGATACCGCGCGCCATATTGTTTTTGATGTCAATCACGGTCGGTTTGCCCGCGCCGCTGGCGATGGCAATATGGTCGAAACCGAAACTCCAGGCATCGTCGATGCTTATGGTGCTGCCGAAACGGACGCCGCCGTAAGATTTAAAGGCCTGACGGCGGGCAATCGTGAGGTAGATAACCTTCAGGAAATTTTTGTCCCAGCGCACGGTAATGCCGTATTCCGCCACCCCGCCGAAGCCCATAAGCACGCGCTTATCCAAGTCTTCATACAAGGCATTGAAATCACGCACCGGTTGCGGCGGCGTATCGGACGTTCCAGTCAATTCCGGCGGCAACGGTTCCAGTTTTAAGGCATCTATGGCGGTCACGCCGAAGCCTTCATTAACCAGGTAGTGCGACAAGGTATAACCCGCCGGCCCCAAGCCCACGACCAGCACTTTTTTGCCGTTATAAGGCAAGGCAAAAGGCCGTTTCAGGTTTAACGGATTCCAGCGGGTCAAAAAGCTGTAAATTTCAAATCCCCACGGCAAATTGAGCACGTCGGTAAGGATATTGGTTTCAACCAATGGAATATTGACCGGATCGCGCACCCGTTGGAACACGCAACCCTTCATGCATTCATTGCAGATGCGGTGCCCGGTGCCTGGAACCATCGGGTTATCGGCCACGATCAACGCCAGCGCGGCTATATCCTCGCCTTGGCGCTTCATGGCGAAAGACTCGGATATGCGCTCGCCCAGCGGGCAACCGATTTGGGTTACACCCAGTGGATTTTGCCGGAACGCCCCATCCTTTGTGCGCTGGCCCTTGGAGCAGTAATCATTGTCGCGCGCGTGGCAGATGACGCATTGGTCGACGTCATATTGCACTTCACGGACGGAGCCGCGGGTATCGGTGAGCGCAAATCCGTCGCGCCGGCGCAGCTTTTCTTCCGGCCCGGCCAAAACCTCATAACCGTCGCGGGATTCGGTATGGCATTCAACCAAATGCTCGTAATTAATTCTCTCGGGCTGCCGCAACGACTGCCAATGCTTGGTGGATTCATGCAGTTCGCTGTCGTTAAGCGCGGCATAGAGCCAGCATTCGACCGGCAACAGCAAGTGCTGGACAAACTCGAGCGGACCGGCGCAAGCCAGGGCTTCGGCAAATTGTGCGCGGGTGACTTCATGCTCAGCCAAACACTGCCGCAACCGCGCCACTTCCGAATCGGCATCGCCTTCAAAAGCGCCGGCCTTATCCTTGGCCAAGGCCTGGAAATGCGCGCTTAATTCGTCCAGTTTAACTGCTACCGTTGCCAAGGCGCGTTCCTGGTCGGTATCCGCGCCTGCTTCCGGGAAAGCCGCCTGCTTTAAGGCTTCGACCTGGGCGCTGAGGAAGGCTATGTCCCAAGCCGCCATTTCCTCCGCGGTAAACCTTTCCGCCGCCCGTTTGACCACGGTGCCCTTATACGTAAATACCGTTCCGAAGTCATGGATAGTGGCGATCCTGTTGGTATTATAAGCGTCATCTATGTTAAAAAGATGGGCGACAAAACTGCTCACGTAAGGCGCAACCTTCAACAAGGTTTCGGCGCGTTCGGCCTCGGGTATGGCGGAAGTCAGGCCGTTTCGGCAAGCGGTATAGTCCGTCAACAGCTTAGGATCGTTTTCACCCAGCGTTTGCTCAAAAATAGCCATGAGATCTTTAAGCCGCTCCGGGTCGTAGAGATCTGGATAGCTAAACTCCGGAAATCCCAAGATAAGGTCTTGTCCGCTGGTGGAATTTGAGTCCTCAACACTTTGTAATATGGCGCTCATAGCAATAATCCTCGGTTTCCTTTTCGGTAAGTCATTTTGTAAAGCGGTAAGCAGGACTTGTGCCAGCATGGTTAAAAATGACCAACTATAATGATTACCAATGCTTACATTCAGCCGGAATGACAGCGGGCGCGTTGTATTTGTAACGAATGTAACTATTTGGTGCGACATTGTAAGAAATACGACAAAGGCAGGGTTTCATCCATGCCGGCATATTTTCTATTAAATCATTGTCTTAACTATTTATTATTTACTTGGTACGGAGCTTGCTTAGATTAATTAAAGGCAGTAAATAAGACATTTATTGCAAATCTATTTTTGGAGCATAAGATCATGAAGCTACCGATCTATCTGGACTATTCGGCAACTACCCCCGTCGATCCGCGTGTCGCGGAGAAAATGATTCCTTATCTTACCGAGGCTTTCGGCAATCCTGCCAGCCGTTCCCATAGCTTCGGCTGGGACGCTGAAAAAGCGGTGGAAATTGCCCGTGAAGAAGTGGCGCGCCTGGTTAATGCCGATCCCAAGGATATTATCTGGACATCGGGCGCAACTGAATCAAATAACCTTGCGATCAAGGGCGCCGCATTATTCTACGACACCAAAGGCAAGCATTTAATCACCTTGAAAACAGAACACAAAGCCGTGCTGGATACCATGCGCGAGCTAGAAGGCTTGGGTTTTGAGGTCACTTATCTTGACCCGCTGCCTAACGGCCTTGTCGATATCGAACAATTCAAGGCGGCTATCCGGAAAGATACCATCGTTGCTTCAATCATGCATGTCAACAATGAAATCGGCGTCATCCAGGATATTGCCGCCCTCGGCGCAATTTGCCGGGAAAACGGAGTTATCTTCCATGTCGATGCCGCGCAGGCTACCGGCAAGGTTGAAATCGACCTGCAAAATTTGCCAGTCGACCTGATGTCGTTTTCCGCCCATAAAACTTACGGGCCTAAAGGTATCGGCGCGCTTTACGTCTGCCGGAAACCCCGCATACGCCTGAAAGCGATGATGCACGGCGGCGGACATGAACGCGGCTTACGTTCCGGCACGTTAGCGACCCATCAGATCGTTGGTATGGGCGAAGCCTTCCGGCTGGCACGGGAAGAAATGGCTGAAGAATGCAGCCGCCTCCGTGTACTCCGCGACAAACTGCTGGCCGGCGTGGAAGATCTTGAAGAGATTTATGTCAACGGCGACATGGTGCAGCGGGTGGCCCATAACCTCAATATCAGTTTCAATTTCGTCGAAGGCGAATCGATGATGATGGCGATCAAAGACATGGCCGTATCCAGCGGTTCGGCTTGTACTTCGGCCAGCCTTGAGCCATCTCATGTATTGAAAGCAATAGGCCGCAGCGACGAATTGGCGCACAGTTCAATCCGGTTCTCGCTCGGCAAGTTCACGACCGAAGAGGAAGTGGATTATGCGATTAAACTGCTTAGGCGCGAAGTAATGCGTCTCCGTGAACTTTCACCGCTTTGGGAAATGCATAAAGAAGGCATTGACATAAGTCAGGTGCAGTGGGCAGCAGCTCACTAATACATAAAGTACTTTCCTCTCAAACTTTAAGGAGCACTATCATGGCGTACAGCGAAGAAGTTATAGATCATTATGAAAACCCCCGTAATGTCGGATCTTTCGACAAGGGCGACACTGATGTCGGCACCGGTATCGTCGGCCAGCCTTCCTGCGGCGACGTGATGAAGCTTCAAATCAAGGTCAGCGATGACGGCATTATCGAAGATGCCAAGTTTAAAACCTACGGTTGCGGCTCTGCTATCGCATCCAGTTCGCTGGTCACGGAGTGGGTTAAAGGTAAAACCGTGGACGAGGCCTTATCAATCAAGAACAGTGAAATCGCCGAAGCCTTGGCGTTGCCGCCGGTAAAGCTGCATTGTTCCGTGTTGGCCGAAGACGCTATCAAAGCGGCGATAACGGACTATCAGGCAAAGAAAGATGTAGCCGACGAAGGCTACAAGATATGCAAACCAGCCGCCTGACCTAAAGAGGAGCGCAAAAAATGAACGCAGTCGTAGCCGAAGTTTTCGATAATTCTCCCGTCATTTTCACCGGTAACGCGGCGGCCAAAGTAAGTGAACTCATCAACGAGGAAGGCAATCCCGCGCTCAAGTTGCGGGTGTATGTCTCAGGCGGCGGGTGCTCAGGATTCCAATACGGATTTTCTTTTGAAGAAGCCGTCAACGAAGATGACTTGGTCGTCGAAAAAGACGGTGTTACTGTCTTGGTCGATTCGTTAAGTTTTCAGTACCTGAACGGCGCGGAAATCGATTATCAGGAAGGTCTGGAAGGCGCGCGCTTTATGATTAAAAACCCGAACGCCACCACGACCTGCGGCTGCGGCAGTTCATTTTCAATATGAGCCTGCCACACAGGAACGATTGATAGACAAAGGACAAAGATATGCAAGTCATGTTAACGGAAAAAGCAGCACAACAGGTGCAAAAGCACCTGAGCAAACGAGGCAGCGGCGTAGGTGTGCGTTTGGGCGTCAAAACCAGCGGCTGTTCCGGCTTATCGTACACCATGGAATTTGTCGATGAAACCACTCCCGAAGACCAACTGTTTGAATACTTCGGCGCAACCGTGGTTATCGACCCGAAAAGCCTGGTCTATCTGGACGGCACGGAGTTAGACTTCGTCCGGGAAGGCTTGAATGAAGGTTTTAAATTCAACAATCCAAACGTAAAGGCGGAGTGCGGTTGCGGCGAGAGTTTCAACGTTTAGGAGTAGTGCCATGAACCTACCAACAAAAAATTCTGACTATTTCGAGATTTTTTCGTTACAGCCGAAGTTTCACCTGGACATGGACTTATTGGATGCCAATTTCCGTGACTTCCAACGTCAGGTTCACCCCGACAAGACCGCCCATTTAGGCGAAGCCGAACGCCGTCATTCCATGCAATGGGCGACACTGGCGAATGAAGCCTACCAAACCTTAAAAAAACCGGTGGAGCGGGCCAGTTATCTGCTCCGCATTAACGGCGTTGAAACCCACAGCGATGGCCATGCCGCCAGTCTTTCGCAAGAATTCTTGATAGAGCAGATGGAATGGCGCGAGTTATTGCAGGAAGCGACGCAATTGGGCGACCTCAAGGAGCTTGCCAAGCTGGAACGCCGGGGGCGGGAAAAACTTGCCGGTCACTTGGACGAACTAGGCAACCTTCTGGACGCTGAACAAAGTTTTAGCGTTGCGGCGAATCTAGTGAAACAAATACGCTTTCTTGACCGTTTACTGGAAGAGGTCAACAACTCATATGACTTGTTGGAGAGTTAAAGGTGCTATTACAGATCGCTGAGCCCGGACAAACCATAGAACCCGAGGTTGTATTGCGCCGTGCTGTCGGTATAGACCTGGGCACCACGCATTCACTGGTCGCCACCATTCACGGTGATACGCCGGAAGTCATTACTGACAGCAAAGACCGTGCGTTATTGCCGTCGATTGTCAATTACAATGCCGGCCGCGGCACTACAGTGGGCTGGGAAGCCAAAGCGCTGCAAGGCGACGACCCTGAAAACACCATCGTATCGGTCAAACGTTTTATGGGCAGAATCCTGTCCGACGTGCCTTATGCGTCCAACACCCCCTATCGCTTTGCTCCCCATGAAGGCATGATTCAGATCGAAACCGGCGCAGGCACTGTCAACCCGGTAAAGGTTTCTTCGGATATCCTTAAAGTTTTACATGACCGCTCCATAGAACATTTAGGCGGCGATCTGGTCGGCGCGGTCATCACCGTACCGGCATATTTTGACGATGCCCAGCGCCAGGCCACCAAAGATGCCGCGCAAATGGCGGGCATCAATGTGTTGCGATTGCTGAATGAACCCACCGCGGCTGCGGTTGCCTATGGCCTGGACCAAGGCGCGGAAGGTGTTTATGCGGTATATGATTTGGGCGGAGGAACGTTTGACATTTCGATCCTGCGGCTTTCCCGCGGCATCTTTGAAGTGCTGGCCACAAATGGTGATCCAGCACTTGGCGGAGACGATTTCGACTGGGCAATCTGTCACTGGATTGTGGAACAACTGGGGCTTGAGCCAACATCGAAGACGGCGAATACGCTGCTCGTGAAAGCCAAGGAAGCCAAAGAGCGGCTCACTAATAGTGCCGAAACCATCATTGAAGTCCAGGCCGGTGACGGCGCTGTCACGAATCTTACCATTACCCGAAGTACGTTTAACACCCTTGCCGCTGATTTAGTCAACCGTACCTTAACGCCGATGCGGAAAGCGTTGCGGGATGCCGGACTGGCAATCGATCAAATCGATGGTGTAGTAATGGTCGGCGGCGCCACCAGGATGCCTTGTATCAGGCAAGCCGTCGCTGAATATTTCAACCAGGATCTCCTTACCAACCTGGACCCGGATAAGGTCGTAGCGCTTGGCGCGGCTATCCAGGCCAATGTGTTGGCGGGTAACCGCGCCAAGGAAGATTGGTTATTGCTGGATGTTATCCCGCTTTCCTTAGGCATTGAAACGATGGGCGGGCTAATGGAAAAGCTTATTCCGCGAAATTCAACCATTCCCATAGCCAGGGCACAGGATTTCACGACCTTTAAAGACGGGCAAACGGCGATGAGCATCCACGTCCTGCAAGGCGAGCGTGAATTAATCAGCGACTGCCGGTCACTGGCGCGTTTTGAATTGAAGGGCATTCCGCCGATGGCGGCCGGCGCGGCGCGGATACGGGTTACTTTCCAGGTCGATGCCGATGGTTTATTATCGGTATCGGCAAATGAACTTATCAGCGGGGTCGAAGCCAAAATCGAAGTTAAGCCGTCATACGGCTTGAACGATGAGGACATAACCCAGATGTTGACGGATTCTTATGCCAACGCCCAGGCCGATATCGAAGCCCGGCGCCTGGAGGAACATCGTGTCGACGCCAAACGCTTGATCGAAGCGACCGAAGTGGCGCTGAATGCAGATGGCGGATTGCTGACCGCGGATGAATCGGTGGTCATCGGCCAAGCCTTGGCAATGTTGCGGGAAGCTGTTACCGGCACGGACTGGAAATTGATTAAACAGCTCAGCGAAAAACTGAATCAGGCGAGTATGGATTTTGCCGGACGGCGGATGGATATCGGTATCAAAACCGCACTGACCGGACAAACCTTAGATAGCTTGGCAATGTGAGGAAAAACCTATGCCGCAAATTACTGTGCTTCCGCATCAAGATCTGTGTCCAGACGGCGTTGTCATCTCTGGAAAAAGAGGACAAACTATCTGTGAAGCCTTGGTCAAAGCCGGCGTTCATATAGAACATGCCTGCGAACAAGCTTGCGCCTGTTCCACCTGCCATGTGATCGTTAAGGAAGGCTTTAATTCCTTAAATACGGCGGATGACGACGAAGAAGATATGCTGGATAAAGCTTGGGGCGTACAAGCGCAATCCCGCCTTTCCTGTCAGGCTTTTATCGATGGCGAAGACCTGACTATCGAGATTCCCAAATATAGCCGGAATTTTGTCAAAGAAGGCCACAGTTAACAATGAAGCCGCAATCGATCATCATCAACGACACCACGCTCCGCGACGGCGAACAAACCGCCGGCGTCGCCTTCAACCAGGAGGAAAAGCTTGCCATTGCAACAGCCTTGGCGCTTGCAGGCATTCCGGAAATGGAAGTTGGCATCCCGGCCATGGGCGCTGAGGAACAGCAGATGATTGCAGCTATAGCCGAGCTTAAGCTGCCTACTAAACTTATGGTATGGGGCAGGATGAGGGACGATGACCTGAGCGCCTGTTGCGCGTGCGGCGTTGACCTTGTTAATTTATCCATCCCGGTTTCAGATATCCAGATCCAGCATAAATTAGGCCGTGACCGTGCCTGGATCCTTGCCAATGTTAAACACTTTATCGGTAAGGCCCGGGACATGGGCATGGATGTTTGTGTTGGGGGCGAAGACGCTTCCCGCGCGGATATCGATTTTGTATTACAGGTGGTGGAAACCGCTCAGAAGGCTGGTGCAAGACGGTTTCGCTTTGCCGACACGATGGGTATACTCGATCCGTTCACCACCTTCGAACGCATCCAACAGGTAAGCTCGAATTTCGATCTGGAAATTGAAATGCACGCCCACGACGATTTAGGACTTGCCACTGCCAATACCCTTGCCGCCGCCTGTGCCGGCGCCACGCACGTCAACACTACGGTCAACGGGCTGGGCGAGCGCGCCGGCAACGCCGCTTTTGAAGAAACCGTGATGGGGCTGCATTACCTTTACCAGACCCGGACCGGTATCGATGTCAGCCGATTCCCGGCGATATCCCAATTGGTCGCGCAGGCTTCAGGCCGTCCAATCGCCACGCAGAAAAGCATTGTCGGGGAGACGGTTTTTACTCATGAGGCCGGTATCCATGTGGATGGTTTTCTTAAGAATAAGCTCAATTATCAAGGCATTGATCCCGAACAACTCGGCCGCGAACATAAGATTGTGCTGGGCAAGCATTCCGGCTCCCATGCGGTCATAAGAGGTTACGAAGAACTTGGGATTCACCTTGATAGCGGTGAAGCCACCACGATACTCTCCAGCATACGCGAGCATGTCACCCGGAATAAGCGTACCCCGAATTCTACTGAGCTGAAACAATTCTATGGTGCATTGGCTTAGCGGCTGCAGTGCCCTTCCGCACTAAAAATTAAATGTTGACGAAATAAAGGAGCGAATTTATGCACCCCGTATTAAACCAGTTATATGCATTTTCGGCAGCCGAGGAATTCCTAGACTTCTTGGGGGTCAGCTACGATGCCGCCATCGTGCATGTCAATCGCTTGCATATCTTAAAGCGTTTCAACCAATATCTGGCGCAATCGCCTATTCCTGAAGATACCGATGATGCAACGGCGCGGGAAAGCTGCAAAACCTTATTGACTCGCGCCTACATGGATTTTGTCGGCTCTACAGCCGCCCAGGAAAAGGTCTTTAAGGTATTTCAGGATCAGGACGGCAAAAGCATATCGCTGGATAAAATCAAGATGGGTCTGCCCTCGCAAAATTAACCGTAATTTTTAACTTAAGAGTAACACGATGCCAAAACCCCAAAAGCATGTATTCGTTTGCACCCAAAACAGGCCGCCTAACCACCCTCGCGGTTCCTGCGGCCAAGCCGGATGCATGACAGTATTCCAGGCTTTCGCCGAACAATTTGAACAACGCAAACTGCACGACCAATTCGCCTTGACCAGCTCAGGCTGCCTGGGCGCATGCCAAACCGGTCCCAGCATCCTTATCTATCCCGAAGGCGTCATGTACGCCAAGGTTACCCCGGAAGATGTTGCCACCATCATCGATGAACATCTACTGAAATCCCAGCCTGTGGAACGCTTGCTGCAGCCGAAAGAAGTGTGGAGTTAAGCCCTATGGATAACGCCATGGAAATGCGTAGCTTATATGCAGGCGGCGTAGTTCCGGAAGTCGGCCGGTTATTGGAAGAAGCCATGCTGTCTTATCATGATACCGGACATGCCGAGAAGTTGCTGAAGAAGGCCCAACAACTGGCGCCAATGGCGTTACCGGTTTATTTTTCGCTTTATAAATTCCTTTTCTACAAGGGCAAACTTGCCGAAGCCGAAACTGTTGTGCGGACAGCGCTGGAAGAAGCTGCCCGCCAAGGCGGTTTTACTGCTTCCTGGGATCAGCTTACCCTGGAGTCGGCGGATTGGATGGCTCATGATAGCCCGCAACATTTTTACCTGTTTTCCCTAAAGGCGCTCGCCTTTATCCGTTTACGCCAAGGCGGCCATACAGAGTGCGAGCAGATCCTTAGCAAAATACGCTCATTGGATCCTGCCGATACCGTGGGCTCATCAGTAATCGGTGCGTTGGCTTCCGGCGCTGCATAAGCTAATCCGGCACCTTAGCCTAAATACCTGATAAGGGTTAAGCGGGCGAAAAATATTTAAGGAATCTCTGAACGCAGTCAACTTGTCCAGGGATTCCTTAACACTTAAGAGCGGCCTACTAATATTCCGGATTTAACGAACTGCGCCAGGACTGGCTGTCTTTGTCGAACAGGCGGTGGCTGTCTTCCGGCCCCCACGAACCGGCTGGGTAAGTAGCGATGTAATCCCGCTCAAT
>WSSedB1CaDRAFT_10000209_pt1 | contig 28225 bp, 25 predicted proteins | sample WetSurSB1Cattail_FD_9460 | JGI IMG/M metagenome (IMG submission 9460)
GCGTGAAGAATTAATACCGTTGGAATATGCAAAGAGAATGAGTTTGAGCAGGACACGGGGATTGTATGCAGGTCTTCCTGTCATATCGTTATGCAGTTTCTGATCGAATATGCTCATGTCAATTTTAGAATCGACCATGTACTGTATGGTAGAAGCAAGGGTACCGTCGACAATCTGGTCGCTCAGTCTGAGCGGGATGAACAGGTTGTCCTGTTCTTTATCGGAATGAATGTATCGGGGCATGATTCAGTATACAGCAGTATTTGCGTCATTGTAAATTCTGTCGTATACTTTTACTACAGTTTCAACAACTGCTTCAACCTGATAATTCTTTTGTCATAAAACCTGCTAAACGCTTCGCGTTCTTCACGCAGGCGACCTTTGCTTTGAAGTCCCTGCTGAATGTCTGTCGTTTTCTTCCCATTGTGTAACCGCCTCTTGTTATTTTATCGGCTGTTTACACCTTATTCTACCTGTGCTTTATGTATTGTTTTACGGGCTCATTATACTAAACCTGCTTGACAAAAACAGTTTGTGCACGTACTATATATATAGTTTGTATACAAACTATATATATAGTACGTGGAGGAAAATATGAAAATTGAGGATGTTGTTGGTATTATTGAAAAATCTGAAGCTGTTGTATTCTCAACAGTTAATGAAAAAGGGTATCCTGAAAGTCGTGCATTGCTTAATCTTGCAAACAAACAGCTGTATCCGAAGATAGCAGGGAAAGCACTTAACATTGATGGAAACAGAATTACGCTTTATTTATCAACTAATACATCATCCCGGAAAATTATGCAGATGCGCACGAATCCGAAAACATCGCTTTATTTCTGTATACCTGAAAAAATCCGTGGAGCAGGATTGTGCGGAATCATGACAGAGATTACCGATCAAAAAGTAAAGGATGATTTTTGGCAGCCTGGCTGGGAAATTTATTACCATGAGGGGGCATCCGATCCTGATTATGCGCTGATAAAATTTGTTTCGGAAGATATCAGAAGCTGGTATAATTCAGCTGAACATATATTCAGTACAATTCCAGCGGACAAAACTGAATAAAAAAATACGGATACCTGGCAGCCGGTATATTTGTTACTGCCAGTATCGCTATAAATCCGGACAACAGCAGGCACCATGTAAATAAATTCTACTGAATATTATTGAATCCCAGAAGCGATATGCTTACCTTGGAAAATGACGGAAGTAAGGCATGTCGCTTGAGAAGATGGAATAATTGTAAGATTAATAATCTGATTATTAAGATGCCGATACTGTTTGTTGCAGAACAAAGTAATAAAAAGGGAGATTTGCGGTATGGAACCGGAGAAACTGGAAAAGAATGATACCATCGGTATAATAGCACCTTGTTATGTTGTTAAGAAACACCAGTATGACGAAGTAATAAAAGAAATTGAATCACTCGGTTATCAGGTTGTTCTGGGGAAGAACATATATAAGAGTACTTACGGATATGCCTCTTCTGAGTTTGAGAGAGCAGATGATTTTAATTCTATGGTAACTGCAAAGAAAATTAAGATGATTCTTTTCGGAGGAGGATTTGTCGGCAATGAAATAATTCCTTATATCGATTTTAACAGTATCCTGCAGAATCCAAAAATATTTTTAAGTTACAGTGATGGAACAACCATTTTGGATACCATTTATTCACAGACAGGATTAGTTACGTACTATGGCCAGCGGCCTGCAACTTTTGCCAGTATTACAGAATATAATAAAGAATCTTTTACCAGAAACCTTGTCTTTGGCAATATTCATGAATTTATGAAAAATAGTGGCTGGGATGTTATTTATCCGGGAAAAGCAGAAGGAATACTGATTGGCGGTTATTTGGAAAATTTTTCTTTTTTGCTTGGAAATAGATATTTCCATTATGAATGTGATGAAAAATATTTACTTTTTCTTGAGGATTATTATGAATTCAGCCAGCCGATACAAATAAGTATGTACCTATCTTATATTGAACAAAGTCCGTTTATAAATAATGTGTCAGGATTAATATTTGGTCATTATGCCGATACCGTAAATACTGAACTGCACAGCCGCTTATACAGATTTGGAAAGAAGTATGGAATCCCGATAATATATTGTGATGATTATGGACATGGAATAAATAATGGAATCCTGCAAATAGGCCGCAAGGCCTTTCTTGATTCGGATACAAAAAGTTTGAAATATGTTTCGTTCGAATGAAATAAAGTCAGGTACAATGTTATGTGTGCATTGGACTTCATGTGCGGTATGATCTGTGGCTATTGTTTAACTGGTAGTATTCTTCTTGAAAATAATGAAAAGAGTGCTGTTGTACACTAGGACTTGAAGGAATCTGATCTTCTGTAAACGAATGTGAGATTTTTCTGTCATGGAACTTTCTGACAGTGGGAAATCTACAATTAGGCATACGGTATGCATCCATTATGTTGCATAAAGAGCTCTGATAAGGATACGCTCGGATCTGCCGATGACTGGATGCATTCTCATGAAGATGTAGTTGAAAAGTAGATTCCTGACAATAAATAAAAATCAACATATTCCGTATTTTTATGAGGAATAAAAATGAATGCTGTTATTTATTGATTGCGATTCAATACTTTTCGATTGAATTATCGCTTGATATCAGGTAAAATAAGTCTATCATGGTAGAGTGCGGACAGGAAAGAAATTCCTTTGACGAACTTGTTGCAGGTATAAGCTCAGATGAGCGCAAAGTTCTGCTTGACAGGGTGAAAAATTGTGGAACTGATGCCTCTGTGCAGACGATGGAAATGTCTGCAGAAGATATTCCTGACAGTCGTACAATACAGATCCGCATAAGATCGGAGTCGTTGTTGTATCGTTTTATTTTGTGGCTTCGTTCTTTTTTTACGAAAATACCAAAAGAAGAAATATACAACAGTGATTTGGTTGAGGATCTCGCTCACAAAGTCAACCGGGTGCATCCGGGACTCGTTGATTTCCAGCACCGGCTTCTTCAATCCCTTTTTTATGAAAAATTGAGGGAATTAAAAGAAAGCTCTGATTTTTTTAAACCGTTTGTTAATGAAATGAATGATAATCCCGGCGAGTTTTACGTTTTTCTGAGTACGTTTATAGCACCGGAAATTGCATCTGAAATTAATTCCGAAGCTGATCCATATTCCATTCCGTTTGACCGTGAACTTACCAATGAACTGCGTGTTTCACTTGTACGGAAACTTGATGCGGCTGCGCGGAATATTTCGTCGAATTCAAAACATACAATGTATAGTACTATAAGAAGCCTTGAATGGCTCCGCCAATTGACAGCATTGCCATATCTTCATTTTATTGCGCAGTTTACGGCAATCGTTTCTGATTCATACACATGTCCGTTTACAAACGCTTTGTCTGATTATCCTTTGTTTGCGCGGGTGCTCTCTAACGGAATGCCTGTGTCAAATGAGGCACTTGAAGCGTTGTTCTTATTTCCGCAGCGCAAAGCTGCCAAAACCCTTGATCTTGACGTTGATAATGAAAAGGCGCTCAGAGAATTCCTCATGAGGGCGGTTTCTTCTTTTTCAATGATACAGATGTTTATAACAACAGTACCTATTATTGCGATCGGACGCATTCTATTTGAAGATTACAACTGGCAGCCAGAGTCTTTCGGAGGCGCAGAGGATTGGTCCGTAAAATTCCGTGAACACTGGAAAAAAGTATTTGACGAACGGTGGGAAGACTGGCTGCGTGACAGAAAGAAAAAGCAGCTGTCCGTTGTTCTCAACACCAATTTTGGTCTTAAAAAATTTCCGGAACTGCCGTTCCGTCCCTGGTGCGATTTATGGGGAGGCGTTCCGTTTCATTGCGAGATGACGGCAGGTTTTTTGGCATGGTTTTATGCGAATAAATATAATGATGTGATGTATGTTCTCAATATACTTATGCTTGATGGCGTATTCCTTAATAAAGAGAACAGAGCCGAATTCTCCGAGGCAATAAATGAATTTGCTGCTGTGAATCAAAAAATCGCAACTTTCGTTGATTCACTTTCGCCGCAGGGAAATATTGGAATAGCATTTGATAAAATTTCGGCAGAGCATATCCGATCCTTGAAGGGACAGGCACGTATCGATTCGCTTATTCTCAATGCGGAAACAGGAATACACGAGATAGATATTGCCTTCTGCAAACAGTGCCGCGTTATAGAGAATATTTTTCACGGTATACTGGATGAAGCAAAAGATACTCGTTACGAATCGATTCAAAACCTTATGACAATACGGGGACATGATAACCGGGTGTTCAGGGAAAAAATGGTTGAAGTCCGCAGCGTACTCAAAAATGCGCAGAAACTTCTTGCAGAGATTGAACCGCTTGACCTGCCGCGGCAGACCGCAGCGGAATTTTCGGCCTGACTTCCGAAGAAAAATGAAGCGGTTATCTGTTTCTGAACTGACGGCCGGCAATGGTGCCAGACGGTTTACTACAATTCCATTTTATCATGAAGGAATCCCTCTTGGGAATAATGCCCCCCGGTGGGGTATGACACTCCGCAGCGCAGGAAGCATGCGTTTCCGCTGGAGTGAAACAAATGACACGCGTATGAAAACTCTGAAAGAAATTTCAGAGTATGGAAGAGGGCGGAAAATAACTCCGGTTCAGCTGGAGCTGATTCATTCAAAGACTGTGTATGCCGTTTCTTCATTTTCCGATACGTTTGGCCTTACAGGCGATGGTATTATTACGCACTGCAAAAATCTTATGCCGGTTGTCACTGTCGCCGACTGCATGCCCCTTTTTCTGTATGATCCCGCAACTGATGTATTCGGCGCCGTTCATTCCGGCTGGAAGGGGACGGGAATCATTGGAGAAGCTGTTTTGCTTGCTGAAAAAGAATACGGTATGGAGGCAAGAAATGTATGCGTCGCGATTGGCCCGCATATCAGGAATTGCTGCTATATAGTGGATGAAGAGCGTGCCTCGTATTTCCGACGGACATTCTGCGATGACTGCGTGACCGCATATGAATCCGGAAGTGATGACTGTTCTGCGGAAAACTGGAATACAAACGGCGGAAAACTCTACCGGCTGTCGCTGGAGAAAGCGAATCTTGCCGTACTTGCAAAAATCGGCGTGCACGATGAAAATATTTCCGTAGCGGATGACTGTACCTGCTGCAACAAGATATTCGGATCGTTCCGTCGGGAATCAGCCGGTATCGCTGAGAGCGACAAGTGGCGCAGTTTTACAGTACAGGCGGCATTCTGCGGCTTCTTTTAAGGTAAAACAGCTGAGTAGTGGTAAAAATCTGATTAATCTGCTAGTATGAATCACTAGTTTTCTTATCTCTATTTATTTAACAGGATGTTTTTTATCATGAGCGATGCTAAATCAGATTGCCGCATTGTCGTATGTGCGGCTTTAAATCAGTTTATACAGGAGAAAAATCCTGAAGCTGCGTCCGTAAAGTCCGAAGACCTTATGTTGCAGACACCACCTGATCCTTTAATGGGAGATATAGGTGTTCCGATGTTTGTGTTTGCAAAAGTGCTTCATATGGCACCGCCTGCAATTGCACAGAGTATTGTAAATATTATTACCGGCTCCGGTGAACTCGGAGGTACCGCTCCGTCTTCGCTCGGGCAGTTTATTGCCGCCGGTCCGTATGTAAATCTGAAACTTAATAAGGCCGGAACCGGCTATTCGGTTCTTTCCCGCATAGCGGAGCAGGGAGAGAATTACGGTTCTCTCGATGAAAACGAAAAGCGGCCGTTTGAAGGGCGCCGCGTCATGGTTGAGTATTCAAGTCCGAATACGAACAAGCCGCTTCACCTCGGACATATGCGTAACGACGCACTCGGTGAAAGTGTGAGCCGGATTCTGAAAAAAGCCGGTGCCGAAGTTTACAAAGTTAATATCATTAATAACCGCGGTGTCCATATATGTAAATCGATGATTGCATATAAACTTTTTCACGAACCAAACGGCGAAACACCTGAGACGCTTCATATGAAGGGCGATCACTTTGTCGGCCAGTGTTACGTTGAGTTTGACAAATATGCAAAAGAACATCCTGATGCGCAGCAGCAGGCGGAGGACATGCTGATACAGTGGGAAAGAGGCGACCCTGAAATCCGCAGACTCTGGAAGCAGATGAATGACTGGGCAATCGGCGGCATAAAAGTGACGTACGACCGCACCGCAGTGTCGTTTGACAAATTGTACTACGAAAGCGAGACGTATCTTAAGGGAAGAGAAGAAATCATGAGGGGGCTTGAGAAGGGAATCTTCTTCAAGGCTCCTGACGGTTCTATACGTATAGACGTGAGTGAAATTGTAGGCGGAAAGGATGACCGCGAGCACGAGAAAGTTCTGCTTCGTAAAGACGGTACTTCTGTGTATATTACCCAGGATATCGGAACTGCAATCAGCCGTCATAACGACTGGGCATTCAATCAGCTTGTATACGTTGTTGCAAGCGAACAGATTTATCACTTTAAAGTATTGTTCTACGTGCTGAAAAAGCTTGGCTTTGAATGGACAGACAAACTGTATCATTTGAGCTACGGGCTAGTAAATCTTCCGAGCGGTCGTATGAAGAGCCGTGAGGGAACGGTTGTCGATGCCGATGATCTCATTGATCAGCTTCACGCAGATGCGCTTTCGGAAATCAGGGAGAAGGGCAGGGAGACTGAAGTCGGCAATGCTGACGATGTAGCAGAAAAAATCGCGCTTGGTGCCCTTCAATATTATCTGCTGCAGATAACCCCGGTTAAAGATATGCTGTTTAATCCCAAAGAATCACTGTCATTTACCGGCGATACAGGTCCTTACCTGCAGTATATGGGAGCGCGCATAGCTTCCATCCTCCGCAAAGCAGCTGAAGACGGTATAAATCCCGACGGCAGCAAGTCATCTGTTGCACTGCTTACCAGCGATTGTGAGTGGGACCTTATCAAGAAACTTGGTGAATTCCCCTCGGTGACTGCAAAGGCAGCGGATGCACTTGATCCGAGTGTCATGACAGGGTACCTTTACAGCGTCAGCAAGCTGTTCAGTAAATTCTATCAGCAGTGCCCGATTCTCAGTGCTGAAAATACGGAACTGGTAAAAGCCCGTCTTTTTCTCGCGGAGTGCACGCTTACTGTCCTTAAGAGCGCTATGAGTCTTGTGCTCGTTCCGTATCTTGAAAAAATGTAAGCAGACAGTCTTATTTCCGGCAAAAGTATCAAAGCTCTGCCGGAAATAAAATACTGATACATACATCCTATTTTATCTTTTCCTGTATTTTACGCTGAATGTCGGCCGCTTTGCTGTGCGTTGAAAAAACGACACTGCGCCGGATTCCGTCGTGAATGAAAGATGCATCAATCCTGTGTGCTGATTCGGAAAAAAGAAAGCTGTACCATTTCCGGAGCGGAATGAATGTTTTGAAATCACTAAAGGCTGATAAATCCAGCAGCTGTTCCGACGGTGCATTTTCATGCGCGGCCTGCCTCATTAATGCTGTCATGTAATTCTCGGACGGCGGAACATAAAAATACATTCTCCGGCTGCAGAATACTATGAGCCCCCAGAGTTCTATACAGCCGAGCGGTATGTGCAGGTCAAGCGCATTATATGTGTCCTTATCAGCCTTGAGACATGCAAGCTCCATAGATTCAACGGTGTCGCTTACTTTCTTTTCAAAATCGGCAACAAATTGTTTTTGTCCCTGTAATTGCGTCATAGAATTACTATAGCATGAGAAAACCTTTTTGTGCCAGTGATTTTTGATCTGGAGGCTGATGATAAACTGTACAATATCTGCTATACTATGTGCTATGAAAAATGGAAAGAAAAAACCGTTTGTTCTGCGTGTTTTGAAAGGATTTTTTATTCTTCTATGTACAGTGTTTGTTGCCATATCCTGCTGGATAGCTTTTTCAGCGTTTGACAGAATATCTCCGCTTCGTGCCGTTCCCCGCGATTATTCGCTTTTTATCCATACTGATTCCGTATGGGATGCTGTTTCTCCCGTCCTTGATTTAAAAGCTGTAGACGTGTTACTTGCAGAACCGTCTTTTTCCGATTACCGTTCAGGATTCATTCAGCTGCGGTCATCCGGTTTGCGGAATAACAAATATGCAAAGTTCGCTGCATCACGCCGTGTCGATGCAGCCTTGTATACTTCAGGAGATACGACCGGATATGTGGCCGTCGTGGATATGAGTTTTCTGTCGGCAGTAACGAGACTTGCAGATATACTCGGGCCGCATCTTAAAATCGATGGTCTCACCTATACCGCCGGTTCTTCCCTGCCTCATTATGAATACCGCACGGCGGAATCGACGCTCTTTTTCAAGCAGGAAAGAAATCTTCTTATTATTGCAAACTCGATAGACATGCTTATGCGTTCGGCTGCTGAAAATAATGAAACGGAATATACGCAGGACGAGAAAAAGAATCTTACTGCAAAAAATTCCGAAACGTTCCGTATTGTGGCCGATGCCGGAAAACTTGCTCAATCTGTTGTACAGGGAAATGAAACTGCCTCTGAAATAGCATCTTATTTGACTAAAGGCGCACACAGCGTGATTTCATTCGCAATTTCCGATTCGGATATAAATATAAAAGCTGATTTTCCGGTGACACTTCCTGCTGACGGCAAATCGCCGCTTGTTTCACTTTTGTCTAAAAATTCACGGATGCCTGCTTTATTAACAAAGCTTGGAGATCCCATTCAGTATTATACGATTGTCAATGCAGGTTCTCTGCCTGAATTAAAAGACGCTGTGTTTCCATTCGTTGAGAACAACAAGAATGTTGTGGATTCGTGGAACAAGGCTGAATCATTGTGTAAAACGCTTTTTTCATTGTCGCTGGAGGATATACTTTTTTCGTGGACGGGAACGGAATATGCAGTGCTCGGCATAGAAGGGAACAGTGACCCTGTTTTTGCGCTCCAGATTCAGGATGAACAGCAGCGGGAAAAAATATTTGATTCAATCATTTCATCGTTTGCTGTGGAAAACCGTACGAATCTTATTATCGGCGGCGTAAGGGTTCCCTGTCTTGCTCTTCCGCCTTTTTTACAGGATGTACTTGCTTCTTTCAATATTGAACTTCCGCATCCGTACTATCTCATACAAAATGGATATATTTATTTTTCTGAATCGCCCCAGAATCTTTCTTCTATATATAATGCGTATAAATCCGGGCGGATGCTGGCACGGAAGGAAAACTGGAAGACTGTGTCCGATAATCAGAATTCTGCTTTTACGATAGGTATGTATTATGATCTGCAGCGAAGTGTTCCATTCTTCCTTGAAAACGGGACGATAGTGTCAAAGATTTTAAAACTGTACAACATAGGCCGGTGCGATTTCCGTATCAAAAATAACGTTCTTACCTGTCAGCTTCATGCAACAGTATGTCCTGACGATGGTACCCGCCTTATTCCGGGCTTTCCTCTTCCATCAGGTACAGTACAGGATTATAACCTTCAGTCCGGACCGGTGAAAAATTCCGGGGCCGTTTTCTGGGTTGAAAACGGAAAAACTGTGAAGGCTCTTGAGTTTGTGTCGATGAAGCAATCTGAAACGATGCTTCCTGATTCGTGTACGATAGCTTCGGCTTCGGAAGAAACGTCAGGCGGCGGTGTCCTTTGGGCTGTGACTTCCAACGGTGCTGCCTATCTGCTGAACAGACAGCTTGAATGTCTGGACGGCTTTCCCGTGGTGACAGGCGCCTTACCGTCTGCGAAAAGTGCCGCATATAAAAACGGACTGCTTATACCGTCCCGGGACGGTTCTGTCATATTTGTAAGATCGGACGGTACTTACGGAGTGCTGCCGGTTGCAGAGGGGGCTGTTTTTAAATCAGCGCCTGCCGTTCTGGGAGAGACTGCTGCCATATATAGTAAAAGTTTTAAAGGTTCCATTTATCTCATAAAAAAAGACGCGTGCGTAAATGCCGGTGAGCCGATGAAAATAGACGGAATCGGTTTTGGAAGGCCTGCACTTGCGGAAAACGGCCATACACTGTATACGGCGTTCATTACGCAGGCAGGACTGTTTTATCTTTTTTCCGACGGCAAAACTGTATCAGGCTTTCCCGTACAGATAGACGATGTTTTTTATACAAACGTCGTGTACTGCAATAATTTTTTCTTTGCGCTCTCGCAGGATGCCCTGCTGTACAGAATCGGATTTGATGGGTCTTTTATATCAATAAAGATACCCGATGCAGTATCAGCCAGACAGGGGTTTGTCGCAGCAGTTTCTTCGGACGGACATGACGATGTCTACGTCTGTGCCGACGGCAATATCCTGCACGGGTTCAGCCCGGCTCTTGAAGTGCTCCGCGGATTCCCTGTTGCCGGATGCAGCATTCCTGTTTTTGCCGATATCAACGGAGACCGGAATGACGATTGCCTTGTCCTTTCTGCCGACAAACGATTATATGCATGGAATTTAAAATGAGGAAATTAACGATAATCATTGCCGCACTCAGTGCGTCTATGCTGACATCATGTATGTCCCTTCAGCACGATGTATCTCTTCCTGTGGGGCAGACCGGAGCCGGAGATTTTTCTACTGAGATTGAATCCCGGCTTGCAGTGTTTGACGCAGCAATCCTCCTGGGCGATAGTCCCGAAAAAGACAGATCATCCCGGACGTATGTTATTGAGCAGATACAGGGGAAACTTCTGGAGCCGCAGCTTGACAAAACGGCTGTTGCCAGATTTACGGCAGTTCAGGGGCGGCTGTACCTGCTTGGCGGTGAAAGAGGGCAGGCCGAAAAGTGCTACAGAAAGGCTCTTAAGAAAAATCCTGAGGACAGTGAAGTTATCGTCCTGGGACATCGTCTCGGTCTTATACCAAAACTTGGGCAGAATACCGAGTTGTACGACAGTGACGGAATTTTCATTCTGGAAACGGCGGTAGACGCATATAAAAGCGGATTGTACGACGATGCAGCAGGCCTGTTTGACATGGCTTTCCTGAAACTTCCACCGTTTTACAGAAGTGCATACAAAGATCTCCGGGATAAAGCGTGGAACCTTAAAGATTCAGCAGGCCGGGACAGCAAAGTGACAAACTTACTGCAGCTTGACGAACTCACTCTTTCCCAGATGATGGATATTGCAGAAGATACAGGGAATATCCTTGATATGTATACGGGAGGCAGGAAGCTGTCCGGACAGCAGCTGTTTGCTCAAATTACGAAGTCAGGTCTCCTCAAGGGCGTTTCCGGTACTGCGGAGGACGCCGCTTCCGAGGCTGTTCAGCTTACAGCAGGGACAAAAGTAACCCGTATACTGTGTGCCCGCTTTTTGTGGAATCTGTATATCGGTATGAAGGGTGATGAATCGACGGCGACCGCCTATTCACGCACATACCGCACGGAAATAAAAGCCCGCAGTCCTGTACCTGATGTACCTCTTGATTCAGAAGATTTTGATGCCGTTCTCGGTACAGTTGAAAACGAACTGCTTGCTCTTCCTGACGGGCGGAATTTTTATCCGGATGAAAACATTTCCGGCGCCGAATTCAGCAGAAGTGTAAAAAAGCTGCAGTAATACCTCTGCTGAACCGGCTTATGCGGCCGCTTATCAGAGTATGCGTATTTTATATTCAATCTCGGAGACTGTCTTTACAAGCGAACACGCCGTGCCGTCCTCAAACAAAGGGCGGTCTTCCAGGTACAAATCGTCTGTAATTTTAAGCGCATCTATTTCAAGTCTGAACGAGTGCGATATAAAATGTTTCATGCTGAATTGAAACGGAATATTCTTTCCGCAGAACAGATTGTCGGCAGCAAGGCGCCCGTTTTCGTACAACCGCACACAGTTTCCGTTATAATAAATCGAAACATAGCAGTCATTTCCGTCCCATGAACCGACAGTCAGCTCATACGTTTTTGTCGTTTCCGTTGTATTGACGAGTTTTGCCGTAACTTCAGGAACAGGCTGTTTTTTCAGTTCGATCGGAGGAACAGGAAGAGGAGGATACACTGTAAAGGCCATATCATCGCCGTCATAAAGATATATCCTGCTGTCGTCTTCGACAAGGGCTGCGTACGTTATAACGAGATATTCCTTTCCCTTATATGAAATTTTGTACGCATGTTCCGCTTCTTTCCTCGTAAGTGTCAGAATTTCAGCATCGGAAGGCCATTTTCCGTCTTTAAAGTGATACAGTGCTTCATTTTCAGATGTTCCGGAAGCGGCGCTGCGGTAAAATATGTATACCGGTTTTTCGTTGTGCAGGATACAGAGCGGTGTTGCAAACGCTTTTTCCAGCAGCGCATCCCCGATTTGCATATTGAAAGGCAGAAAGACGTAATCACCATTATGCAGATTGAGCGTGAATGATATGCTGCCGAGAGAGAATGTGTGTGCCGTATGTTCTGCCATGGTATGGTGACGCACATAATTGTTTACAAAAAGATAGCCGCTGGTCAGGCCGTTCTGCTCTGTATACCGCCACGAATAGCGGATACCTTCCATATTTTCAGGTTCATCAGGATTGTCAGCGGGAATATGGGAATCCATACGGCAGAGTGCTTTTCCGAAATCAGCTGCAAACAGTGCGTACAGTTTAAGCTCTCCGTATACCGGAGTAATTCTGCCGTGCTCGCCGATCGGCGCAAAAAAATCATATGAGAGTTCCGGCAAATCGTTGAGTGAGCCGGTTTCTTTGCTTTCCTGAAGCATGGACAGTCTGCCCTTCGGATTGGTACCGCCGTGATACATGTAATATCCAAGCAGATTCACGCCTGACGCCAGCTTTACGAGTGTTTCCGCACCGATATCGTACGCATCCGGAACGGGACGGCGTTTGCAGGTCGGCTGAAGTCCTCCGCCAAGTTCGGCAGTGAGGTACGGAAACTTTTCAACATCGAACGTAATACCGCCGCCGGAACCGAAATCGCTCCCGATTGCATGATCGTTTCGCTCATGCGTAATGACATAATTACCGCTCGGCTCTAATTCGACCGTACGCGGATCCCACGGAGCGTCGACATAACCGCCCATTACCGGAATCATTCCGGCAGTAACAGCACCGCCCCAGCCTGTAGCCGTATACAGCGGGACATCAAATCCTGTCTCCTTTGCCATAGAGAGCAGTCGTTTCATGTGCTTTTCGCCTTCTTCCCCTGTCATGCCGCCGCAGTGTCCGTATTCATTTTCAATCTGCACGCCGATTATGGGGCCGTTGTCCTTCAACAGCAGACCTGCAATCTGGTCATATATACGGCTGTACCAGATTTTTACTTCCTTGAAGTAGCGTTCATCATTCGTACGCGTCTCAAAATCCTTGTGCAGCAGCCAGTCCGGAAAGCCGCCGTTGCGTACTTCCCCGTGGCACCACGGACCTATGCGGAGAATAAGGTACAGACCGCATTCCCTGCATGTCTCCACAAACCGCCGTACATCGCGGCATCTCGTAAAGTCCCATGCGCCTTCTATTTCTTCGTGATGAATCCAGATAGTGTATGTAGAAACGACGGTAACTCCGCCTGCTTTCATTTTCAGCAGCTCGTCTTTCCATGAGTCGGCCGCGCAACGTGAATAATGTATTTCGCCCATGACAGGAAACCATGGTTCTTCATTTTTTCTCAGATATTTTGGCGTAAAATCAAATGAATCTGGCAAAATAAACCTCCATAACTGCTGCTATAAGTATATATTACTCTGATTAAATAATCAACACGGATTAATGACACGTGTAAACAGTAGAAAGGTCATCCCATTTCCACGTGGTGATATGCGGTACTGATTTGAATGCAGTACAGGTACTCAGATAAACGACTGCTAAAATAAAAAAGGGACTGTCTGGAGGGATGAGCAGTCCCCTTAAAATGACATCATGCGATAATCAGATCATGCCAATTGCCTTGTCTATGTCAGCAGGACTAAGTTTATGCGAATTATAATAGTACAGCGAATATCCTGCTTTATTGATTTTCCGCAGCCATTTTATGTAATGGCCGCCCGGTTGGATGCTGTCTGCATCTGCGAGCAGTGCAGCACTTTCGGTGCGTTTCAATTCATCTTCAAACAGGTACTGCGAAAGAAAAATTTTTGCGTAATACATTTCGGCTTCGGTACGCGCACCGTGTACGGCAAGGTCGAAGCATTTTTTAGCCTTTGACTTGCTTCCCCCTCCAAAAGAAGGAGCGTAATAATACCATTGAGCAATATTCGTAAGCGCATACGACATGGAAGGATCCTGTTCAAGCGCTTTCTCGTAATACGTTTTTACGGCAAGCCCGTCGTGCAGGATTTTGGTTACAGATGCATAGCTCAGGCTGCAGGAGAGTATATCCGCTTCCGTGCAGTACAGCCACTTATTGATCACTTCATCCTTATGAGACGTAAACCATGTTTCATTTTTTTCATTCTGGGATTGAAGCAGTGTTTTTATCTGACTCTCATTTCCCTGCATTTTATATAAATAGTTATATCTTTCAAGAACTTCGAAGTTTTCCAGAATAAGCTTTTCTTCTCCGGTAAAACCTGAAATCATATTTTCCGAAAGGTGCTTGTCGTGATATGTATCTATCTGCAGGAGTGCATCTTCCGGTTTTTCGTATACAGCAAGGTTCATACGGAGCGTCATAAACAGGTCTATTGCGTTTTCTGCCTGGTGTGACAAATTTTCAGCAGCACTGACATGTACTGCCAGTATAAAACTGAAAAACAATACAAAAAAGACGCCTGTATGCTTTACACACATATCAAAAGGATACTTAATTTTTGCAAATAGTACAAGCAGATTTTGTAGGGTCATGCTGCATTTTGCAGAATATCAAAAATATCCATGCCGTTCCATTTATTTAACACTGTCCTGCTGTTTTTTTAACTGCATTTCATAGAGGTGGAACAGTTTCGGCCTGTTGTTTCTCTGTATGAGGACAGGCGGAACGTTGAGCCCGAAATTAATAAGTGCAAGAGGAAGAATCAGGGGAATCATGAGACTGTGAGGATTGACAATCATATTGACTATACCGCTTAAAGCCATCCAGCAGTGGAGTGTTTCCGCATAACATGTTTCAACAAGAAAGTGATAAAGATAGTCTGATTTTATACTCGATATTTTCGATTTTGACAGTCCCGTCGTAAGTTTCCCTGTATCGGGAATATAATCCTTCCAGTCGATAATACGGATGAATTTATAAAATTTCCGCTCCCAGCTGTATGGGCAGAAGATTTTTTTGTGCGGATCAAACCATTCCGCCGGCAGTTTGTGTATAACGGTCGCAATAAGGGCATCTATGCCGAATATTGCAATTGAATTACCCCACGTAAGAAGCGCAAGAACCCACACAGGATATCCTGAAGAGCCGAAGAAAACATTACAGACGAACACAATGGCAGGTCCGACACCGAGAATCCACAAATACAAAGTCAAATGCATAAAAAAATCCTATTCTTTACTTTTGCGATACAATCCAGTATGGTTGTTGAATGAAGTATAAATCACAAACAACTTTTCGTAAACTATGTGCAGCAACCGGATTGTTCCTGCTTCTGTCAACATTTTCTTCAGCAGAGAGCGCCCTTACACCTGACGAGCAGTCACTCATGGATAATATAACGCAGTTCCGCATTGAACTTGGCGCCTGCAGGACAAGCGATGAGGCTGTAGCCAGAATCAATGCCATGCTGGCATCTCTTTCGGACGGCACACTTTGTCCGAAAGCTTCAGAGGAAATACAGCTGTCTGTTGACAATATTCTGGTATGGGAGAAATATAATTACCTGTATGAGAAGGATATAAAGCATCCTGACATAAAACCGCTCATAACCGCCCAGTATGCAAAAATAAAACAGTATTTTAAAACCCATCCAGGCGTGACGTATAACAAGTGGCTGTATGAGACTGCTGCAGATACACTTTCGTGCTGCATGCAGTTCCTGCCGCTTACGACGGCAATGTCTGAGGGACTCAATATCAAAAAATACTATGATGACGCCCTCCTGCAGGATCCCGACATGGTGTTTGCCCTTATCAACGTTGCCCAGTGGTATTACTATGCACCGGCCATAAACGGCGGCGGCAAAAAAAAGACGCTGGACTGCCTCAATAAGGCGGTAGCCGTGTCAAAAAATAAAGCCGAACAATACTATGCAAAAGCGATGCTTTCGCAGATGCTGTTCGAAAATAATGATAAAGCCGGTGCCGCCGCCATGCTTTCGGAAGATGCAGCAGCACTGCCGGGTTCAAGGTATATCGCCCATTTACAGAAGATAAACGATGCAGGCTTTTCTTATTTCTACTATACCCTGAACAGGGCAAAGGTTGATGAAAAAATGAATGCTGGAAAATGAGTTTTTTTTATGCAACCATTTTATTTAGTCTGTGTCTAAAAAGTAAGAAAGGAGCTTTATTTTATGTTTTCGATTAATACGGTAATTTTAATTTCAATAATTTTTGCTGTAGCGTATTTTCCCCGTGCACGATGCTGGTTTTCATCTTTCAGACCCCAGAAAAAACTGCACAGCGACGTTCAGCACAAGCTTGCACTTTTTATTCCAGCCCGCAATGAAGGCAAAGCCGTTATTCCGCTGTTTGAATCTATTGCAGCCCAAACGTATGACCGCAGCAATTTTGATGTATTTGTCATTGTAAAAGACCCCGAAGACGAGGTATACAAATATGCTGAGACAATCGGAGCTGAAGTATTCTGCGATCAGACTCAGACGTGCAAAGGTGACTGTCTTGATTTTGGTTTCAATAAAATCATTCATACATATCCCGGAAAATATGAGGCATTCGTCATTATCGATGCAGACTGCGTTCTGAAACCCACTTTTGTGGAAGAAATGAACAATGCAATGGCAGGCGGCGCCGACATTATTAACGGAAAGAAGCTTGTACGCAACTATTTCGAAGATAACGGAAAGAACAGCAATATTGTTACGCAGTGCAACGGGCTGATTTGGACGTTCATGGACGATATGGGCAACCGCTGGAAGAGCGATCACGGTTATACTACGATGACTATTACAACCGGTATCCTCATTTCCGCACGTCTTGTTGAAAAGTGGAACGGCTGGATTTACAAGAGCACGCTTACCGAGGATATGGAACTGCAGCGTGATTGTTGTCTTCAGGGATACAAAACACTGTACTATTCATATGCACAACTTTATATGGAAGAAGCTCCGCAGCTTTCAGAAACAGATAAACGCCGTACGCGCTGGATGACAGGCCTTACCCATGCTGATTTTATATACGCCCGGAATCTTCTTGCAAAAAAAGATGTCCACAGCATAATCGACAATTATTTTATGTTCTGTTTGTGGATTGTGTATGTATATATTGCGTCCATGTTTGTTATCGCAATCGGAAATATAGGCAGCTGCGTATTCCAAATCATCCGGTTCGGCATGTTTGACTGGAGCCTGCTTACTGTTAGTGCTGTAGCACTTGCCGCAATTTACGGAATATTTTTTATACTTACAGCCGCATCTCTTATTGTTGCATATAAAGATATGAAATTACCGCGCTCTCAGCGCCTTAAGGTACTGTTTGTACATCCTGTATTTTATATGCAGTATATTACGATTGTCGCCCGTGCAATAATAGACCGCCGCGAGAAATCATGGGATGAAATAGCGCGCGTCGAGACAGTAGAAACTACTGACAAAGTCCTGTAATACAGAAAATGGCGGACATACTATGAATTTTTACGATTTAGCATATACAACTCCTGATACACTGGAAAAAATCAGGGCAGCAGAGGCTCGTGGTGAATTCAACGAACACCTTGACCCGATTGCGGCGGACGGAATCCTGCCGGTAAATGAAAATTTTCCGTACCGTCCGCGTATGCTGCGCCGCATCGGCTATTGGTTTCTGCATGTTGCATATCTTGATTATTTTATCCGCAAGTTGAACAGGAACTATTTTTGTACCACTGTCGTCGGAACTGAAAATCTGGAAGGCGTTAAGGGTGCAGTATTTATCTGTAATCATGTGAATAAATACGACGCGCTTGCTGTCAATTATGCCCTCGGAAAGCGGAAAATAAAGATAATGGTTGCCGAGTTCAACAACCGGCCGGGATTGCTTGGCAGTTTTATGCGTGCGGACGGAATTCTGCCGTTTAAAAACAGCGGTCCTATACTCAGAAAATTTATCAACGCAGTAAACTGGTATCTCCGTCATGATATCGGGATACTTTTTTTTCCCGAAGGATCAGAGTGGTGGTGCTACAAAAAACCCCGCCCGTTTATGGACGGAGCCTTTCACTTTGCAGCGTCTAACAATGTACCTGTCGTACCGCTTTTTATTACGTTTACGGATTCCGATCGTTCCTGCACAAATGGCGTGAACCTTCCGTATTTTACGGTCAATATTTTAAAACCTGTTTATCCTGACAGTTCCGTGTCAAAACCTCAGAACGTAGAGCTGCTTAAAAAACAGTCGTACGAATCCTGGGTAAAAACTTATGAAGCCTTTTACGGCGATACGCTGTAAGATTGAATATTTGCCGGAAAACCTGTATATTTATACTATTATTATTTTGCCGCCCGTATGCCGTATGAAGCTGCGCACGGTTTATAGGAGATTCCCATTATGATCAAGACTGTAAAAGACGTAGATCTAAAAGGCAAACGCATTATCATGCGTGTTGATTTCAATGTTCCGATGAAAGACGGCGTTGTCCAGGACGACACCCGCATTATGGCAGCCCTGCCGACGATAAAATATATTCTTGAGCAGAAACCGAGAAGCCTCGTTCTGATGAGCCATCTTGGTGATCCGGCAAAAGATGTAAAAAAGGCACAGGAAAAAGCTGAAAAAGCCGGCAAAACATTTACGGAAGCCGATAAAGAAAAATTTATCAGCGGTAAAAACCGTATGAAGCCGGTGGCAGAATATCTCGAGAAAAAACTCGGCAGCAAAGTTGCGTTTGCGCCTGATGCACTCGGACAGAAAGCCGCTATCGATGCACTTCCTGAAGGTGCTGTCATGATGCTCGAAAATGTCCGTTTCCATAAAGAAGAGACAGCTAAAACCGCCGAAGAACGCGAACCGATGGCAAAAGAGCTCGCATCATATGGCGATATTTTCGTAAACGACGCATTCGGTACAGCTCATCGCGATCAGGCTTCTACGGCTACAATCGCAAAATATATGGATGCACAGCCGGTTGGCGGCTTCCTCATGGAAAAAGAAGTTAAATATCTTGAGCCTATGCTTAAAAATCCGCCGAAACCGATGGTTGCCATTATCGGCGGCGCAAAAGTTTCTTCCAAAATTGCCGTTCTTGAAAGTCTTCTCAAAAATGCCTCCTCGCTTGTTATCGGCGGTGGTATGGCATATACGTTCCTTAAAGCGGAAGGGCATAAAGTCGGTAAATCACTTGTAGAAGATGATTTTATAGACACAGCAAAGAAGCTTCTTGCCGATGCAAAGACGAAACACGTCGATATTATCCTTCCTGTAGACCATGTCGGCGCAGAGTCATTCGATGCAAACGCCGCTCCTGTTGCTGTTGACGGAGTTGAAATTCCGGACAATCTTATGGCAATGGATGTCGGTCCCAAAACTCTTGTTCTTTACAAAAAGGCTATCGGTGCCGCAAAATCAATTATCTGGAACGGACCTGTCGGTGTATTTGAGTTTGATTCATTTGCGAAAGGCACAGAATCTGTTGCAAGAATGGTGGCGGATGCAACCGGACGCGGTGCTATGACTGTAGTCGGCGGCGGTGATTCCGTTGCGGCTGTCAATAAATTCCATCTTGCTGATAAAATGAGCCATGTTTCAACAGGCGGCGGTGCATCGCTTGAATTCCTTGAAGGAAAGACTTTGCCGGGTATTGCGATCCTTGCTACAAAATAACGTGCTGACTGCATCCGTGTAATCAGTGCTCTGCAGGTTATTTTTGAGCAGCACACTTCTGCAATGAGTAACCTGCTCCGTTCAGGCCGCCCGCCGTGGCGGCATTTCATTACTTAGGAGAAATGGTGTTTTACTATTTCATATACAGACATCATTGCGAATCTGCCGGCCGCAGATTCCGTTTGGCGCCTCTGCGGCGTACAAAATCCGTTTAAGGCATCTCTAAAAACTCACTTACAGCGACTTTTTAGAGATGCCGTCGAGTTTTAGGTCGTTGTAATATCACGACTTAAAACATCGCGCTTTCAGAGTTACCTCTAAAAACTGAAGTTTTTAGAGGTTCCCTTTAATTTTTTATAGGAGTAAAAAATGCGTACACATTACATCGCAGGAAACTGGAAAATGAATACAAGTAAGGCCGAAGCGGTAAAACTCGCGCAGGACCTTGTAAAAGAACTGAAAGATAAAAAAAACAAATACATGATTGCACCGCCTTTTGTATATCTTGACGCTGTCGCCCAGGTTGTGAAGGGAAGCAATGTTATCCTTGGTGCACAGGACATCGCTGCAACAGATAACGGTGCGCATACCGGCGAAGTCTCTGCTGAGATGCTCAAAGATATTGGTGTTCAGGCTGTCATTATCGGCCACAGCGAACGCCGCCATGAAATCGGTGAGAATGACATGCTGATTAACCTGAAGGTCCGCAAAGCTCTTGCATCAGGTCTTGACGTCGTCCTCTGCATCGGCGAACTGCTTGACGAACGTGAAGCAGGAAACGCAGAGAGTGTCTGCGCGTTCCAGCTTGATGCAGATCTTTCCGGCGTTACTGCGGAGCAGATGGCGCACATAACAATCGCATACGAACCAGTCTGGGCAATCGGCACGGGAAAAACAGCTACACCTGCGGACGCAGAAGAAATTCACGCATTTTGCCGCAGGCATATCGCAAAACTGTACAGCCAGAAAGTTGCTGATGAAGTAATCATCCAGTACGGCGGTTCAATGAAAGCCGCCAACGCAGAAGAGCTTCTTGCCCAGCCTGATATTGACGGCGGGCTTATCGGCGGCGCATCGCTCAAAGCTGATACATTTGTTCCGATTTGTGTGTTATAATTATGAGTAAAAGAACAGGATGTGAACGTTCTGTTCTTTGAGAGTGAAAAACTGCATTTTCAGCAGAACTGTGAAGCCGGTGTAATCAATGACGTATGTACTGTTGGTTGCTTCGGCTTTCTATATGTATTGTATTTTTTTTGCAATTAGTTTACTATTACGGAAAATATGTTAGTTACGCTGCTTGTCGTTACGATAAGCGGAATTGGAGTCTAAAATGGGTGCTATTGGTATTATCCTGCTTGTCACGTTTGTAATCGTATGCATACTTCTCGTGCTTGTCATTCTTGTACAGGATGATGGAAGCAGCGGTATGGGCGGCCTCCTCGGCGGACGGGGAACGTCAGCATTCGGGTCTCACTCTGCAAGTGTTCTTACTCGGACAACTTTTATTCTTGTTGTACTTTTCTTTATCCTTTCGCTTTCACTTGCACTTCTGAACAAAAAACCGAAGCTGCAGCGGGATCTTGCTCCTGTTGATACAACGGCTGTTGAAGAGTCTGCGCCTGAAAATCAATCTGCTGACTGGTGGAAAAATACCGATGCGGAAAATAAAGATACTGCCGGTGCGAATTCAACAACATCCGGCACTGAGTCTACAACAACGAACGGCGGACAGAATTAGTCTGCTAAGGAAATGAATAATGCTGAGCAAGCTGATTACTCCTGCGAATATAAAAGTTAATTTGGAGAGCACTGAAAAGGATGAAGTTTTTGAAGAACTCCTTGAAGTGATAGTTGCTGCTCAGCCGGATGTTAACCGGCAGGAAGCATTGAAAGCTCTTCTCGCCCGCGAGGAAAAGATGAGCACTGGTATTATTCCCGGCATTGCAGTTCCACATACCATATGTAACTGTGTAAAGGGAACTGTTGCTGCAATCGGCTTGAGCCGTGACGGAATTGAATATGCTTCCCTTGACGGAGGTCCGGTTCATTTCATCATTATGCTGCTTTTTGAACCGGGAGCCACAGAAGCTCACCTTCAAATGATGAAAGACGTTGCCGACATCCTGCAGCATCATGATTTTATAAATGTAATTATGGAGAAAAAAACATCTCAGGAAGTATATGACGCAATATGCGATTATGAGATGTTGTCACAGGAATAGAGAGAATTTATACTGTTACTTGTAGGGGTTGCAAGGAGCATTGTATGGCAGAATCAGAAGTAAATGTTATAAATCATCTGCTGGACGTAGAGCATCAGGCATCAGAAATGATTTCCGGCGCCCAGGGTGAGGCTGATAAACGGATTTCATCTTTCCGTGCTCAGGCAGAAACTGAATACAAAAAACAGTATGACGATATAATTGCCGGTTTCGAGGCCGGTTACAAAAAACACACAGAAGAAATAGACAGCAAACATAAAAAAACGGTTGAACAGTATAAATCCGATATTCAAAATACCGCACAAAACAAAGAGGCTTTTGGCAAGCTGCTTGATACGATACTGGCTGTGGATTGAACGGAGGCGTGCATTATGGAATACTCCGGTGCTTCTGCTTATGTCTATGCAAAAGCTTCTGGCATACTCAGCAAGGCCTTTACAGGGACTCGTGCATCAAAACTTTTTGCAGTAAAAACACTTTCTGAATTATGGTCTCTTATTTCTTCTGAGGAGGTTCCGCTTATACCTCAGGCGCTCCTTGGTGAAAAGATTGAAGAAGAGGCAGAAAAGCGGTTTATCAAACAATATGTTTCCCTGATGGAAGTGTACGATCATCCGCACAAGATACTTTCCGATTTGCTTCATTTTTATGATATTGCAAATCTAAAAGAATTAGGTGCAGCACTTTGTTCAAAGGAACAGACGATGCCCCATATTACTGAGCTTGGAAAATACAGCATGTTCAATTATGCGGCATGGCCTGATATAGCAAAAATAACTAAAGGCACTCCTCTTGCATGGTACAACAAAGTACCGGATGTTCATGAACAGCAGCGTATAGATGCAAAGCTGGACAATCAGTACGTTAAAATGATGTGGGAATCCGTCAATGAAATTTCCGGTGATGGCCGGGACGCTGTCATTGGTTTTTTTCAGAAAGATTTTATCATGATGAATATTATCTGGGCGCTCCGCCTGAAAGTGTATTATGAGATGAAGAGTGATGAAATCCTCGAGCATCTTGCGAGCGGGGGGAGTATAGCGTGTGCGGGTGATCCTTTGTCGGGACCAGCCGTAGCCATCCTCGATAAAGCTGTTGATTCGTATGCCGACTGGGAAGGCTGGAAATACGCAAAATTTCTTAATCTTCATGAGGAAGGAACAATCTGGAGGATCGACCCGAGATGGGTGGAGAATGCCTACAAGTCGGGAATGTATAAACAGGCCGAGAAAATGTTTCATGCATATCCGCTTACGGATTTATCGCTTATAGCATGGTTCAGAATCAAGCAGCATGAGTGCGATATAATCAGAACAGCGGCGGAAGGAATCAGGTTGAATGTTGAAACAGCAGAGGCCATGAAATTTGCCGGAGTGGAAGCTACTATTGATTAACATAGAAAAAGAAGGTTGAAATGGCTAGAACGACTGAAATGCGTTTGATTGAACTGATTGCCCTTAAAGAGGATATTTCGTCAGTGATAGAATATCTTGGCAAGAAAGGCAATTTTCAATTTCAGACAAAACTGCAGAATGCAGACTCAAAAGGTTCAAAATCATCGAGAACTGAGACTCCTATAGATCGTAATTTTTTTGACAGCCTTCAGCAGGCTCGTATTTTTCTTAATATCTCTGACAGGACTGACGATGCATGCAGCTGTTCAATGCCGACAGAAGAGAATAGAGGTGAAGCATCAAAACTTCTTTCTGCTGTAGATGAACTCAGAACCAGGGTAAATACTATTACCAGCGAAGCTAAACGGATTGAAGAGGCATACAAGGAAGCTCTTGCTTTTTCTAATCTGAAAGCTTCATATTCGGAACTGGAACATTTATCATTTTTATCCCTGCGTATCGGAAAAATTGATGCAAATCTCTTCGACGCGTTAAAAGAAACTGTCGGGGAACGTGCCGTCATTGTTCCTCTTGGTATAGATAAGTCACGTATTCTCGCGGCGTCATCTAAAAAAGGCCGCTTTGCACTGGATACCGAACTTAAAAAATTCAATTTTGTGAACATGGAAATACCTCAGGATTTTAAAGGGATTCCGGACGATGTTTTAAAGAGCCTGAAAGATCAAAAAGAAGAGTCTGCCCAAAAAGTTGATGAGATCAATAGGGAACGTGATAATTTTGCAGAGACGCACAAGGATATGCTTCTTACCCTGCTCGGTGCGTTTTCGATCGGTATGCAGATTCAGGAGACGGAGTCAAGGCTTGAGTCGACGGAACTTGTATACCGCCTTACCGGCTGGATTCCTGCAAGAGACAGTCAGGGTATGATGAAGGATCTTGATCAGATTACCGAAGGCCGCATCGCGATCCGTGAATATCTGCCGTCGGAAGTTTCATCAGTTATAAACGGCAGGGAACAGGTACCTGTAAAACTTCATCATAAAAAATTCGTCGCAAGTTTTGAGCGTATGATTTTCAGTTACGGTTCACCTATATATGGAGCAATAGATCCTACTCCCTTTGTAGCGCTCTTCTTTACGCTTTTGTTCGGAATTATGTTCGGTGATTTCGGTCAGGGACTTGTGATTTTGATCATCGGTATCCTGCTTGAGAAAAATATATTGAAAATGGGCGGCTATAATAAATCCGCAGCCGTATTTATTGCGGTCGGTGCAAGCAGCATGGTAATGGGGCTCCTTACGGGAGAATTTTTTGCAACCGAAAAACTTCTTGAGCCGTTCGCATACTGGGTAACGGGGCTGTTCGGTACGCCGCACGCTCCGATTGTAAAACTTATGCCGTCTCCGTCAAATACGACGGCAATGTTTGTTGTGTTCGGAATTGCAGTCGGTATAGGATTTATTATTAATTCGCTGGGACTGATAATAAACATAATCAACAAATTCAGTATGAAGAAAATCGGGGAGGCGGTTTTCGGAAAGACGGGATTGGCCGGCGCGTGTTTCTTCTGGTATGTGATTATCATGGCAATTCGTATAGCTGCTTTCCATCATACGATTGCAGTATACGACTGGATCATCATCGGCATAACGCTGTTTTTTGCCGCATTCGGAGAACCGTTTGAACGCATTGTTGACAGAAAGTATCCTGTCGCGCCGGACGGTACAACAGCAATGGTCATTTCCGGTGTGGTAGAGCTTATTGAAGTAATTTCAAATTATTTTTCCAATACGGTAAGTTTCCTTCGTGTAGGCGCCTTTGCACTTGCACATGCTGTCCTTGATTATATCATCCTTACTATGACAAAAATGAGCGGACCTATAGGTGGCGCTGTTGTCCTTATCGTGGGGAATGCTATAGTCGTAGTGCTTGAAGGTATGATCGTTGCAATTCAGGTTGTCCGTCTGCAGTATTATGAGTTCTTCTCAAAGTTCTTTACGGAGACAGGCTCTGAATTCAAGCCGTTCAGATTTGAATACGGCAGACGAAACGCATAAGTAAGTGATGGATGTTTGTCCGGCAGTGTGCCGGCTTATATATTATAGAATTTTCGAAAGAGGTATATGTATGAACAAGAAATTCTTTTCTATTGCTGCTGTTTTGGCAATTTTTTCAATGACTGCACTTTTTGCCCAGTCTTCCAGCCAGACTGACCCGGCAGCTTCTCAGGGACAGCCTGCTGTTCAGACCCAGGCTCCTGCTGCCAGCAATGGAGTCAAATATATTGCCGCGGGACTTGCAGTAGGACTTGCATGTATCGGCGGCGGTATGGCAGTCGGTAAAATCGGTGCGGCTGCGATGGGTGCTATGAGCGAAAACGCAGAACTTTCGGGAAAAGCGCTTCCGTTCGTCGGGCTTGCAGAAGGTATTTGTCTCTGGGGATTCCTTGTCGGCCTGCTTATAATCATCATGTAAAAGGATGAGAGATTGAAGTATTTTATTATCGGTGAGCGGGAAATGGTACTTGCATTTCGTCTGGTGGGTGTAGCAGGTGCTATCGCCGAAACCCGGCAGGAAGTTCTTGAGTCATTTTACCGCGTTACCGGGAAGGGCGGAACGGCATCCGTCCCTGTAGATGAGATTCCCCGTGTTTTGATTCTGACAGAAAATGCTGCGACCCTGATACAGGAAGAGGAGCTGGACTGGCAGAAGACAGGCCAGTATCCGCTCATAGTCGAGGTTCCCGGACTTAACGGTCATTTGACCGGACGAAGGACTCTGACCGATGCAATCGGGGAAGCGATTGGTGTAAAGGTGTAAGTATTATTAGGAGCACAGTATGGAAGAATTACGCTCGACTGAAGTTCTTGACAAGGAAATAGAAACTGACGCGCGGAAAAAGGCGGAGCGTATCCTGTCTAAAGCTGATTTGGACGGAAAGTCGTTGCTCGATAATGTTGCAGCTCGTGTTGCTGCGTTGAAAGCAGAAAAAGGCGCTTCCTATGAAAAGAAAATAGAAGCGTTTCAAAAAGACGAGGATGCCTCTTTACCGCTTGAAAAAGCACGTTTTCTTGTGTCTTTTACCGAATCGGCAATAATTCAGGGAATGAACGAGTATCTCGAATCACTACCTGAATCAAAACGTCTGAACCTTGTTTTGAGTCGTTATAAAAAATATGAAAATATTATCGGTTCTAAAAAAGTAAATGCTTATGTATTCGGTTTTAAAGCCGGTGATGTAAAAAAGGCGCTCGTGAAGTCAGGAATAAATCTTGCTTCCTGCGCGCAGATTGAATATGAAAAAAGCGGTGATGATCCGGTGGAGGGCCTTACCGTTAAGGAAGGAGCCATTCTTGAAACAGAGGATAAACAAATCCGCTGCAGGCTTACAATTGCACAGATTATAAGCGAGATAAATAAAGAGCACCGGGCAGAACTGGCCTCGACATTGTTAGGCGGGAGGCTGAGCTGATGGCTATCGAAGGAAAAATCACGCGTATTTCAGGCCCTGTTGTTTTTGCAGAGGGTCTTGAGGGCTGCGGTTTGTATGATGTTGTTGATGTCGGTGAGAAAAAACTTATTGGTGAAATAATACGACAGAATGAAGGAAAAGCGACTATTCAGGTATACGAGGAAGACACCGGTATGCATATCGGCGAAAAAGTCGTATGTTACAGCCGTCCGCTTTCGCTTCGTCTGGGTCCCGGACTGGTTGGCACAATCTACGACGGTATTCAGCGTCCTCTTAAATCTATGTATGAAGACAAAAAAGGCGGTTCATTCCTCCTTCCCGGTCAGCGTACGGAACCTCTCGACATGGAAAAAGTCTGGCATTTTGATGCAGGAAAAGGCGTCGATGGAAATGTGATTGCAGCAGGCTCCTCCATAGCTCCCGGTGTGGCGCTTGGAACAGTACGGGAAACACCTTCAATACTCCATACAATTATGGTCCCGCCGACAATCCGCGGGCGTGTGCTCAGTACATTCAAAGGGTCGGGCGACTACACAATCGACGATGTTATAGGAACGACTGAACTTGATGAGGAAATAAAACTTTCACATTACTGGCCCGTGCGTAAACCACGCCCTTATACCGATAAACTTTCCGTTTCTCAGCCTCTTGTAACAGGGCTTCGTGTCATAGACGTGTTTTTTCCCCTTTCAAAAGGCGGTACTGCTGCAATTCCGGGTGGATTCGGCACCGGAAAAACGATGACTCAGCATGCAATCGCAAAGTGGTGCGATGCCGATCTCATTGTTTACATCGGATGCGGTGAACGCGGAAATGAAATGACCGATGTTCTTACGGAATTCCCTGAGATTATCGATCCTCGTACCGGCCGTTCCATTATGGAGCGCACGATTCTTATAGCAAATACATCGAACATGCCTGTTGCAGCACGTGAAGTTTCCCTTTATTCGGGTATTACTCTCGCAGAATATTACCGCGATATGGGTATGGCTGTCGCAATTATGGCTGATTCCACGAGCCGCTGGGCTGAAGCTCTCCGTGAACTTTCAGGGCGTATGGAAGAAATGCCGGCCGAAGAGGGCTTTCCTGCCTACCTCCCGACACGGCTTGCAAGTTTCTATGAGCGCGCAGGAAGAATCAACTCATTGTGCGGACGTGAAGGCTCTGTTTCCGTTATCGGTGCTGTTTCACCGCCTGGCGGTGACTTTTCCGAACCGGTCACTCAGCATACAAAGCGTTTTATCCGCTGTTTCTGGGCACTCGACAGGGATCTTGCAAATGCCCGCCATTATCCGGCTATCGGCTGGATTGACTCATACTCTGAATATGCAGATGAAGTAA
>WSSedB1CaDRAFT_10000210_pt1 | contig 28079 bp, 25 predicted proteins | sample WetSurSB1Cattail_FD_9460 | JGI IMG/M metagenome (IMG submission 9460)
CGATACGACAACAACAACATCTGATGCTGCTGCCGCAACAACAGACAATTCTGCTGATTCAACGGCAGCTGCTGCTGCAACAACTGATGCAACTGCTCCTGCAGCTGATTCAGCCGCAAGCAACTAATTTCTGAAAGCATAACGCTCAGACGTAAAAAGGGTCATCCCGTAAGTTTAACTTACGGGATGACCCTTTTTTTATATCGATGTACCGTCGGACGCTGGTATGAAGGGAAAGACAATAGTAAAACATGCCATACCGTCTTTGTTCGACGCAGTGATTGTACCACGGTGCAGATTCATAATCGCTTTTGCGATTGAAAGTCCAAGTCCCGACCCGCCGCTAGTGCGTGATTTATCCCCGCGGTACAGCCGGTCAAACACATGAATAATATCTTCCTCGCTTAATTCACCTGTATTCATTACCTCTATAGTGATAGTTCTGTCACTGTCATTTTCGTCTGTACATGTCATCGCTATGTTTATGCAGCTTCCGGGTGTTGTATACTGAATGGCATTCTGCATGACATTCGACACACAGCGCTGCAGAAGAAATTCGTCTGCAGCGAATGGAGTGGAAAATCCGCATGAGCAGGAAAAATTAATGTTTTTCTGGTTCGCAAGCAGTTCAAACCGTTCTTTTGTATCGCTTATAAAAGCCTGAGGATAGATTTTTACAGGTGTTATCTGCATTTCCGGAGATTCGTACCGGCTTAAATCATGAAGATTATTTACAAGCCTTTCGATATGGCTTATTTCGCCGAGGAGGCTTGCGAAACGTTCTGTCGTAGCAGGAAGTACGCCGTCGTTTATGGCTTCAAGCTGCACTTTTACTGCAGTTACAGGAGTGCGGAGATCGTGAGACACATCCTGCATCCACTGGCGGCGGAGCGATTCCTCTTTGAGCAGCTGGTTCTGGAGTTTTTCTTCAGTGGTCGCAATCCTGTCAAATTCTGTGGTGTCAAGATGCGTGAACGTAACGGTGCGGCTGCCGTTTCCCAGTGCAGTGATTTCATTTACAAGAGATGATGTCTGTTTTGAAAATATAGACGAGATAAAAGCTGAAATGGCAAGGGCTATGACGATAGCGGTAACTGCGCCGGCAAGCACGGTTTTGCGCATTGATGCTATGAACTGCCTGTTTGCCCGATAGGTAAGAAAGTCCGCGCTGTTTACCGAGAGATACCCGACTATTTTACTGCTGTCCTTTATCTGTGCCGGTGTATTGAGGGAAAGGAATGTTGAGAGGCTTCCGACCTGTTGTTCGACAGCATCAGTTGTAACGCGCCGCCCCTTGTTCATGAGCAGTACCGGTCGTTTGTTCACGTCGAAAACGTAAATATACATTGAGTCGGTTGTATACGGCAGCAGTGCGGATTCAAGTGCATTTGAATCAAGTCCGCCTCTCAGTCTGTATACTTTTGATATAAGAGGCAGCAGCATTTTTTCTATTTCTGCGTTTTCGTCCCGGTTCCAGTGCGAAATTGACGAACGTATTGCAAAAATGAATATAAGCGACATAATAACAAGGACGCTTACCGATGCGGCTAAGTGGCCGATGTATATCTTTCGGAAGATGCTTGTCATATTCTGCTCTCACCATTGAACCGGTAACCGAACCCCCGTACCGTGCCGATCCAGTCGCCGTTGCCGAGTTTTGTACGGAGATTTGCAATGTGCGTGTCTATAGTCCTCTCTGACCCTTCAAAATAATAATCAAGACATTCCGTGAGCAGTTTTTCCCGCGATATGACCTGATTCGGGGCTCCGGACAGATAGAGCAGGAGTTTCCATTCGGCTCCTGTCAGATATACTTCACTATCGTTGATAAAAAGCGTGTGCTTGTCATTGTCTATTTCCATAACATCTTTGCCCAGCAACCATATCTGCCTGCTTTCCGACGATGTATTTCCGATTACGCCAGTCCGTTTGAGCAGCACCTGTACGCGCAATACGAGCTCTTTTGTTGAGAACGGCTTGCATACGTAGTCATCCGCCCCCGTTTCAAATCCGAGAATACGATCCGACTCGGAATCTTTCGCAGTAAGAAAAATAATCGGCAGATTTGAAATTTTTCTGATGTCCTTCGCGAGAACGAAACCGTTTCCGTCCGGAAGCATGATGTCGAGTATGGCAAGATCTATTGTCCCGCGTTTGATAAGATCGAGTACTCCCGCAGTCTTACCGAACACGACTGTCTGATAGCCTTCGACCTGCAGATAGCCTGAGACAGCTTCTGTTATCAATTGATTGTCTTCAACGAGCAGTATGCAAGCCATATTATTCTCCGTAAATTATTTTCCGAATCGTGTACATCTTTCCGTCGTATTTCCATATCCAGTTTCCCCGGCTGTCGTAGATATAGGTGATATTCGCGGAAAGCTTTTGAGCTTCGTCGTATATTTTTTCGTTTTCTATTTTCCCTCCGGGCCCGTACTGCAGAGTTGTTCTGCTTTTCAGTCTGCCTTTTTTGTCGACGGAAGAAAAACTTATTATGTTTCCGTCGTCGGTGTATGAGTAACCGACCTGTTCATAAAAACCGGCGTTGTTGTAATGGTCTTCAAACGCAATGTGTCCGCCGGCTGTATATGTGTAAATGATACGCTTGAGAATTTTGCCGTCGGGGTACTGTGTTATATCTGCATACATAAAATTGCGGTCGTTGTATTTGAATGATTCTCTGAGCGTGATGACATCTTTATCATCATATGTAATGCGGGTCGTGAGTTGTCCTGCGGAATTATATGACGATACAGCTTTCCACTCGAGCGTGCTTGTTCCGGTGAAAGATGATTCTTCTGTTTGTCTTCCGAACCTGTCGTATGTGTATACATATTTCCAGAGGCGCATACCTCCTGCATCAAAACCTTCTATTCCGGCAGGATATCCGCGTTCTGTGTAGGTGTAGCGGGTTGTTGTCTTCAGGCTTCCGTTGTCGTCATACAGTTGCGTTGATGTAAGCCGCCCTTTGTCATAGTTGTTTGAGCTGTGCAGTACAAGCGAGTCCAGATCCTCTCCGCGGTATTCGGAAACGAGTGCCGGGCGTCCCGTGATTTTTGAAAAATCAATTCCGTACGGATCGGAGGCAGATACTGCGGTCTGCACGGGCTGGGCGGAGAGACTTAGCGAAATGAATAGAACAACAACTGCAGAATAAAAAATACGAAACTGTTTGTACATACCTGTATCATTTTATCATATTTATGTTTTTTGCGCTTCCTCTGTGCCGCTTGACGCATGTGCTCCTCTGCATACTTTCATTGCGTATAGTAAGTCGACAAGTCCGTCGTGGTAGTCTATAAAAGAACCGTCCGAAATCATTTTTTTGATTTCTTCTTTTGACGCATATTTTACTTTCTGAACTTCTTCTTTCTGCAGCGTAACAGCATCAGGGCTGACGTCTTTTTCGATAAGATAATAATCGTCGAACCCGTCGGAGAATGTTATGGTGAAGTAAGGAGCTTCGGTAAGGACGAGTTCAATCCCCAGCTCTTCACGGAGTTCCCGTTCCGCTCCCTGCCGGCTTGTCTCTCCCGCAACAACATGCCCGCCGATTGTAAAGTCCCATTTGTCCGGCCAGCCTGCTTTGTCGTGAGCGCGCTGTTGAATGAGCATACGTCCGTCCCTTCCGAAAATGCACACGTGCACGACAATGTGGTAATCTCCCGGGCTGTTCATGGAACCGCGGAGCATCGTACGCCCTGAAGGCTGCCTGTTTACATCGTAAATGTCCCATTTTTCGGGTTCTGCCGGCGGCAGTACCGTTTCGGTTGGGTTCGTGCCGATGATTTTTTCCATGTAAATCATGTCATACCACTGGCCGAACTTGCAGCCGCATCCGGTAAAACGGGCGACAGTTTTGAATCCGCATTTTGCGTGAAAAAGCGGGCTTGTATTTGTCAGATGGCTGTCATTTGTCCGCGGTGTTGAAGCAATACAGGCGTATATATTCAGAATTCCCTGCTGCCTGAGTTTTTCCTCTATCTGTTCATATAACGCCGTTCCCAGTCCCATGCCCCTGCATGATTCCCGTAGATATATTGAAAGTTCCGCACAGTGTTCATACGCCCTTCGTGCGTGAAACTGAGACGCATACACATATCCGTCGATTCTGCCGTTCCTGTTTACCGCAACAATATAGGGATAGTACCTGAGTGTAGTGTGTATCCGGGAGCGGAATTCTTCAGGTGAAGGAACATCATACTCAAAAGATACCGCGGTGTTGATGACATACGGTGCATATATTTCAAGCAGCGCAGCGGTATCTTCTTCTGCCGCTGGACGGAATGTATAATCTTCGTTTATCATACGGGGAATTATATCAACAGAAATAAATAAGGAACAGCCTTGCCGGAACCTGCAGCCCGGTTGATTTTCCTCTGCAGTTTTGCTATAGTGCATGCATCATCGATGTTACGTTTGTGATGACCCACTGCTGAATCCATTTTGGAACGGCATTACCATTGTGCTACGGCACCTTGCGTATCAGCATCAACAAGTATATCAACCCGATACATTTTATCATTCTCTCGTTTCCAAAATGGAGGTTGCTATGAACAAATACTTTAAGAGGTATTTTGTCGATGCATTCGGCGGTATGGCGCTCGGTCTTTTTTCGACGCTCATCATCGGTCTGATTATAAAGCAGATAGGCGGATTTTTTCCCGCTGCCGATTCGCTGAATATTGTCGACGGTGCATATACTTGTACCCGCGTACATGCTGCACTCGTGTATACCGGAAGATTCATGGTATGCATCGGCCAGCTGCTCACTGTTTTGACAGGCGCAGGTATAGCAGCCGGTGTTGCGCATTCGCTCGGCTCACCCAAGCTTGCAATTTACGGAAGCCTTCTTACCGGAACAGTCGGCGCTTATTCGACGAAATTTATTGCCGCCGTTGCATGCAAATCGACTGCTTTCATTGCAGAAAGCGGTGCTGTCCTTATGGCCGGTCCCGGCGATCCGCTGAGCGCATTTGTCGCGGCTCTCGCAGGTGCGGAACTGGGGCGGCTCGTTGCGGGAAAAACGAAAGTGGATATTATCGTCGTACCGGCAGTTACGGTGCTTTCAGGATGCATCGCTGCCGTTCTGCTCGGTCCGGCTCTTGCCGCCGGTTCGTCCGCGCTCGGTGCGGGAATCCAGAAGGCTACGGAACTGCAGCCGTTCTGGATGGGGATTGTGCTTGCGGTCGTTATGGGAATGATTCTTACGCTTCCCATCAGTTCTGCGGCAATCGCAATCATTCTGGGTATGACGGGAATCGCCGGAGGCGCGTCGACCGCCGGATGCAGCGCGCAGATGATAGGTTTTGCGGTTATAAGTTTCAGAGATAACGGTTTTAACGGTTTTTTTGCACAGGGAATCGGCACGTCAATGCTTCAGATTCCGAACATCTGCAAAAATCCTCTTATATGGATTCCGCCGACGCTTGCTTCAGCCATAACAGGCCCGATTGCTTCGTGCCTGTTTAAGATGAAAACGCTCCCTGCCGGAGCAGGAATGGGAACAAGCGGACTCGTCGGTCAGATAATGACGTATCAGGCTATGGCCGGTACAGAGAGCGCTGTTCTTGTTATTGCTAAAATAGTTATTATTGATTTTATCCTGCCGGGAATCCTTTCGTACGTCATTTACGTTTTTATGCGGAAGCGCGGGCTGATAAAGGACGGTGACATGAAACTTGAATCATAAAAGAAAAAAAAGATTCTCAAAGAAAGCTTTCCATGATAAAATAGGAGCCTACTGCTTATGTATGGAGGCTTTTTTTTAAAATGACAAGTTTCGGAATGTGGGGTATTATCCCGCCTCTGCTGACGATTGTCCTCGCGTTTGTTACAAAGGACGTTATCGTATCATTGTTCCTGGGAATTTTATCGGGAACGCTTATTGTTGCCGGCGGTAATCCTGCACTGGCAATTATGAATCTTGCGGATGCTCTTGCCGGTTCTCTTGCGGACGGCTGGAACATCCGTATTTTTCTTTTCTGTGCGTTACTCGGCGGTCTCGTCGGTATGCTGTCCAGAACCGGTTCTGCAGGGGCTTTTGGCCGCTGGGCTTCTTCAAAGCTTAAAACCCGCAAAGGCTCCCAGCTTATGTCGTTTATTTTCGGTATTATTATTTTTATCGATGATTATTTCAACTCGCTTACGGTCGGAACGATTATGCGTCCTATCTGCGATAAAACGAAAGTCTCACGTGCGAAGCTCGCATACATACTTGATTCGACGGCGGCGCCAGTCTGCATCATCGCACCTGTTTCCAGCTGGGTCGTTACAGTTATGTCAATTGTAAAAGGTTCAGCCGGCTTTGATTCTCTCGGAATGACTCCCTTTGAATTCTTTATCCGTTCGATTCCGTACAATCTGTATGCGCTCGGTACGCTGGTGCTCGTTTTTTCGCTTATTGTTACAGGGCGTGATTTTGGGCCTATGAAAAAATCCGAACAGCTTGCCCTTACCGGCGGAAAACTGTATAACGACGAAAAATATGGGCCGGTCTCCGGCGAAGTAGAGGATAATTTGAACGAAAAAGCAAAACCTGTTGATATGCTCTTTCCCATTTTGTTCCTTATTGCTGCTGCCCTTGTTTTTTTTCCTGTTACAACATGGAAAAATTCCGTCGACGGTAAGGCAATTACTTCGTTCGGCCAGGCTGTCCATTCTATGAGTCTTGGCGATGCGTTTAAAAATACGGATGCTTCCGTTGCACTCTTTTATGCGATCATTTTCACGATTGTCGCGACATACATCTATTACATGCTGCGCGGGCTTATGAAACTGAGTACTGCCGGTGAGGCTCTCCGTGACGGAATTAAATCCATGATTCCTGCTCTTATTATTCTTGCAATGGCATGGACAATCGGAGGTATTATAAAATCATCTCCGGCGGACGGCGGGCTTGGGCTCGGTGTGTATCTTTCCGAACTGGTAGTAAAAGGAAGATTCCCGCTTATGTTTATTCCGGCAATTGTTTTTGCGCTGTCTGCGCTCATTTCTTTTGCAACAGGTACGAGCTGGGGAACATTCGGCATAATGATTCCGCTTGTCATGCCGATTGCCGTCGGTCTGGCGCAGGCAAAAGGTCTTAACAATGAGGCTCTTGTAAACGTTTCCATGATCTGCATTGCGGCCGTAGTCGGCGGCGCAGTTTTCGGCGACCATGCATCACCTATTTCTGATACCACGATTCTGTCGTCGACGGGAGCGGGATGTCCGCATCTTGAACATGTTGCAACGCAGATGCCGTATGCGGTTTTTGTTGCAGTCTGCTCTCTCATCGGTTTCTTTGTCGGCGGTATCTTTATGAATATGCTTATAGCATGGATTACGTTCGCAGCGGCCCTTGCAGCAGGATTGATTTTTTTACCAAGATCGATGAAAAGCGAGTAGTGTATAAAAAAGGCCTGCATCGTGTTGCAGACCTTTTTTTGTGCTTCTAACAAGCTGTTTTATTTCAGAAAGCTTTCTGCTGCCTTTTTTACTTCCTGTACATACTGTTTGTCCGCAATTAGTAATCCGTCTTTTGATTCAATTATGACGCAGTCTTTTATACCGAGCAGCGCGACCGCTCTGCCGTCTTCGGTATGAATCATATTGCCGGACGCGTCTTTGCAGAATGTTGCATTATTCGCAACGTTGTCATTTTCGTCTTTTTGCGACAACTCCCAAACCATATCCCATGAGCCGACATCGCTCCATCCGGCATTGAGCGGAATAACGACGGCATTTTTTGTATGTTCCATGACGGCGTAATCAATTGAATTGCCGTTTATCAGTTCAAAACTTTCTTTGTCCAGTTTAATCGATTCGTCCGTGCGTGCTGCCTTTGCATATGCATTTTTGACATGCTCCAGCATTTCGGGTTCCATTGTTTCCATTTCCCGTAACAGCAACCCGGCGGGAATGGCGAACATACCGCTGTTCCAGAAATAATTTTTTGCCGCTGCATATTTCTCTGCAGTAACTGCATCGGGTTTTTCCTTAAATGCTTTTACAGGAAGAACTCCGGTGTTCGTCGCAGATTCTGTTTCAATATAGCCATATCCTGTTTCAGGTCTTGTGGGAACAATACCGAACAGCGCGTATTTATTTTGGGAAGCTGCGTTGCGGGCGGCTTCTACAGCTTTTTGGAAGGCTGGAACGTTAAGAATTGTATGGTCTGATGCAAGAACAAGCATCAGACCGTCTTTTTCATTTTCAATACAGTAAAGAGCGGCTGCAGCAATTGCAGGTGCAGTATTTCGTCCGGCCGGTTCAAGCATGACAGGCCGGTTAAGCCTGCCTATGGTTCTGAGCTGAGACCGTACAAGCGGGAGATGTTTCCCGTTGCAGATTACAAGCGGAGATGACATAAAATCAAGTCCGTCAAGCCGGCTTATTGTCTGCTGGATCATAGTACGTTCCGGATCCATAAGCGGAAGGAATTGTTTGGGTATGTCAGGCGTTGAAAGCGGCCAAAGTCGTGTGCCTGATCCGCCGGAAAGAATAACAGGAAGCATAAATCATAACCCCCGAAAATCAGGTACCCATTTTATAGCGAACGGGTTCATTTGTCCACAAGTATTATTACAGTCACTATAGAAGATTATCTTTAGAAAAAATGGTTAAGCCCTTGAAAATCACATATTCTTATTATGATAGTACAGGCTGCAGATTCTGTATAGTACACAAAATCACATAAAAACTGTTTATCACCTGGAAAATGATATCCCGGCTTTTCTAATTGCAAATTTGCATGTTATAAAGTATAGTGATGATTACGATGTGGTTTTCAATTGCACTTTCTTTTATATTAAGCGTATCTCTTATTCCTGTCGTCATAAAAATATGTGCACATTATAAATTATATGATCCGGTCAATGCACGGAAAATTCATTCAGGTAACATTCCCCGGCTTGGCGGCGTCGGGATCATTATAGCCTTTTTTGTAAGTGCTGTTATTTATTCTCTTGTTCTCAAGAGCATTCCGATTATGCAGATACTTCCGCTCCTTATTGCAGGCCTGCTTATTTTCGGTTTTGGCTTTATCGATGATCTTTTCGATATGCCTGCGATTCTCAAGTTTTTCGTACAGCTTACAGCTTCCTGCATAGTCGTCTTCAGCGGCTTCCGTTTTCAGCAGATATTCAAATGGGTGCTCCCTTTATGGGTAAGCATTCCTCTCTCTGTCGGATGGATGATCGGCATAATCAATGCGTATAATCTTATCGACGGGCTTGACGGACTGTGCGGGGGATTGTCATTCCTTACGATCCTTGCTCTTGGCATAATTTTTTACACAATAGCAGATCCGTCTGCAGCTCTGTGTTTCATTATGGCGGCTGCAATACTGGGATTTCTGATTTACAACTGGCCGCCGGCAAAAATATTCATGGGAGATAACGGCAGCCAGTTTATGGGATTTATGATTGCGGCCGTTCCTTTGTATTATTCTACAGATAACTTTGAATATAATAAATTTCTTATTATGCTCGTACTCGTAGCCGTTCCCATGATGGATACGATAGCGGCAATCTGGCGGCGACTTCGTGACAGACGTCCCATTATGAGTCCCGACCGTGCCCATCTGCATCATAAGCTGCTTAATCTGGGGTATACGAAGAAACAGGCAATGTATATGCTTCTGCTTATACAGTTTATGTTATGTGTAGCTGTATACCTTGCAATGTATCTGAGCAGGTCGAAAGGCGCAATTCTTCTTCTTGTCGTGTACACGTTTATGACATTCTTTTTTTCAGTAATTCATTTTACAAACCGCGCAGTTCTTACGATGAAACGCCGCCGGAAATTGGGATTGGAACCCGAAGAACCTGAAGACGATGATCCGGAAAATCCGGATAACTGAAAACAAGTCATCAGAAAAAACGTTTTTTTGCTGTACACTTCACATTGTGCTGCTATTTCAGTAGAATATACGTTTATGAAATCTAGCAAACGTACTGTCACCTGCGGAGAACTCCGCAAGAGTGATGTTGGTAAAACTGTTGTTTTGAACGGATGGGTTCACCGCACAAGAGACCTTGGCGGTATATTCTTTATAAGCCTGCGCGACCGCTACGGCATCACCCAAGTACTGGTTGGAACCGACGTAAGCGACATTGTCGGAAAGACTGCAGCTTCCCTTAAAAGCGAATACTGTATTGCAGTAGAGGGAAAGGTGGCTGTTCGTGAAGATAAAGATGTAAATAAGGATATGCCTACAGGAGAGGTTGAAGTAACTGCTGACGACATCGAAATATTTACAACGTCGAAGCCTCTTCCGTTTGCGATTGATGAAGTACGTCAGAAAGACGGCACTGTCGTTCTTCCTAATGAAGATCTCCGCCTGCGTTACCGCTATCTTGATCTCCGGCGGGCTCCGATGCAGCATAACATCGCTCTGCGCTCTGCTGTCATGCTCGCGACACGTAACTTTCTCTGCGGTAAAGGATTCTACGAAATTGAAACACCTACATTCGTAAAATCGACTCCGGAAGGTGCCCGAGACTATCTCGTACCGTCGCGCGTACACCCCGGAAAATTCTATTCTCTGCCTCAAAGTCCGCAGCTCTATAAGCAGCTTCTCATGGTTTCCGGCTTTGACAAATACTTCCAGATTGCACGTTGCTACCGCGACGAGGATGCGCGCGGCGACCGTCAGCCGGAATTTACCCAGATTGATATTGAGTTGAGCTTTACGAACCGCGACGAAGTCCTTACTACGACGGAAGGGCTCATGAATCATATTTTCAGTACGACAATCAATTATCAGCTGCCGGAACATTTTGACCGTATTGCGTACGACGATGCAATCGACTGGTACGGTACCGACAAGCCGGATCTCCGTTTCGGATTGAAAATGCAGGATGCGTCCTTTATGGCCGAAATTTCTGATTTCGCAGCGTTTAAGGCAGCACTGGCTGCTGTAAATTCAATGGGCCGCAGAACGGGTGCTGTCCGTGCGCTCGTCGTTCCCGGTGCTGCGGAAAAATACAGCCGCAAAATGATAGAAGAACTTGAGGAATCGGCAAAAATTTATAAAGCAAAGGGCCTTGCCTGGATGAAAGTAACCGACGGTGGAAAGCTGGAAGGCGGTATCAGCAAGTTCTTTGCAGGCAGAGACGCAGATGTGTGTGGTAACCTCGGTGCAAAGCAGGGCGACCTTATTCTTGTTGTTGCCGATCCTAAGCGAAAGGTTGCATGCTGGTCTCTGGGTGCTGTCCGTACAAAACTCGGTAAAGATCTGAAACTGGCCAACCCTGACGAATTCCATTTTGCCTGGATTATCGATTTTCCGTATTTTGCATGGAATGAAGATGAAAATAAGTGGGAAACAGAACATCATATGTTCACCCTTCCCCAGAAACAGTACTGGCCGACCCTTGAGTCCGATCCTGAAAGCGTCAAGGGGGATTTGTATGACCTTGTTATGAACGGATATGAAATTGCCTCAGGTTCAATGCGTATTAATGACCCTGAACTGCAGAAACGTATATTCAGAATCGTAGGTTACAGCGAAGAACGCGCCCAAAAGGCGTTCGGCTTCCTTACAGAAGCGTTCGCCTATGGTGCACCGCCGCACGGCGGTATAGCTCCGGGTCTTGACCGCCTGCTCATGCTTATGTGCCATGAGGATTCCATCAAGGAAGTCATCGCATTCCCCAAGAACAATCTCGCTCAGTGCCCGATGGACGGCTGCCCTTCGGTTCCTGCAGACGAAAATCAGCTTACTGAACTGCATATTCAGGTTACCGAAAAGGAAGAGGATAACTGACCCTGCACAAAAAAGGCTGTCCCTGAAATTTTACTACAGGGACGGCCCTTTCCTACTTTTCATACCAGCCGGAGTTGATAATTATAAATATGAAAAAGCATTTTGTGCTTGTTCCCGTACTATTTCTTTTTTTGTCAGTTTTTCTATTTTCCTCATGCTCCCAGATATCGGAACCGCGCACCCAGATGGTTATGGGAACGGTGTGCACCGTTAATGCATACAGCGACGGTACGACTAAACTGTATGATGAACTGTTTGCGCGTCTTCATAAGATAGAAAACGATTTTAGTGTGAATATTGATACATCCGAGATTTCCGCCATTAACGGCGCTGCCGGACTTCATGCCGTTAATGTTTCCGCTGACGTGTATTATGTCGTACAGACTGCATTAAAATACGCAGAGCTTACTGATGGAGCGTTTGATCCGACTGTCGGTCCGCTTGTAAAATTGTGGGGAATTAATACAGATCATGCACATGTGCCGCAGCAGCAGGAGATACTTGCCGTTCTTCCATTGATAAACTGGCGTGATGTCGTCGTACACAAGGATGCAGACGGATCAGGCGGGTCTGTCATGCTGCGGCGCCCGGGAATGGCGCTTGATTTGGGTGGTATTGTAAAAGGATATGCAGCAGATGAACTTACTGCTATTTTGAAAACACACGGCGTAAAACGGGCGATAATCGACCTGGGCGGCAATATTTATGTATTCGGGAAAAAGAAAGACGGATCATTGTGGAATGTCGGTATAAAAGATCCCGGCGATCCGGATGGAAATCCGGCACTTATACTGCACCTTGCCAATGCAACTGTTGTGACGAGCGGTGTGTATGAGCGCTTTTTCATACAGGACGGTGTCCGTTACCATCATATACTCGACACAAAAACGGGATATCCTGCACGGACAGGTCTTTTGTCATCGACGGTCGTATGCGAATCGAGCATTGCGGCGGATGCCTTATCAACAAGTGTATTCGTCCTTGGTGAAGAAAAGGGGATGGCTCTTATAACCAAAATACAGGATGGTCAGGTTGCCGGAGAGAAATTTACGGAAATTCCGGGACTTCATGCACAGGTATCGGTCGTATTTATAGCGGAAGACGGCCGTATAACAGCCTCAAAATCGTTGGAAGGCATACTAAAGCCGGCCATTGGAACAGCAGAGTTCAAATAACCGTGGTTATTATGCATGTTTTGCAGAGTTGCGAAAAAATCTGATTATGTCGTCTTGTACAGAAAGACAGTCCGCTCCCTGTTTTTCTGTATATCCTGCTGCTTGCGGCGGGGTTATTGATTATTTCATGCTTTTTGGAAAGACGAATATTTTGCATTCCTTTTTACAAATGCACTCCAATGTATTATTTTTCAGAAGTCACGTGTATAACAACAGTACGTCGAATAAGGGCAAAAACACCCGCCATGGATGGCGGTTAGCCCAAAGCGGGAATCCCGGCGAGCTCGTTGTGCGAGCCGGGGCGATTCCCGGTAAGCAGGATTTGCATGGATGCAAATCCTGTGTCTTACTGTTTTGTCGGAATGCCGATTTTTTTTGTGTATTTCCAGTTGTATGCATGTGTATCCGGCAGTTTACCGTCTATGCGGTCGTTTTGTGCCTGGAGCTGATCACGGACCATCTTGCGGAAGACATCCATAAGCGGTTCCGGGTCAACGTTTTTATCAACTAGAGCGGCTGTCTGCAGTTCTTTTATAAGATAATAGCAGGATTCGATGGTGGAAATATATTCCGGGCGCGGTTCGCGTTTGAACGTGAATTCCGAACGGTACTGCCCGGAGAACGAGAGCCGCGGTAAATCAAGCAGGAAAGAACTTGCTTCGATTACTTTCCGTGAGCAGAACCATGTAGCATCTATGACAAGAACGAGCAGTTTTCTATTTCCGACAGCCGCCGCAAATCCGTCCTTTTCTGCAGTCCACGCTTCTTCTCCCGGATACAGAAGAACAGGAAAGTACTGCTTGTCGTGAAGCAGCTCCTGAAGCCGTATGTCTTTTGAAAAATCACATCCTACGAGAATTTCTGAGTCAACAAGCGTTACGTGGGTAATATGTCCTGTTCCGGTCCGCTGATGGCGTGCTTCTTTCGGGTGCATGAGCAGTATGAATTTAACTCCCGGATCAACCGGTTTCGTGTATTTGCAGAGACAGTATTGTACGGGACGGAAACAGTTATAGCAACGTTCACTCATAGTGAAGGGAGTATAACACGGAAGAATGTATGCAGCAATAACACTTTTACCCGGCAGGTTAACGACAGAAACCATTGCCGTAAATGAGTTAAAGTACTGCATTATACGGTCTGCGGATCAGTGGGGATCCGGCGGCGGACAAGTGATAATCGTCCTGCGTATCACTGATAAACGGCCGGCGCGCAAGTTGTACCCAAACCGTTTATCAGTGATGTGTCATCTATTCGTCAGTGATGCGCTGGATATTTTTCAGTGATGCATTAGTCGAAATACAGCAATATACGGATCGTTTAATGCAATGCTTTTTTTCATATACCTGCAGTCTGCATGCCGGGAACTGCAGTGGTTCACCGTACCGAAAACGAATAAGAACATATCTGGTCGTTGTTTTTTACTTCGGCGTAATACTCACCGGCTTCAAGTTTTGGAAATTTTGCAATGATTTCCGTGCTTTTTATGAAAATGTACCGCTCCGGGATAATTCTTTCGGAATCACCCTTGATTATGACATGCAGACCATTTTCGCTGCCGCCGGAGTCGAAATCCAGATGGCGCCCGGTTGCGGCTATCGTACTGTCGTCGTCGAAGTAAGTCAGCCTGGTGAGTACGGGCGCATGTCCGTAAATATTGTGCATAACGCGCATCCACCGTACCTCCTGCCGGAGTTTTTTGTCTTCTTTTTTTTGAACAAGCGCATGAAGTGAAAACGTATGATCTGATTTTTTTCGTGTCGGTGTAAAAGGTGTGGAGACGTCCTTCGCGGTACCTTCCGCTTTCATATACAGATCGACGAACGGGAATTCCACCCGGTATCCATCGCACAGAAGGTGTTCTGCTGTTTCGGTTACAATCTGAATACAGGCCGCAAGGTCCGCCCGTGTGACAGTCGTATTTGCATCCGCTGCTTCGTCAAGCAGTTTCTGGAGGGAGATTTTCCCTTCTTCTTTACTTATGAACAGGCGGGGCGCTTTCTGACACGATGTGATAAGGTTGTTTTTTTTGGTTGTTACTTTTAACGGCATATATACCTCTTCTTATATAATATATCGGCAGAAAAGTGTAATTTCAGACAGTTTTAGTTATGTAGTATAGTGCCTGTTTTATAAAAATACAAACATTTTATGATTACTCTGAATAATATAATAAAAGTATTTATATTTTTATAATTTAGTATTTTTTCTGCAACATAATGTAATTATATTCTTGACAGGTAAAAAACATAAAGTATAATCGGAAAGGAGGCGGAATGAAAATGAAGAGAACAATACTGGTGGTTATTATGACGGCAGCAGTTATTATGAATGCAGCGGCTTCGGAAAAGAAAAACGAGAATGTTTTACCCGGCGTACAGAAAACATTTACTTTAAATAAACAGAACAGAGAGCTTGGTTATCAGATTACCGGCGATGGTAGTGTTGTATTTGTTTTTGATCCGGCACTCTACAAAATTGCAGATACAGACCGTGTTTATATAGAAGGTTCATTTAATGGATGGAAAAAGGGAACGGATAAAGCGTGGAGTATGACAAAGTTCAAGAAAAACGTGTGGACACTTACAAAAAGTGCTGCAGAAATACGTATTCCCGGAAATTCCGGATTTCCGGAGTTTAAATTTTACATTTTTGTAAAAGGCAGTAAATATGCAAAAGAGCCGCAGGCTGTCTCAAAAATTCCGGGATACCAGATGGCAACCAACAATCTGATACTCTTTCCTAGTGACGATCCTGCTGTTGTTGTTGCGAATACAGTGACTGCGGACTGTGTAAAAAAGCTGTCTGATTTTGATCTGAGTGACCCGGCGCAGGCTGCTGTTTTAGCAAACGTCCGGCAGGTACCGGGAACAACAATGCTGTGGCGCGGATATCATCCGTATAAAAAGTCGCGTGCGCAGTACGATACTGAGCAGTCCCGGCTTGAGCTTGTAAAAAAATCACTTGAAGCAAACGGCATAAAATCAATAATAACACTTTCCGGCGACGAAAAACCTTCGGAATCAGCCGGTGAATCAATATCTCCGTATGAACAGGCAGTTATTGACGCCGGGAACGAACTCTTTATAGATACTTCATATAATACCGTTTATTATCATTCTGGCGAAGCTGATTTCGGGAATGTGATGCAGCAGATTGTACGCTTTATCGATTCTCATCCGGGGCCGTATTATATTCACTGCAGACTCGGGACAGACCGTACCGGTGTAACATTAGCAGTGCTTGCTGCTTTCTGCGGTGCGGACTGGCAGGACATCGCGGCCGATTACCAGAAAACGAATGAGATGGGAATAAAGGAATTCCGGGATTACCGGCTTCTGCAGTATTCGGTTGAACAGATGCTCGGAAAAAGCCTGACTGACGTGAAGAATCTCCGGCACGAACTTACCGCTCATTTTGTGGACGGCGGATATCTTACCCGGACGGAACTTGATGAGCTGATGCAGAGATTGACCACGGTAAACTGATAATGTAAATCCGAATACTATATCAAACTTGAAGTCAAGTACAGCTTATAAACCACAAAGGTACCCGTATTTTCCAAGTACTTTCGTGGTTTAAGTATTTAAAGACATTTTCTCATTAGTTTCTGCTGCTTATTTACATAGCTGATTTCATCACACCATTTGCTGACGTTCATACGACGGTTACCTTCAAATTCAGAGGAGATATATCTGTTGTATCCGCCTTTTTTGAGTGCATCAAAAACTTTGGGATAATCGATATTATCGACCTGTCCGTTTTCATCAATATCATAGAATTTTGCATAGCAGTAAACAATTTTAGAAGCATAGTCCTGTAGTGCTTTATAATCGTTTTCCCAGTCGGATGTTGAAAATAATATTTTGTCAATTAATAGAGTATTGACACCACAGGAAGTTCAATATATTCACATCAGTCTGGTGTGATTAATTTTTCAGACAGAATAAATTCCTGAAGTGATCACACCGTCTGCGATGTTGTTCCCCTGATAATCAATTCTGTATCGAGAATCATCTGCCTGATGGGCAGCGGCTCCTTTTTGAGGAGCTTAATAAGCATGTCGCAGCTGATCAAGCCGAGCTGATACTGCGGCTGGTTTATTGTCGTTAAAGCAGGGGTGCTCATTGATGAAAACTGGATGTTGTCGAAGCCGACTATAGAAACCTGTTCAGGAACTTTAAGCCCTGAGCGGAAGCATGCGTTCATGGATGCCAGTGCAAAAATATCGCTGGTAGCAAAAACTGCATCCGGTTTTTTTTCAGAATTCAATATTCTTAAAACAGCAGATAGTGCAACATCATAATCGAATCTTTCCAGTTGCAGGATATAGTTGGAGTTTCTGCTTATTCCGGCCTCATCCAGCGCCTCCAGATATCCCTTCAGCCTGTTTTGTGCGTATTTATATTGGCTTGGACCATTTATAATTGCAATATTTTTTTTACCTAAATTTATAAGATAATTTATTGCTGTCTTTGCGGCTTTTACGTCGTCGATTGTTACATAGGGAATATCGTATTTTTGAATGCATTCGCTGCACTGTACGAATGGCAGTGTGTTTTTAATTTTTAAAACCTGGCTTTCATTTAAGCAATTTGTCGCAATAAGACCTATAATCTTATTTTTTTTAAGAAAAGAAATGAAATTGTCGAAACTATCCGGTGTACTGAAGTCATCTATATTCAGCAATAGATTATATCCGTTTTGTAACGCAACAGATTTAGCGCCCTGTATGATGGGATTATAAAAAGGATTGTCGACATTCGGAACATTAAAAATAACAATCCCTTCCTGTTTAGGTGTGTCCTGAGACAGTTTGGTTGTGTCGTATCCGAGCATATGCATTGTTTCGATGACTTTTAGCTTTGTTTCTTCGTTGACTTTTGTCGAATTGTTGAAAATTCTGCTTATTGTGGACAGCGAAACTCCTGATTTTTCTGAAATTTCCTGATATCGAATTCTTGACATATGTATCCTTCTCTTCTTGTTGATTATAGCACGGATTATAGCATGAAAGAAAATTAATGGCAATGAAAAATTTCATATTATTTGAAAAAATAATGATATACAGAAAATTTCACAGTATGCTTGATTTATTATGATTAACGCCGTTTATGTTTGTCTATTATTAATTGTATACATTATAATTAGTTACATTAATATGATATTATCAGTACTTGTGCATGAATGAATTATATCATTTTATGTGTTAAAGTTTTCAGAAAAAACTTGACAATTTTCATATGTGGATTGATACTTGTTTTGTTGGAGAATAACGAAGAAGAGGAGGTATGTATGGCTGCGTTTGAGGGATTCAGTAAATTTCTGATAAGCGAACAGGAAGGTATCAGGAATATCAAAGCCGGCGATATGATACTGGGATATGAATTTTACTGCCAGTATCCGAATTATAGGGGCACTTTTCTAAGTTGCATTGAAAGTTTCGAGATATCGGTGGATAAAGAACGAATTCCTGATAATAGTATCTATTTCTGTCTTAACGGGAAACAATTTCTTTTGTCCCAGTTGAAAGATTTGTATATGGAATACTGGTTCATTCTTGATAAAGCAAAAATCTTCATACTGAACGAAGGGGGACTTCTTCCTGGATTTCATTCAGTTTCAATTGAAATGAAACATCGCATACCGTATACGGGCTATTTCGGGCAGTACATGGTTATTGATTCAAGACTTACAAAAATGCTTGCTGTAAAGGAGTTTATCGATGAATAACAACATCCAGCTCAGTTTAACTCTGTATTCATTAACTGAAGAATATGTCAGCGGCCGATTTACTCTGGAAGAGTGCCTGGCAAAAGCACAGGAGATGGGCTATAAGGGAATTGAACTTGTAGCATGCCAGATGATACCGGAATATCCTCATCCTTCCCGGCAATGGATGGATACATTTATTAATCTTCTTAATAAATATGATTTGCATCCTGTCTGCTACAGCGCATATATAGATATGGGGACTCATTCTGACAGGGATCTGAATGAGACAGAAATTATCCAGAGTACAATCAATGATTTGACGTATGCAGAATACATGGGGTTTGATCTTGTAAGGACGCAGCATGCTATATCGCCTGCCATTTATGAAAAAATGCTTCCCTACGCAAAAAAAATCGGTATTCCGCTTGCGATTGAAATGCACCATCCCCACAATCCTGACGTTCCTGTATGGAAGGAATATCTGAAACTTATGGCGAAAGGTGACGGTTATCTCGGGGTAGTTCCGGACTTCAGCATCTTTGCCGAGAATCCGCATTTTCCTCATATGCAGCAGGCAATACAGGAATACGACTGCAGAAAAGAAAAAGTCGAAGAAATTGCCGCTCTTCATGCAGCAGGCCATACAGAAGAAGAGCTCTCCGCTGGTGATTACACTGCTGGTGAAAAGAAATTTATAAAAGAAGTTTACGATATGTATGGTTCTGGAAAGGCAAATATAAAATGGCTTGATGATGTTCTGCCGTATACATTGTACATACACGGGAAGTTCTGGTACATGGGACCTGATGAAATTGATCACGTCGTTCCGTGTGACAAGCTTCTGCCCGAAATAAAGAAGAGCGGATACAAGGGGTATATTGCGAGCGAATACGAAGGGCATCATTACACTATGTACTGTCCGGATCTTGATTCATGTCAACAGTTATCAAGATGGGTACATATGACAAACAGAATTCTAGGTCGCAGTTGACCTGAATTTGATAATCCACAGGGACGTTCGGCTTTCATTAGGAGGAAAAACATGAAAACGTTTACCAAAGTAATTGAATCGGTGCTGGTTATGGGGGTATGTGCTGGAATGATGATTTCCTGTAACAAATCGGCAGGGGGAAAAACGGAAACCGGTAAAGGAACAGGATCGGCTGTCGCTTCCGGGAATGGCAAAGTAGTTATCGGTTATAACTATTTTGGCAGTAATTCGTACGCGCTGCTCAGCCTTGCGAACAATTCTAAAGAAGTCATAGATGCTTTCGGAGAATCACCGCTTGCCATGGATGATGAATTCTCTGTTGAAAAAATCGTTCAGGATATTGAAAACATGATTTCTCACGGAGTAAACGGGCTTATTATCTGGCTGCCTGTTGAAACATTGTATCCGACAGTTTCGAAAATGTGCCAGGATGCAAAAGTTCCGTTTGTATTGAACGATAAGATTCCCACAAATCCTGATATTGTTGCCACACTTAAAGCGAATCCTTATTTTGCCGGTGCAATAGCTCCTGCAAATTCGGTGTATGGAGAAGCAATCGCAAAATTCGCACTGAATAAGGGTTATAAAACATGTATTATTTCATCTTCATCAGTAGGAGATCCTTCTGATACGCCGCGGCTTGAGGCTTTTAAAAAAGCTTATGCTGCCGGCGGCGGAAAAGTTCTTGCTGAGCTTCATACGGATTCAGCAGATGCAGCGCAGTCTCAAATTGAAGATGCGCTTATCGCTCATCCGAATCCGGATCTTATCTACGGAGTCGGTTCTGACTTTGGTATTGCCGCCTGCAATGCTTTAAAAGGAAAGAGTTTTAAAACAAAAGTTGTCACTTCGGGTTTGGATAAAGCTGCACTTGAACTTCTTCAGGGTGACAAAATGGAAATGGTTAATGGTGACTTTTGGGTATGCGGCATGCTTAGTGCTGTAATACTGCAGAATTATCTTGACGGAACGCCTTTGAAAGATGCACAGGGTAATATGATCTGGTTCGATCAGGTGATGCCTTTTGAAGTTCCTAAAAATCAATACTCTCTCTATGTAAAATACTTCCTGAATGAGTACTGCTATAGTCCTGAAGAACTTCGGCAGATGAGCGGGAAAAGTAATTCTTCCTTTAATTACGATGCTTTCATGAATGTTATTAAAAATTATTCGCTTGAGAACCGGTTATTTGAAAAATATAAAGAGGGAAAAATTTCAAAAGATGAGATGAAAGCTGCAGGCATTTCTGTAGACTGACAAAGTTAATTTCTGTACTGCATCATTCCGAAGCAGTACAGAATACTACCATTGGGGGGTTCACGATGAACGAAACGATAAATAATATGACAGAACTGAAAAAGAGAAGGAGAATTATCCGGCTTGAATTAGCAGGCGGAATGATCCTGTTATTTGTCATACTTAATTTTTTACTTAACGGACGGGTTCTTAAAGGACAGAATATTGTATCAATCATCCGTCATGCAGTTTTTCCCTCTTTTATCGCATGGGGAATGAGCTTTATTTTTACTGCGGGAATTATAGACCTTTCAATAGGTGCAACTATCGTTCTTGCTGCCAATATTGGAGCCGTTGCAGCAATGGAATGGGGGTGGGGGTACTGGGGATTATTAATCACGGCCATACTTACGGCGGTTATCTGCGAGCAGTTGAGTGTCCGTTGCTCCGTTACATTAAAAATTCCATCGTGGATTTCAGGTCTTGGAATGGCGCTCGTTTTTGAATCAATCATTTCAGTATATGGTTCCATCAGAAGCATAACGCAGGGGAATAATGCCTGCACTCTGAAATCATACAGAATATTCGGTACTACTCCGGTTATGACACTTATGTGGATTGCAGGATTTATTATCGCCTATTTTCTTTTGAACCGTACAAACATCGGTATTAATATACAGGCCATCGGCGGCAACAATTCTGTGGCAAAACAGATGGGAATAAACGAAAAGAGAACGATTCTACTGGGGGCCTTGATTGGTTCTCTGTTCTTCGGCATAGGTGCTGTTATTAATCTTAGTGACGTAAGTGTCATATATCCTAAGAGTGGTCTTGCAAGCTTAAATACTATTTTTAAATCGCTTGCTGTTGTGCTTTTGGCGCAGGGATTTACAAAAATTATTGATATGTCTGCAGGCATTCTTGTCGGTTCAATAATCATTTCTGCACTGTTCAACATTTTGACGTTACTTGGTGTTCCTTCGGGGACTGGTCAGGAGATGCTGCTTGGTGTAGTTGTTATCTTCTGCGGAATTATTTCAAATATTAAAACAAAAGAGGTTGTTAAATGAACGAAACAATCTTACGTATTGAGCATATATGCAAACACTTCGGTGCGACACAGGCCAACAGTAATATCAGTATCGAAATAAAACGCGGTATGGTGCACGGACTTGCGGGAGAGAACGGTTCGGGTAAATCGACTCTTGCATCGATAATATGCGGTATACAGGAAACCGACAGCGGTACTATGTATAAAAATGAACAGGTGTATGCGCCGCGTTCACCGCTAGAAGCACACAAACAGGGTGTGGCGATGGTCGTTCAGGAAATGGGTGTTATAGGGAATTTGTCGGCGGCTGTGAATCTGTTTTTGGGACATCTGGAACAGTTCTCTTCTCATGGAATCATTAATACTAATAAGATGCAACAGGCTGCACGAGTTCAGTTTAATAAGTGGGATTTGCCTGTCGTTCCCTTTGATTTGCCGGTATCAGCTTTGTCGATAGAGCAGAGAAAAACGCTGGAACTAGCCCGTGCTCTTGCGGTAAATCCGGATGTTCTTGTTCTTGATGAAATCTCACAGGCGCTTTCACAGGATACACGCAATATATTATACAAGCTCATTAGGAAATTTACACAGGAGGGAAAATCTGTCCTGCTGATAACGCATGATCTCGACGAGATGATGCAGTTTTGTGATGAAATTTCCGTGCTTCGGGACGGAGAACTTATATCGACAAAACCGACAGCCGAAATGCCCATGAACGAATTGAAACGTCTGATGATTGGGCGTGAATTTACGGAAAGTTACTACCGCAGCGACAAAAAAGCTGCATATTCTAATGATGTACTGCTTGATGTTCAGAGTCTCACTGTTCCTGGAAAAATCAGCAACGTAACATTTCAGCTCCATAAGGGAGAGATTCTGGGAGTATGCGGACTGAGCGACGGCGGTATTCATGAACTGGGGCGCAGTTTGTATTGCCTTGAAGACAAACGTACCGGAACTGTTACTTATAAACCGACAGGAACAGAAATAAATACACAGAAGGAACTGATAGCGGCAGGTGGAGCGTATCTCTCGAAAGACAGGGATTATGACGGCCTTATGTTAAACGCAAGTATCCGTGAGAATATAAGCCTGCCGTCGTTGAAAAATCTTTCCGGAAAATTTGCATTTCTTGATCCGGGCCGGATAAACTCGCTTGCATTTAAAACTGCCGGTTCTTTTGATATTAAGGCGGAAAATACGGGAGACTTTGTTAAATGTCTTTCGGGGGGCAACAAGCAGAAAGTTAATCTGAGCAGATGGCTTGTAAAAGATCTTTCCTTTGTAGTCCTTGACTGTCCGACGCGCGGTGTAGACATTGGTGTTAAAGCATATATCTATAAAAAAATTATGGAAGAAGCGAAAGAGAAAGGTCTGGGCGTTCTGCTTATTACCGATGAACTTCAGGAAGCAATCGGTATGGCGGACCGCATCGTCATTCTCCGGCGTGGGGGTGTGGCGGGTATCCTGAATCGTGATACAGATTTTACTCAGAAAAAAATTATTGAGGTGATGTTATGACACGAAGGAAAATACAACTATCGGCATTTGTTCCGTTTTTTATACTGGTTTTCATGATAATCTGCTTTTACATTGCAACGCAGGGGCGTATTTACTCATCTCAGAATATTATGAATTTGTTCAATCAATCTGTCGCAATACTTCTTGGCGGACTTGGAATGATGATGGTAGCAGCGATGGGGGCGACGGATATTTCACAGGGGTCGCTTCTTGCCCTGGCTTCTTTTCTAGGATGCAGCGTCGCCGTAAAATTCGGCTCGGTATGGATGTTTCCCGCAGCGATTATAATTGGAATTATTTCGGGATTACTTCTTGGTGAAATAAACGCCCGGCTCAAAGTGTCATCCTTTATGGTTTCGCTTGCAATGCTTATTGCAATCCGTGCACTGGTAAACTGGCTTCTGGCATCTAACGTTATTATGGTTCCGGCGAATATGCTTTTTTTAGACAGCATTAAAGTAAAACTGCCCGTTGTCATTCTGCTTGTACTGGTGACCGGGTATATATTCAATTATACCCGCTTCGGTTCTTATGTAAAAGCAATAGGAGAAAACGAAAATGCTGTCAAGATGACCGGAATTGATGTCAAGCGAATCAAGATAGCCGCTTTTATTATGTCCGGTATCATGGCAAGTGTTGCAGGGGTCTTTACGCTCATCCGAGTAGGCGGTGTGAACAACACAATGGGCAGCGGTTTTGAAATGAAAGTCATGATGGCAATGTTTATCGGCGGCATTCCTGTGAGCGGCGGAACAGGAACGAAGCTGTATAAACTAATCATCGGGACGTTCATGATTGTTCTGCTGGAAAACGGACTTGTCATGTGCGGAGCAACAGGAAGTATTACGCAGGGAATCAGAGGTTTGATGCTGCTTGCCGCAGTTTACCTGACAATGGTTTTAACAAATAAAGCTGATTTTCTTAATAAAAAGGCCGTAGCATCGGCTAATTAAAATAATAATACATACGAGGAGGTATTATGAGTAAAATAAAACGAGCGGTCAGCCTGTACAGTTACCAGGATGAGTATGCAACGAAGAGAATGTCTCTTGATGACATTTTACATGATTTGTCCGATATGGGAGCGGAAGGAGTGGAAGTACTTTCCGATCAGATGATTCACGGTTCTCCACATCCGACAGCGGAAACTGTTGCGAATTGGAAGAATCTTGTTTCAAAGTACAATCTCTATCCGGTAAGTGACGACATTTTTGTTAATTCAACTTTGTATCACAACAGAAGGCTTACCTTGAAAGAACAGGAAGCACTGTTAAAGGATGAATTGATTAACGCGCACAATCTCGGTTTTACATTGGTACGTCTTGTTTCAAATACCGATGCGGCACTTATCGAACCGTGTCTGAAGCTTGCAGAGGAACTGAATGTAACAATGGCTCTTGAGATACATGCCGGTATGAGTTTCAGCGGCACCCTTACGCGGGAATATTTGAAAGTAATGAAAAAACTGCATACGAAATATGTCGGTATCGTTCTTGATATGGGCATATTCTGCAGCCGCTATCCCCTCATATCGCGGAAATATTTCAGTCAGTTTGGCCTTAACCGGGAACTGGCTGATTTTGTTGACGATATATTCAATCAGGGTTCTGATCCGCGTACATATATCAGCCATCACAATGGCGGTGAATTTGATATTCCTCCGGAAGTACAGAAAATGATAAAGGCTCCTGTTGACCGGGAATTCTGGATTATGGCAAGCGGATATGAAAATACTCCGTTCGGGATTGTTGATGAATATATCCCTTACGTTAAAAGCATTCACGGAAAACTGTATGAAATGACGGATGCGGGAGAAGAATATTCTATCCCGTATAAAAAAATAATTGAGTATCTTGATTCGAAGAACTGGGAAGGATATATAGCAACAGAATATGAGGGGAACAGATTTGTTCTTCCAGGTGAACCTGTTGACGGTGCTGGAAATGTCCGCAGACATCAGGCAATGCTCAAAAAGTATATTGGCCGCTGAACAAAGGAGGTAACAGAACATGTTTGACAGATATGTATTTACGGATGGTTCATGCAAAAATATTAATGAAAATGGAACGATAACAGGTTTTGAATTACAGACATTGATTACCTATTATCGGGGTATCCCTCTGTCGATGGTGTACAATCTTGACGTCGCTGTCGACGGAATTACGGTACCGAGAGAAATAATCCGGGTGAGTCTTGATAAGAAGGATTGGTTTACGCTGAACGAAGCTGAAACAGTTACTTCATATAAATGGGAATACGGAGAACCTTTGTATATTCAGGTGCTGGCCGATGGCGGACTGCGGAAAGGAACGCACGATGTAAGACTAAAACTTGCTGTATGGCCTGCATATTATCCGGTCCCAGCAGGCGGCGAACGTACAAGAGCTGTTACTATTAATTGAATATCTACTATAAGGGGAATTTGAGATGAAAAAACTTAAAATCGGACTTGTCGGTTGCGGTGGTATTGCCAACCAGAAACATATGCCTGCATTGAAACAGCTGCCTGATTTATGTGAAATAGTCGCTTTTTGCGATCTTATTAAGGAACGTGCTGAAAAAGCAGCAGGAGAATATGGAGCGCCCGGGGCAAAAATATATACTGATTATCACGAGATGCTCAGAGATCCTGCGATTGATATTGTACATGTACTTACACCGAACGTTGCCCATTGTCCGGTAACAGTTGCCGCATTTGAAGCAGGAAAGAATGTTATGTGTGAAAAACCGATGGCCGCGTCCGTTTCCGATGCATCAAAAATGATTGAAGCGTGGAAGAAAAGCGGAAAACAGTTTACCGTAGGATATCAGAACCGTTTCAGACCGGAAGTGATGATGCTGCATGAGAGTTGTGAAAAAGGCGAACTGGGAGATATTTATTATGCGCAGGCACACGCTGTCCGCCGGCGGGCAGTTCCTACCTGGGGTGTTTTTACGAACAAACAACTGCAGGGGGGAGGGCCTCTGATTGATATCGGTACACATGCACTCGATATAACTCTATGGATGATGGATAATTATCATCCGGTAAGCGTATCAGGAGCAGTATTTCACAAGCTTGGAAATTTAAAACAGGCTACGGAAGGCAATATGTTCGGTTCTTGGAATCCTGAAACGTTTGATGTAGAGGATTCTGCGTTCGGCATGATAAAAATGGAAAACGGTTCCGTCATCAATCTTTCTGCGGCGTGGGCGCTTAATGTTTCAGAGAGCAGAGAGGCGGCAACGACATTGTGCGGTACGAAAGCAGGGGCTGAAATACATTCCGGTATGAGTTATCCGCAGAACGATGTTGTCATTAACCGAGGGCATAATGGAATGCTTACCGAGGAACGTCTGTCGCAGGCTGGCAGTATTGCATATTTTGAAGGGGGGAAGAGCGAACCTGGATATCTTGAGGCAAAGCAATGGCTTGAGGCTGTGCTTGGCGGGACAGACCCACTGGTGAAGCCGCAGCAGGCGTTTATCGTAACGCAGATTCTTGAAGCAATTTATAAATCAGCAGATACCGGCAAAGAGGTGTATCTAAAGTAAAAAAAACTCCTGCATGAAAACTGTATGATGCAACCCTTTCATGCAGAAGGTACGGGAGGAATTATGAAACTTGGATTTGTAAGCTCGATTCTTGGAAAATATACCTTTGAAGAGACAGTAGATACTGCTGTTGATATGGGATTTAAATGTGTTGAAGTGGCCTGCTGGCCTCATGAAAAAGCTGCCAGAAGATACGCAGGAATCAGCCATATTGATGTGGATGATATGACTGAAGCGGCTGTTACTCATATTAAGGAGTATTGCAGAAAAAAGAGTATTGAAATATCTTCTTTGGCATATTATCCGAATACAATGGACAGCGATCCGGAAAAACGTGCACAGAATATAGAGCACTTAAAAAAAGTAATTACCGCGAGCAATTTGCTTGGTATAAATATGGTGACAACATTTATTGGACGTGATCAGAATAAAACGGTGGAACAGAATCTGAATATTGTAAAGGAGATATGGCCGCCGATTGTCGAGTTTGCGAAAAAAAATAATGTTAAGATTGCCATAGAAAACTGTCCGATGCTTTTTGACCATAATCAGTGGCCGGGAGGACAGAACCTGATGACAACTCCGGAAATCTGGCAGCAGGTTTTTGAAATAATACCCAGCAGCAATTTTGGACTTAACTTTGACCCAAGCCATTTTGTGTGGCAGATGATGGATTATATCGATCCGGTTTATGAGTTTAAGGACAAAATATTTCATATTCATTTCAAGGACGTAAAGGTATTGAAAAACAGACTTTCAAAAGTCGGAATTATGGCCTATCCGCTTGAATACATGGAACCAAAAATTCCGGGGTTGGGCGATATTGACTGGGGAAAGTTCGTTTCAGCATTGACAGATATTCAGTATGACGGGTATGCATGTATTGAAGTTGAAGACAGGTCATTTGAAAATTCTGACGAAGCCGTTTTGCAGTCGCTTCGGTTAAGCAGACAGTATTTAAGCCAGTTCGTACTATAAGGTGATATAATACTGCTGCCGGAATCAATAACCCCGCCGCAAGCAGCGGGGTATATTGTTCTCTAAAGGTATCGCAGTCGGGATTTAATACCCTTCATACGCCCCAAGGGGCGGGGTATTAAACCC
>WSSedB1CaDRAFT_10000211_pt1 | contig 27846 bp, 22 predicted proteins | sample WetSurSB1Cattail_FD_9460 | JGI IMG/M metagenome (IMG submission 9460)
CGCCATACCGTGAAACGAGAAATTACGTTGTTAAGGTTTCTAATTCATATAATCAATTAATAAGCAACTGTCAGTAGAAGGATGTCCGTAACAGGCATTTTATACAGAGTATTGATTAGGTTGAAAACAGTTCTGAACAAAGTGAAATTAAAGAGATAAACCCATATCAATAAATTCAGGAGGTTACAAACATGACTAATTATAGAGAGCTACCAACCGAATTGAAGGAAAGTATTGCTAAGCATCAATTATGGTTAGATGGCAATACAAAAGGGGAAAAAGCAGATTTTAATGGTTATAGTCTTGAAAATCTTGATTTGTCAGGGTTGAATTTGCAAAAGATAAATTTTGGTAATGCAAAATTATATGGCTGCAATTGTATAAAAACCAATTTTTCCGGCAGCAATTTCAGTTGTGCTGTTTTGGAAAACAATAATTTTAACAGGGCAAATTTTACTGAAGCTAACTTGACGTTAGTAAATCGGAATATTGAAACAAGGGAAGAAATACCCGTTAATGATTTCCAAAAAGCGAATTTTAAAAATACAAATTTTGATGGATCATATTTGGGAAACTCTGATTTTACGTATGCAAATTGGGAAAATACTTATGTAACGGAGGCAACGTTAAGAGGGAAAATCCTTATTGATGAACATCAAAATCTTCGCCCATATCCAGAACCAAAAGACTTATTGAAGGATACATCTTCACAAGATATATTTAATTCGTTTGCTCAAAAATCTATTGTACAAAATAATGGGATTTGGCCAGGTAATGCAAAAATTATTGAGGATATTTTGCAATATGGGTACACAGAATCTCAAGCAAAAGATATTATAGCAAATAGTCCTGAACAAACTGAAACAGGTCATAAATCTGTTCGTGATCTTTTGAAAATGGTAAATAATGAACTTAATTCTGTTGTGGATAATATAAATAAAAATGCACAAATTATGATAGATGCAGGTCTTCCTGAATTAGTTCGTAATCATATTGAAGCTTGGCATGATGAAGATGGCAAACCTCATTACGATTATGATGAGAGTAATCTCTGGAACATAGTTTCTCATAAATATTTGGAAAAATACGATATACCCTATCAGACTCTCTGGAAAAAGTACGACGCTATGGATATTTCACATAAAGAAAATCTTGAGGAATTTAATAAAATAGAGAAACCAAGTAAATTAAATATAGTAGGAAGATATTTATACCATTCAAAAGAAAAAGAGTTAAAAATTGAAGAAATTTCAGTGAAAAATGCATTGGAAGAATTTCAGGTTTCAGAGGATAAACTTGAAGAAAAACTTATGAACCTAAATGCCGTTGATGATAAAGATGTTTATGTTCTATATGATAAAATGCAAGCCGCAATGGGTGCATATAGTTCTTTAAATCAATTCGAGCTAGGTCCACTTGAGGAAATGAAAGAAGCTTTAGAAAATGTTCGTGATAAAGAAATATATATTAAAGGCCATTACAAAGATATAGACAGTGTGATTAAACATAAGTATTCAATAAAAGAACAACTTATTACGGCAAATTTGAAAAAAGAAGAAAAACCGCAAATTCGCGGTAAAAAACATGAAAATGGGAAAGAACATAAAAATATTTATTCAAGATGATATGTTTGGACCTGCGCATGACGAGTGCGTTCAATACATTCGTGCTTAATATTTCCTTAGATGTCCATAATGGACATCGTCGATAATTCTAGAAAGGAAGAGGTCTTTTATGTGGATAAAGAAAACGGTTATCGCTTTTGGCGTCTGCGTAGGGATCGGCGGCGCATTCGCTGCTATGGTACCTACGTCTAAGCTTGCATCGGCAACGGTGCTCGTTTATGATCAGCAGAATGTTGCAGAAGCTATAAAAACAGCAGTCAATACCGCAACAATGCTCACAACGGAAGAGAAACAGCTGGCCTTACAGATCTTGAATGGACAATCTCTCGACCCATCGACCATCGCTACGTATTACGCCAGTCAAAACAGTCGCTGGAAAGAAATACTGAGTGAGCACCTCTCGAACACTGGCGTACTAAGCCCAAAAACTTCCACTGACACGTTTTGGGATAGTGAGTTAGGCAGCCTCGAGGATGTTCTTGATGGAACTAAAACGATCGCTAGTCTTTATACTTCAACACAGACAGGTATCAAAGCACTTGATAAGACAAACAAGGATGCTGCCAGAGCCGCACAAACCACGCAAACGCAAAATGTGGCGCTTGCGGCGACTACCACCAGTGCACTTGCTACATCAAATTCTGCTGTAGGAAACCTGACTGCGTTACAGGCTGGTAATACGATCGCAGCTGCAAAAGTGCAGGCCATTCTTGCTGGCAATGAATCACTGGCCAATCTTACCGCTGCTACCGCAGTAAAAAATAAAATTGAATTGCAAGATCGTGCAACTGCTTTTGCCATTGATAATGCGACGACGACTGGTCTGGAGGATTTTGTCAATAATATGACCGATGCTGCAAGAACGCAATAACCTAAGAAAGCATGTTCATTATGGACATGCTTTTTTGTTCTCGAATGCAAAATAATAAGATTTTAAAAAACAATATTTTGGCTACACTGAACCTATTAACGTAGTAATGGGGTGATTTTATTGAGTACTATAGAAAACTATCTGTGCAATGCGTATTCCCTGAATTTCCCAGGTAAAGATGTCTTTAAAAAGACTTCATCAAATCCGGAGATGGACACAAAAAATGCTGCCGATGTGAATGATGTGCTGATGAAATTCAGCGCGTCTGACCATGAGATTTATTTTTCTTTTTTAAGACAGGCACTGGAAAAGCATTCGGATATTCCTGCCAATGATGTGCAGTTAAATGATGGGATTATCCGTGCGATGTATCAGCATCAGGTGGAATACAGCCGACTCATTCGATGTATGATGTATGCTCCACGTTTTGCAAATATACCGGAAGAATCCAGGTGGATTATGGCGTCTACCCGTGTCACTAATGTAATTAATCCACTTCTTGCCTTACCGGAAATCGCCTGTGCTAAACCGATTGTCCAACTGGATATCATTAAGAATACTGACCGTGAGATATATTCTGCCTGCCTCAAAAACGTGCTTGAGCAGAACCCTGCACAACGATTGGACGAGGCGGATAAAAAGGTGATCCACCTACTGAAAGATAACGGTCTTTCTGATGAACGGATCATGAATTGCATCAAAAACAGCCAGCAATTCCCTGAAACAGAGTATACCTTAGGAAAATTCGCCCTTACAGAGGAACAAACAGAAAAAATCTGTACGTATGTGAAAGAAACTATGGCAGAAAATACGACTCTTACACCTGTAGCTAAGCCGGCTATGTCTGATGCTGAACTTTATCAGACGATGCAGAAACGTTTACGGGAAATGAAGGCGATGCAAAGCCAGGATGTTCTTGAGTATTGGTCAAAAGCAATGTCTGTCATGCAACAAACCATGGTCCAAATCAACCAAAGTAAGATGGCCTGCCGTATTGTCGCCATCTGGTCTGTCGGCTTAGAAAAAGTTTCGCAAGGCTTCGGCCTGCCACTAGATCCAGCCGTTCAGAAAATCCAAGAAGAATCAAAAAAAATGCTGGAACAGGCAAGTGAAACGGAGCAGGACTGGAGCCGGATCTACACGATGATGGAAAAGGTAGATGAGTTTTCACAAAAAATCATGAGAGAGACTTTCGAAATCTGTGAAAAAAGCCCGCTTTTGAAAAGACCGGAAGTCCAAAAAGCCGTACTTATAGGTAAAGAAATAAATCCTACTAAGCTATCGCTGCATGAGTTATACTGGGCTGCTGTAAAAGAAGCGGCGGTTAAAAACGTGGGAATCGGACTCTATGAGGCCGATGTGAAAGCAATCGACATCCTGCGTGGTAAGGGAAAATGTAACGAAAGAATGTTACAGAAGTGTCTGACGTTTTCCCCGCGCCTGAACCATTTGAATAGTGCACAAAGAAATGTTGAAGTCAAACGATTCCTTGAGTTTAGAGCGCTTAAGGAAAAAGAATCTACACGATGACCGAAAAACCGCTTATGGTATAAAAATGAAAAAAAACAAGATTTTAGACGGTGTTGTTTTCCCTAGAATTTAGGTGTAGGAACGTAGTCGAAGACACTTGGTCTGTATCGTGGGATTGTGTACTTTAGGCGATGGGAGGAGAATTTGTAATGGTAAAGTTAAGTGCAGAAAAAAGGGATGTCTACTTGCAAGCAGACAGCACAAAATCCCAGATGCTGGAGAAATTCAAGAACCCGTATGGGGAAATGGTATATGGCGTAACCAACAAGATTGTCCTTGGCGAAGGCGTCCAGGATGCCGGCACTATAGTCTACGGATATCAGTCTCCTACGAATCCCCTCATCGTTCAGGGTGATGCATTTTCTTTCAATGGTAGTGAGGAGATAGTCTACACTCACTCCATGACAGTGCTTTGCGATGGAGTGGACACAGATTTGAAGAAAGCGTCAAACAAGGCGTGGGATACCGCAACAGCGGCTTTAACTCTGTCTGGTATTATTGATGAAACTAAAATAGCTGAGAAAACCCCGAAAAACAATTTTATTGAGAAGATCATAGAGTCTGTCGTGCATACGTTGGTTAAAAAAGGAAAAAATACGGATGGAATCAAGAATATTCTGCGCACATTCGCAAATAAAGATATCCAAAAAATGGGGAACCAACTTTTAAAACGTTCAGATATTCGTAAGGAAATTCTAAGAAATCAAGTGGCAAGCCGCTGAAAAATTAATAGTTGAAAGTCTTCATCAGGGCGTTCATAGTCAACAAACGTTAGCATAAAGGCGTAGTGACCAGAAGTCTTACTTGTTGCGAAAGTCAATTGACATTTTCCGCGGAGCTCGTTATAATTAAATTAAAGATAAGCAACGATGAGTGTTTATCGTAGTGTTGATATAAAGCGTTGTTTCAAGGTGCAGTGCTTTATGGAGCTCTATAAGGGTTGAGCGTTTACCACAACTTGAATAGGCAGTAATGCTAAAAGAAAACGTTCTAGAAGGGTCCTGCGTGAGCGGGACCTTTTTATTTTATGTTTAGAAAGGATATTTGATGGATAGACTGAAAGAATGTGCAGAGGTTTTTTCAGGATTATTAGATACAAAATACATTCTGAAATTAGGTCGGAAAAATGTTTTAACCGAACTTGAACTGGTTTTTGATAAGAAAGATTTTTACCATTTAATTGGCTTACAAAAACTTGTAGATATAAGTAATTTGAAAAAAGATCGAGGCATTATTTTTGATGAAATTATGCGGGGGAATATTACTTACGAAATGATTCAGTCCAGTGCATATTTTCGTGAGAATCAAGCTAAAAACATCATTGGGATTGAGAAGCGAATAGATGTATTTATCTTTTTTGAAAAATTACTGGATAGCCCTCATTCTGTTTTTAAATATAATAATAAAGCTCAACAAACCTCTAAGATTCATGCAGAATTTTTACTCGAAAGTCGAGAATTTTTGCCGGATATTCTATATCTGTTTCTTGATAAATTTCCGAACGCGGATTTACGTTATTGTAAATCATTTTTTCCAAAAACGAAAAAAGACTATACGATCCGTCAAACATCAATGACGTTGTTATATAAAGAGAAGGTACATATCGGAACTGGAAAAAGCAACATACAATTGGATCGCTTGACGTTGGTCTGCGATAACGTGAACGCAGATTTATAGAAATCATCCAATAAGGCATTGAATGTTACGACAACGGCTGGGACTTTGCCTAATATTGCTGAATTGGAACTAGCGCCCGTATTGCATGAGGCTGTCATGGAGACACACTCGGAACCGACTGTAGAAAAGAAGCCATCCAAGTTCATTCGCTATATGCAGGAAGCGGCAAAAGATCCGAAAAACAATACCATTGAGAAGGTCGTTGAATCTGTCGTACGCACATTGACTAAGGATAAACTGAATCGTGCGGAGATCGTTAAGATTCTAAAATCATGCAAGGATTCCGATGTCCAAAGGATAGGACAACAGGCTTTGAAACTGCCGGATATCCGTAAAGCGGTTTTGAATAATCAGAAGTATGAAGCGATAAGTCGCTAAAAAATCAATAGTTAGAAGTAAATTATTTAAAATTGAAGAGAATGAGACTGTGAAAAAAAATCTGTAAAAGTTTACTGCACAGGCGCTTTCTGTAAGTATCAAAAATACCGTTACCAACTGACGTGTTGTCAATGTAACGGTATTTTTGACGCCTACATCGTTACATATATGCTCATTCTTATAGAAGGACTTTTACCTTACAGAGAGAATATATCTAAATTATATGATTATTATAATAAAATGGAGGGATACTAGTGAAACTAAAAACATCAATTTTAGGTTTGTTCCTTGTTTTAACTTTATTTAATATTAGTATTTGTGAGAGTCATCATTCACCAGATGTAGGATCAGCACCCAATTGGCAATGGGTAAAGTCAACTGATACAGACAATATATATGTCGATATGAATAAAAAGAATTTCCATCGTATTGATAAAAATACATTTTCTTATTGGATGGCTATGGATAATATAACTAATCAGACGATATCGTTTTCCCATATTACAGCTGATATGTTGAATAAAAATTACCGAATGGATAGAATTATAGATTTTAAAGAAGGTGCTATTTCTTTTGATACGTCTGAATTTGATGATTGGCCTTTTGAATGGAAATCATATCATGTTACATATGAAGAAGACACTATTAACTATGTATTAAATCATTTAAAAGAACTGGAGGATAAAAAATAAGCATGAAAAGAAATATAAAGAAACTAGTAAATTTAGTTGTTTTATTCTGCATAATAAACATTTTTTTTGGAAATACAATCTACGCAGAAGATAATAATTTAACACCACAAGATATTGAACTAAACAGCCCTATTTTTACTTTCAAGTATGCACCAAATATATTTATAAACCCTACGGAGGGAACAGTAACCGTTTATTGTGATTCTATAATGAATCATGCAATTAATGGTAAAAGTGGCGATTTACGGCTGTCTATTTATTTAACTCAAACTAAATATGAAGATGAAAGTACTATACTAGGCTGTGAAATAGTGAAAAAAGATATAGGACGTCTCGCAGCTGGAGAACAAATTAAGTTTAATGATGGTGCCATGGTTTTAAACATAGAACAATATCCAGCGATGGGAACATATTATGCAACGGTATTACTAGAAGAATATGTTAAAGATGGGTTTTATATAGTCAAATATCAATCAATTGATAATCCTGTACAAATTCCGGAAAATCCAGTAATAAAGGATAAAAATCGTGATTTAAATACATTTTTTACAGTGTTGGGGGCAGTTGTAGTAGCTGTTAACAATTCGTCTACATCATCTGGAACAGATATACAAACTAGTAACATAGAGACGAATTCACCAGATAGTGGTGATTCGAGTAATCACAATGCTAAAAGACGAATGGATCTTGAGAGAACACGTGATATGCTTCAAAGACAAATCAATGGAAATGAAGAAATGTTAGCTCGAAAACAGAGTGAAACGAGTACCAACATTGTATCTATAGCTGCAGTTCAAATGTTGAAACGAGATATAGCAAATGAGAAAAAGCAACTTGCAGGGATTAACCGTCAAATTGAAGAACTAAATTAAATCATCTATGAAACTTAAAAGAAAGGTCTTAGGATCGTGCTTTTATAAACGGGTGTGTTTCTTGATGCTTTTTTGTTTTTGATAAATAGTAACTATGCCAATTTTATTTTAAGTCAACCTTCGGGCTGGCTTATTTTTTTTGCCTACTGAAAAAGATAAGAATTTAAAAGACCTCTTTGGGGTTATGCTTTAGGTACTTTAAAAATGGAGTCTGTTGATCTATTACTTATTACCTCCGTAAAGAGATTCGACAGAATCAGAAGTATGAAGCGGCAAGCCGCTAAAAATCAATAGTTGAAAGTCTTCGTCAGGATGTTCATAATGAACATCCTGATTTTTTTGCCCAAAAATGAAAAAAAACAAGATTTTAGGCAGGCTTGTTTCTTGTACGTTTTGAGTAGTGATAAAGAAATAGGTTTTAGAGGAGAAAATTCGATGACTTTCAAAAAATTACGTAAAATCTTAAAAACCCATAGCAAGTGGCAAAGCGACAAAAAATATGTTGAATTCGCAGGCTTGAGCGGCGATTCGCTGAAGGAGGTCATACCATGCAAGTCTTACGATACAGATATATTTCTGTCCTCTTGTGTTTCTTAGCAGTATGCGCGCTGACTACAATACTCCCGGATACTGTGGCTTATGCCGATTCTACAAGTACGATGCTGGCAGAAGGCACGGGTATTGCGGGGTTCGATAATACGTTTACTGCATTTGCCAAAGCGATGGTTGCAGCGGCAAAACCAATTGTGGGTATTATGACGGCGGTGGCTGGATGTATGGTTGTCCTGGGCATACAGGATGGCACCAAAACAGTATGGAACGTTATCCTTGGTGTTGGACTTGCCCTGAATTTCGGTAGCTTTATCATGACGGCATGGGGGTCTTATATGACGGCTACTGATGTTGTCCCGACGATCACCGCTTATGATTTTTCCTTAAAAACCAGTGGCGATATCGATATGTTGTCTGGATTCATGAACAATTACACGGCGAATATCATCGTGCCAGGGGCTACAGCAATAAAGTATATATCTATCAAGCTCCTGCTCATTCTCCTGCTGATTGATTCCACGGTGCAGCTATCGCTGGATCTCATTAGCGGCGATAAGATGAAATTCCTCATCATGACAGCACTGAAAGGCGGATTTTATATTTTTTTAATCGAAAACTGGCTCGGCGGCATCAATTTGATGCAGAATTTGTCGGACGGGTTTCAGGAAATTGGATTTTTAGCGGCAGGAGATTCGACAAAAACTTTGAAGCCGGACTCTATCGTCAATAATGCTATTGTCATCTTTAATGCAGTTTGGAGTTCAGCAAAAGGCCAAATGGGCATCAATAACATCGGCTTAACGATTGTCGATGTCATTGCTTTGATTATCACTATGGGCTGCTTGTTCCTTACCGCCGTAGAGATGTTCATGGCACGCATTGAATTTTATACGATGGCACTTATCACGATTCCGCTTTTACCGTTTGGCGTATGTAAGCATACGGAGTTTTTGAGCCAGAAGGCGATCGGTGCAATGTTTAATCTGGCCATCAAGGTTTCAGTTATTGCATTCATCAGTGCAGTGGCCGTTCCATTCTTAAAGACTTACGCAGATAAGATGCAGGCAGCTTCGACTGCGACCACCGGAACATCGGCGCTGTTTACCCAAATTGGTCTCATCTTGCAGATGGTGCTGGCAGCCTTCATCATTTTTATGCTCACAAAAAAAATTCCGGAGCTTGTCCAGGGACTATTGAGTGGGAATCCGTCTTTGGGTGGCAGCACGATGACTCAAATGGGTATGAGTGCTGTTGCTAAAGGTGCAGCCGCTGTCAGCACTGCCGGTGCAGCAGTTGCTGCTACTAGTGCCGCCGGCGCGATGGCTGGTGGGGGTGCCGGTGGTGGCGGTAGGCCTGGCATGATGATGAGCGCACTTGGCGGCGCTAGGGCAGGGATGGCATCTGGTGGTGTTGCTGGCATGGCTATGGGTGCTCTCAAGGGCGCAGCTAGTGGAGCCGTGAATACGGCGAATGGGGCCAAAAAGACGGCTGCTAATCTTGGAACATTGGCTTATCGCCAAAATCCAGCATCGAAAGGGTACCAAGGGACTATGGATAGTATTCGAGGACAGATAGATAGTTTCAATAAGAATGCCAGATTTGACGGTATTAGAAACAAGGGGTTCAATTCCTCTAGTACTCAAACTACCGAAAGGCGGACAGAGGAAGAGCCAAAGTCCAAATGAAAATCATAGCTATAAAAAAGCGATCCATCATCTTGATGGACCGCTTTTTTGTACTTCTATTAATTTTTTTCGCGTCTGGGGGGCAAAGGTTTTTAAAACAAAATCTAAATCCGTTGTGCCAAAGGATTCTTTAAGTCTATCCAAGATTGTCTGATCGTCGGCTTGGTTGACTCGCATCCCTCGCCAAACATCATCCCTATGCGCTTTACCTAATTTGATGGCATAATCTAAATCCGTTGTACCAAAGGTATTTTTAAGCCTATCCAAGATTGTCTGATCGTCGGTGTAGACCTTTGGATGTTGGTTCCAGTCGTTACTCTCAGGTGGTGTGTATTTTGCCTGTGTGGTAAAAAGCCCCATATATTTGCCCTCCCTAAAAAATCATTTTATTTATTTAATTATACCATATTGGGGGATGAGATGGTATAGAAAAAGGGGAATTGTTTGCAGATTTTAGGAGGTGTTGGATATCCGTACGATGTATGGAGATGAAACCAATAAGGTAACCTTGGTAAAAATCCTAGCTATAAAAAAGCGGTCCATCATCTCGATGGGCCGTTTTTTTGTGCTTCTATCATATTTTTTCGCGTCTGTGGGGCAAATGTCTTTAAAACATAATCTAAATCCGCTGTGCCAAAGGCTCGTTCTATGTTATGTGCAATGTGCTGATCTGATATTCTAGTTGTGCCTGCATAAGCTTTGCTTACCCGAATCACATAATCTAAATCCGCTGTACCAAAGGCTCGTTCTATATTATTTGCAATGTGCTGATCTGATACTCTGGTTGTACCTACATAAGACGCTGTACCTGTAGCTGCTTCACATTTTGCCTGTTTTTTGGAAGAGAAGAATAGGTTCCAAAGGACGATTCCCCCAACTGCACTAGCTATCATGGCTAAAATATCCATATATTTACCCTCCCTATAAAAAATCATTTTATATGTCTAATTATACCATATTGAGGGATGAGATGGTAGGGAAAACGGGGAATTGTTTGCAGATTTTAGGAGGTATTGGGTACCCGTGCGGTGTATGGAGATGCAACAAATGAGGTAAAGTGTTTTCCGTTGACAGAGGCATATATCTCATCTATAATGGACCCATAAGATGGTGTTTAAGGAGGCTCGCTTGGAAATGTTGAATGTTCTTTTGATTAAACAAAAAATATCTCCTATTTGTAAGCAACACGGCGTTAAGCGGGCATACCTTTTTGGCTCATATGCTCGTGGTGATGCGACTGATCAAAGTGATATCGATATTCGCATTGAAAAGGGCAATCTCCGCGGATTATTAGCAATCAGTGGATTTCAACTCGATTTAGAAAAAGCTTTAGCAAAAAAAGTGGATCTGATAACCGTACTTCCGCAGGAAGTGCTTCATGATATTTTTAAAAAAAATCTCATGAAAGATGAGGTGCTGCTTTATGAGTCTGAAAGAGATTGATGCTCAGCTTTTACAATATATGGTTAATTATTGCAATGAAATTGAAATAACCATTAACACTTTTGGGAAAAAAGAATCTTTTTTTAAAAATGATTTTATGTATCGTAACGCACTTTCAATGCCGATTTTTCAGATAGGTGAATTAGCTAACCATTTCTCTGAGGAATTTCTTAAAGAAAATACACAACTTCCTTGGACACAAATTATTGGCATGAGGAATCGTTTTGCACATGGTTATCAAGTCATGGATAACGAAGCAATATGGGATACAGCTATTCACGACATGCCTAAATTAAATCAGAGTTGTAAACAAATTTTACGGGATAATAAATATAAAATTCCTACTAAAAAAATTTTCAAGTCACCTAACAAAGAGAGATAATCCTATTAACATGGATCATCTCTCTTTGTTTTCTTATAATTTCATAAGCCAAATTAAGGCTGGGGCTTTATTTTTTTGCTCGAAATCTGTAGAATATAAATTGGGAGTTGATTTCATTGAAAAAAGAAAACATATCTAATGAGCAAGAAGAAATAGAAGAATTAAAAACACTTCGCATAGACGTCGAATTAACCGAAAAAGAGATTCAAGCTTACAAGCAATACTGCATTAATATTAATACACCAAAGGAAAAGGATATAAAGAACTACATTTTCTCAAAAATCAAAAGATGATAGTGTGATCCCTTTTGTCGTTGATATCCGTTGGTACACATTTATAGAAATTTGATATTCCATTCTGGGTGGTTGTCGTTTATAGTGATTTATGATCATGCAAGGGGCGTTTTTTTACTGAGGGGTAAGTAATAAGTGGACAGATGGCATTAGATCTAGTGATACCCCTAGAACAGAAAATATCATTTAGGTACGGATTAATTGTTTTGACTGAAAATGTTAATGTTTTGAAGCACAAAAAAATATTTTGAAATCATATTGAAAAATCATCTGCAAAGCCCAAAAGTATGTTTTGAAATATCAATGTTGGTGATGCCGACAATTTTCATGATCAAGATATTATCTCACCATGGGGATTTTGGGGAAGATTTTCTTTAATATCAGGAAAAATTCTGTGATATAATGGAAATCAGCAAACGGAACAACGCGGAGATCTACTATGATTACTGATAAACTAAAGAATAAAATCGATGAAGTGTGGTTTTTTGACGAGCGAGGTGATGAATTTGCTCGCTGTCATTGAGCAGGTGAAATGTGTACTCTTTGAGGAAGAATGGATATAATGGTTCAATATAAAAAACTCTGATCACATATATTTACTTCTAGAAAACGACTAGATAGAAACATACTCAAACTTTTTACAAAAATAAAATGTATCAGCTTTATTGCACGCAGATGGATGAATAATATAGATTATACGAAGGAGGTAACCAGCTTGATGAGCATGGAAAAAACTGCCACAAAGGATAAAAAAGAAATGTTTGTTGACTGGCTTATAGGACGATATAAACCTGTCACAGTAAACAATATTTTTATGGCAGTTATTACTGCAGATGAATTTTTGGAAGCAAAGTCATTGTCAAAAAAATCTGTGTTTTCACTAGATCCTCTTCAAGCGCACAGCTTGTTATCAAGTTTGCAGGGGAATAAAGTTTTTCATTTTCAGCATCGGCAGGAATCTACCATACTGCAAAAAGCAAGTGGTGAATTACGAGCATTTTTACAAGCTCATCCACAGCCAATTACTTCTACCATATCCAATGAACTGGTGGAACAACCAAAGCAGATTGAAAAAGATAAACTAACAAAACAAACGCTTCCAAATAAAATTGCTAACACATCTGTAGATGAATTTCTTATTGATTATGCTCACATAAATAGCTACACCTATGCAATACCAATTTCTATAACATATTTTGGAGATGTATTCCCTGTATCTAACTGGATGATGACATATGTAAAGGCATGTACTTATCTCTATGAGGATTATCTTAATGTGTTTCAAAACCTTATTGAGCATCCTATTATTGGAACCCAAAGAGATTTCGCTAAAACGGACAGTCATTATGGTATGACAAGACCCATCGAGTTTTTTCCTGGCGTTTGGGTGGAAACCGATTTAAGTATAATGGATATGGTCAAACGAATTGCTCTATGGTTGGATAGATGCAATGTGGATTATGAGAATCTGACTATTCGATATATAGAAAGAAGGTCGCTAGAAGGTTCCGATAACATCACAAAAGATTTGAAAGTTTTAACTTCAGCTAAAGCATGGAAAGAGACCGCTCATATTGTCATTGCAAAAGAAGCGTTTGAAAACTGGATGATTCAAATTGCTGGTTTAGCACGTCGATCGGCGCAGAGTTACTCTTCTGCTGTAAAAGTAGCCGGAGAGTATGTGGTAGAATTTTGTATTGATACTAAGCCATTGTATTGCATGAGTGAAAGCGTTCGTATACAGAATTGTATTGATAGTTTATTTAAATATGCAGCGTTTGTGAAAATAAATAAATCCCAGCACAATCGCTATCGTGTTGCGTTGGGAAAATATATTGAGCATTGTCGAGCAGGCAGTGCAGGAAGTCCACCTTTGTCTATGGAAAGTGATGACCTTTCCGAGAAAAAGAAAAATCAGTATGCAGTAATCATTGCTAATGATTTCCCAAATGGATTCCGAGCTAATGCGATTTATTGGGCAAGAACTAGAAAGTATTTTGCGGAAAGATATGCAGATTGTACTGAAAGCAATGAAGAAATCACAAGGTATATGGAGGCTGTTGGTGTATGGCGAGATGGAATTCTGTTCAATGTGACTGATAATAAACAAAATCCATTGTTGGAAGAAATCAAACAGGCAGTTGTAGACGTGCTCGCTAGCCGAGCGTCCTGTGTTTATACAGAATCACTGTTCGGACGCTATCATATTCGCCTTGCAAATGAATTACATATTTATACAGAAAATGCTATGACAGAAGCTGTATGTGCCGTTTCCGGTGGTGAATATATCAAACGGTATAATTATTTTTTGCGCCATAGTGGGGAGGCAAACACAACGAAAGATATTATGGAATACCTTAGGGAAGTTGCTTGCCCACAGACTTATGACGAACTGGGTGAGGCATTGTGGTTTATTCCCATTGTTGTTTTGAAGCGCATTATGACAACAACACCGAAAATAGTGAGGACTGCAGAAGGTGTATATATGTTTGCACCGGCTTTTCCTGTCAGTGCCATTGAACTACGGGACATTATAGAACTGATTCATCGGGAACTATCCATAAAGAAGTATTTATTAGATACCCGCTTACGAAAGTTGGTTGAAGAGGAATTGCCTGCAGTAGCAATTAATACTGAAAGCTATTCTTTGATAGGTTGGCGCAATGCACTGGGCTATCTTTTAAAGGAATACTTTTTTTTTGCAGGGCGCATTATCAGCAATATTGGCGAACCAGTTGATATGGCGCAGGTGTATCGTAACTTTGCCATGGAACGGAGCAACTTTAGTCTTCAAGAACTGACGGATTTTTCTTTAGAGCTTGAGACAGGCATCTACTATGATGCGCTGTATGAAGTTGCGATACGAGTGAGTGAAACTGAGTTTGTCAATCAGGAACAAATTCAATTTCCAGTGGCAGAAATTGATACTGTGCTAGATACGTTTTGTCGAGAAGCATATATTGCAATAAAAGAGGTAACAATCTTTTTGCATTTTCCACTGGTTGGGCATTGTTGGAATAGTTATTTGCTGGAAAGCTATGTGAATAGATTTAGTAAAAAGTATTGGTTGATTCATCAAAACTTCACTAGTCAAAAATGCTATGGTGCCATTGTAAAACGAACATCTTCTGTTATAGATTATGATGCTTTGGCATTGGATGTGTTGGAAAATTCCATGCAATGGAGCAATAAAGAATCAGCATTACAGTTGCTGGTAAATGAGGGCTACCAGGCTAGAAAATCTTATTCTAGCATCGAAGTCATCCTGCAAAAAGCAAAGTTGAGGCGAGAACAGAAGGAACAATAAACGAAACGAGGGCGATACCCATGTACCAATATGTTTGGGATGAAAATACAGGAGGACTATTGTTGACACCAGAGCAATCAAAATTCAGCAAGGAACCGAGACCGGTATATTATAAAGAATTGGATATTCTTGGGTTTGACCAGTATTGGAATTACCTAAAAGATGACCATGCACCTCTGCTTTGGGCAGAGGCCAACAAATACATTTACAAAGGTAGAACGGTGGCAAAGACCAAAGGTGGCAGCCTGTATACCCCACCGGAACTTATCCTTCTAGATACACCCGAGCCAAACGGGGGACTGCTTCAGTTTGTAGATGTGGATGCTATGGTGGAGAATAACCGTGATCTTTTGGAAACGTTGGTACAGGAAACTATTCAAAAAATCTACAATACCTACATGGATTACAAAGAAAAAGTAGATGTGTTCTATGTGGCTTTTAGCGGCGGAAAGGATAGTGTCGTTGCTCTTAACCTAGTACAACAGGCCTTGCCACACAATGAGTTTATGGTTTTGTTTGGGGATACTCAGATGGAATTCCCAGATACATACGTTGCAATAAAAAAAGTGAAAAACGAATGTGAAAAAGAGGGAATTGCCTTTCACGTGGCTAAATATGAACAGAGTCCATTAGAGACATGGAAAATATTCGGGCCACCATCCACTGTTACAAGATGGTGTTGCAGTGTTCACAAAACATCACCTCAGATTCTCTTGCTAAGGGAATTACTTGATAAGCCGGATTTTATAGGAATGGCATTTGTAGGTGTGCGTGCAGATGAAAGCGTAGCAAGAAGTAAATATGAGTATGTTACACTCGGCGGAAAACATAAAGGGCAGTATAGTTGCAATGCTATTATTGACTGGAATTCCGCCGAGGTTTTTCTGCATATATATATGGAAAAACTGATAATAAATGATACCTATAAAAAAGGGAATCGAAGAGCAGGCTGCTTAATATGTCCTAGAGCAGCTGAACGAAATGATTTTATGAATCATAATTGTTATCGTGTGGAAGCAGAACCATTTGTAAATATTATCAGGGAATGTTATAAGAAATCATTTACATCCAGTAGTGCATTGGAGCAGTTTATTCGAGTTGGGGGATGGAAAGCACGCAAGAATGGAAGAGACATATCAATACCTGTAAACTATAGTGAAGTATCTACAATAGAAGACACATTGCTTAGTGTAACAAGCCCACATACCGATTGGAAAGTCTGGATTGGAACTATTGGAATTTTGTTGAATAATACATCTCCATACCGTATCAATTTCCGAAGGAAAACATTAGAGTTTGTACTAATTGATAGAGATAATGGCTATGATATTGCGATATCGAAGAAAACCATCAAAGAAGATCCCGAATTTTTAAAATTACTCAAAAACGTTTTTCGGAAGGCAGCGTGCTGTGTTGGATGCAAAGAATGTCAAGCCGATTGTCCATATGGTTGTATCAGCTTTAAAGAAGGGAATGTAGAAATTAGTGAGAGGTGTATACACTGTGCACAATGCCATAAGGTAGAGAAAGGTTGCCTTGTCTATAAATCATTAGAACAACCAAAAGGAGGAATTGTTATGGCTGGAAAAAGCATGAGTTTGAATAGTTATTCTCATCACGCTCCTAAAATAGACTGGATGAGACAGTATTTTAAGTTTAAAACTACGTTTAATGAAAATCACAACTTGGGCTCTCAGATGTATAGTTTCTTTAAGAGATTTTTGCGAGATGCAAATCTTTTGGATAAAACGGGCTTTTCAAAGACATCTGAAATAATTGAGTCTATGGGAATGGAAAGTGAACAGGCTTGGGGTATCATTTTTGTGAATCTTTGCTATGCAGCACAGGTTGGTTGGTTTGTTTCTCATATTGATTTCAATGAGGAATACACAAAGGCTTATTTAGCTAATATGATGATTGAAGACGGTGCAAAAGAAAGCTGGACGAATGATATATTTAGTTCATTGTCTAGATTGTCTGAATTGCCCATGGGCAATTTAGGATTCGGTACAGCAATTCGAAAAAACAACAAAATTGTATCTATATGTCGTTTAGAGTGGGATAAGCCTATCGCTGAAGTCATTCTCTATTCCCTCTATAAATTTGCGGAGGCATGCGGCGATTACTATCAGTTTTCGCTGGATACATTGATGGATAATACCATTGATCGTGAAGGTGTTAGTCCTAGCCGGATTTTTGGTTTGGATCAAGATAGTATGGTGCGTATTCTTAATGGACTATCCATAAATTATCCAGAATTCATTGCTGTTTCCTTTACTTTGGATTTGGATTCCATTACACTTCGTGCGAATATGACATCTGCGAATGTTTTACAACTATTTTAATCAAAGGAGGAAAAAACATGGCAGACAAAAGATATAAAGATTATTTTGACATTGACGAGCATTACTATGCTTCTGTTACTGCTGACCTAATTGCAAAAGGTTTGGTCGATTGGAAGGGATTCTATCCTCATGAAACATTTGTAAAATTAATTCAAAAAACCTATGACGTGCTTTCGGGAAAAGAATCAAAGTCGTTATGGGTGGAAGGGGCTTATGGTACCGGTAAATCTCATGCAGCCTTGACTTTAAAGTGCCTTCTAGATGCGTCCACAGAAGCAGTTCGCGCTTATTTTGATGATTATGGATTGAGCTCGGATTTGTGCGACAAGTTGATTTCGGTCAAGAATGAGGAACAAAACGGGAAATTGATTACTATTCATCGTATCAGCTCTAGTTCAATTCGCTCTGAACAGGATTTAATTTGGGCTATTCAGGATAGTATTGCCCAGGTTTTGGATGAACGTGGAATAGAGAACAAGGCCGAAGGAACGATGAAGGAGGCCTTCTTACAGTGGTTGGACGAGAAAGAATCCAATCGTACATATCTGAATTCGCTGATTCACGAAGAACAGTATGCGTGGAATTTTGCTGGTATGGATGTGCAAGGTGTGATTGATCGTTTACATAGTAGTGACGAGATGCAGATTGCAGCTTTAATGCGCAACCTGATTACCGTTGCCGATGACAATGGCATTATGGCACTACGTATGGATGCTCAAAAGCTGGCAAGTTGGATTAGAAACCTCATTCTAGTAAATAATTTAAATGCCATTGTTTTTGTTTGGGATGAGTTTACTGAGTTCTTTACAAATAATTCGAACTCCTTAACTGGATTCCAAACGATTGCAGAGGTGAGTGAATCTAATCCGTTTTATTTTGTAATTATTTGTCATCAGAGCCGTGATCTGTTTACAGATACGACTACAGCAAAAAAGATTTTAGATCGTTTTGTCACGCCGATTGAGATTAAACTGCCGGAAAATATGGCATTTAAATTAATGGCACAGGCTATGAAGTTAACTTCTGACACTGTATCAGCTAAGGAATGGATGAACGAATATAAACCGGCATTGAATGACCAGCTTATACTTGTACGTAAAAGCATTGAGGATAGTGCTAGCAAGAGTAGAAAACTTGGGGAAAAAACAGTTATCTCTGATGATGAGCTAAAAGGAATTGTGCCGATTCATCCCTATGCAGCACTGCTCTTAAAGCATATGTCCGTTATTTTTAATTCCAACCAGCGGAGCATGTTTGATTTTATTATCAGCAATGATATTACCGATGCAAAAGGATTTAAGTGGTATATCCAGAACCATGGTCCATTGGATGATGCCGAAAATCTGCTTACCATTGACATGTTATGGGACTTTTTCTATGGGAAGGGCCAGAATGGCCTTAATCAGGATGTGCGAAATATTCTGGACAACTACTCTCAGCTTCAATCGAGCAAATTGATTGTTGATCAGCAACGTGTTCTGAAAACAGTTCTTTTACTGCAGGCAATTTGTATGCGTGCAACTGATGCTGATTTACTTCGCCCAAACATTGAAAATATTGACCTTGCTTTTGCTGGCACAGATTGGGTGAAAGGAAAAGCTGCCAATATTGCTAAAGGATTGTGCAGTCAAGGGCTTTTGTTTGAGAAGCCCGTAGGCGGTGGAAAAAAAGAATTTACAGTTGCTATGAATACTGGTGATAGCAACGCAATAGAAAAGGCAAAACTGGATGTTCGTAATAATCTGAGAACTGCTGACTTGGTCGAAAAAGCGAATCTGATGAATGCACTGACATTAAGAGAAAATCTTGCGGAACGCTACCATATGGAAGTTGTTCAGGCTGTCAGCAATACCTTTATGACTAATGTAATTAAATTAAATGGATGGGCAGAAGAACATCCGTTTAACTTTACCATTGTGGTTTGTTTTGCTCTGAGTGATGAAGAGCAGGCTGATGCCAAACGGTACATAGAACAAGCAATTGCTTGCGGGAAATCCCCGAGTGTTATGTTCTTGGATGCGACCCTTGTTCCGATGGGAAAGGATTTGACTAATCAGTATGTAGAGAATATGGCATATAGTACCTACTATGCCAAAAAGAACAATGATCAAGCAAAGCATTTTAATAATGAGGCAGTCCGTAATCTGAGCCAATGGCAGCAAAATATTACGACTGGTGCATTTCGTTTGTATAGCAAAAAATATCCCAATGGATTACGTTTGGCCAATTACGAGGCCGTACAGAATGAATTTGCAAATATTAATTATCAAAAATTTCCTTATGGATTAGAACAATACAATGTTGTTGGTAATATGTTTAAAAAGGGACCTTTGGCACAAGGTGCTGAGTGTGGTTTAAAAGAGATTGAAGAAAAAACATTTAGTTCTTCTAATATTAAGACGAAACTGTCCACTGCCCTCAATGGTGTATGGAAAGTCGAAAAGTATTGGGAAGTTCCTGCGAATCAAAGCCTTGTTATTGTGAAAATAAAAAAAGAAGTCGACAGTTTGATTCAATCAGCTTTTAAAGAAAAAGGGCAAATAGGTATGGCAGATATTTTTGCACGTTTGCAGAACGAACCATACGGCTTTACTGCTTGCAATATTGTCGCCTTTGTTATGGGGTTTGTTTTGAAAGAATATGCTACTAATGATTTTTTCTGGAGTAATCTTTCTAATAGTTACCCTATGACTCTTAATCGTATGAAGGAAATGATTGCAAATACAATTAACCAAACTGTTACATTTCAGAAAAACTATAAGCAGGAATTTATTGTAGTGATGAGTTGGGAGATGAGGACCTTTCTGAACCATACAGCGGAGATTTTTGATATTCCGTCTGAACAGTGTGGGTCTATAGCGCAGGCGCGTGATCAGATTCGCAATCAAATGAAGAAATTGATCTTCCCAATTTGGTGTGTAAAATCCATTCTACCAAAAGAGATACTTGTGTCTACTCCTAAGGCTGTGATTGATGTGATTGATAAGTATTGTGGTATCGCCAATATAGGTAATGTAAATAATTCATCTGAAAGCGATTTAGCAAATGAAATTGGACAAATGATGATGACAGATCCAGCTATTGTGGAAGATTTAAAAACCCTTTTAATCAGTGAAAAGTGCAAAGCAGGTATGATGGCTTATATTGGCACTTTTCAGAATGGAATTTTGCTAAAACTGGCTTCCAGCATTGGTGATAACGGCGCCTATCTTGATGAGGTAAAAAACAAATTCAATGCTGATGCTGCTAACTGGGTGTGGAGATCTGCTACAGCAGATTCCAAGATTAACGAAGTGATTATGGAGTATCAAATAGTAGAAGAAAGCAATCGCAGTCTGCCAAAGAGCACTTCCTTGAGTGATACCATTCTTGAATGGAACCAAAAAACAAATAATATTCGAATTTCCTATGAGGCCGTAAATAAATCTGTGGGTGATTTGGGGAAATTCCTTGGGATGCTGTATAGCATGAAACAGAGCAGAACGTGGATTGATCAACATAGGCAGGCGTTTTATACATTGTTGCTTGAGCAAAGAGAAAGCTTTGAAAGTTTCTATCGGAATCAAACTAGTTACTTCAAACAGGTTGCTGGGGTGTTTTTAGAAGGATTGAACGATGAGGATATTAATAAGTTATACACTGAACTTCCTTCAGGGCAGTTTACAAAGTCTAAAACCGAGTATTTCCAATTTGTGGAAAAAAGTGTGAAGTCTTATGTGCAAAATCAGTCAAAACAAAAGTTGAAGTCACTTTGGAAAATGAAGACTGAAACAAAAGACCCGAAGTATTGGTCGAACTTATATGAAACTCCAATCTTATGCATGTTTGATGACAATGAAAGGGCTGTGGCAAGAGATATGTTCTCTATTCTTTTTGAGAATTCGCCAAGTGAGGTAAACATTGGTAAAGCAACAAAGTATCTGGAGTCGGCTGATTTCTATATGCGTCTTTCGGATTCTAATGAAAGAGACCGTTGTTTTAAAGAACATGTAATTGGTAAATATGAGGTTATGCTATCGGATGTTAAAGAGGTAAGAGATTATTTGATTTCACATACAACAGGGGATACTTACTATTGGATAGATAATAGTAGCATTCAGAATCAATTGGAAATGCTTGCCGACAAAAAATATAAAGTTGGTGGATGTGACCGTGCACTTAAAGTAATTGATGAGATGAAACCGGCTGATTTGCGGAAATATTTGCGAGAACTGATTTCTGGAAGCCTCACAGTTGGAATGGAGATCATTAAAAACAAAAAGGTGGTGTGAGGGATGCGTTGTATAACAGTTGATGCGTGCCTAAAGCAGATTAGCGATTATTGTAGAGGAAACCCTACAGGTTTTCCTCTACTTGTTAATACGGAGAACCCTTGCGACTATGCTGATATTTTAAACCGTATGGAGGCAGATATAGCGAAGACTCGTATTTATGTATCTTCAGCGTGTGAAAAAGATAGTTTACCAATGCCGGAGAACGTGCTTTATGAAATGAAAAAAAAAGGAACTCACGTACTTATTGGTGCTGTACAAGCAGCCATGCTACACGGGGAAAGTGCCACAGATCGACTGTTGGGCGAACTAGTAATTTATCAAATCAGTGACCATGCAATTGTGTTGTGCGACCATTGTCAGCGGCTCTTACAGGCAATCGCCAGAAAAAACTTAAACTTCTCCAAGCGGATGCTTTTTTTAGAAGGCAAGACAAGTCCTCTGCCCACTATCCTAATCGCGAACAACCGATTGCAGTGCTTTGGACAGAAGTCTATGAATGGGATGAAACAGCTTTTGAACGCTCTGGAAAAAAATGCAAATTTGCCCAAGGACATCATTCTTATTACCAAATACGTCCCGGGATTGTTTGCTGAGTCGATGTACTATGTTACCGAGGTGGCAAGCATTTATAAGGCACTGTGCCAGAAATACTCTGAGATTGCCAACATGACTCGGAAATTGTATGGTACGGATTCACAGTGGAGCTGGCTTGCGGAAGCACTTGAGAAAACCAGTTCGTTTTCTAAGTTAATTTGTAAGCTTTTTGAATCGCAGGATATGCTAACTATAAAACTTGCTGATTACGTCATGTTTGCCGATGTAAATGTGCGTTGGTTTTATTGGCTTGCTCTAAAAGTGTATCGCTCAACTGGAAAAAGCTATCTGGCAATGTCTCTTCGTTTAACAAATAGCCAGGATGAGTTTGAGGAAAAACTGTATTATGCTTTACTGGAGGAAAAACATACAAGTGACATATTTGATATCCACTATGCCGAAAGAAAGCGACTATTGGCTCAGTTAGAAGAAAACTTGCCACTCATGCGTGAGTATTGTAACCTTGTTACACAGTATGAACGAGATGCAATTTTCTATTTAACTGACAGTTCTGAGGATGAACAGATGGCAATTGTACAATGTCTTTCCAAGTATGAGTATACAGAGAAAGAATTGTTGGTAGCGTTTGAAAAAGTTGCACCTGAATTGGCAAGCTATCTTTCTCAATTTGATTTCAACAAGACAAATACTAAAGTAGCACAGATAGATGTCGGAATTTGGCCGTTGTTAACCCAATACTTCCAACAGTACAAATTACAAAAGCTCTGTAATCGTATTTTTCCTGAGTTTGTTGAACAAGTTGAAGAGTTGGCTAATAACCGTCTGTACAACAAACTTGTACCAAGAAGTGCCATTGTGAAAAAGATGGGAAAAAATGGTGTACAGCCATATTTTTTTGATGCTTTGGGAGTTGAGTTTCTTTCTTATATACTGGCTAAATGTGAGGAATATGGATTAATTTGCGAAATTGATGTTGCTCACGGATTACTTCCATCAATCACAGCTAAGAATAAGGAGTTTGAGCAGTATTTTATTGCTGGTACAATTCGCAAAATTGGTGCTTTGGATGAACTAAAGCACCATAGTCAAGTGTTCAATTATGAGAAAGTAAAAGAGCCTATACATCTGTTCCATGAACTTGATATTATTGACCGAAATCTGCGAATGATTTCTTCTGAACTGGTTCAAGAACACTATCAGGAAGCATTGATTCTTTCAGATCACGGGGCAAGCCGACTTGCAGTTATTTATGAACATGAAAATGAAAAGATTAGGTTAACAAAAAAGGGTGAACATAGTGGCAGATGTTGCCCCGTAGCTGAAAACCCCAATATCCCATTCGTAGCCTATGAAGATGGCTATGGTATCCTTGCAAACTATGAACGATTTAATGGTGGTCGGCCAGCGAATGTCGAGGTACATGGTGGTGCAACATTAGAGGAAGTGGTTGTTCCGATTATTCGCCTGACCAAAAGACCGGAAGAGTTAAAGATTTTCTTTCTTAATACTCTTATTCATATCAAGTTAAAAGAAGTTGCCACTATAAAGCTGTTTGCTAATCCACCATTAAAGCAACCTAAATTAAGTGTTAACGATATTTTTTATGATGGAGAGTTTTTAGAAGATAGTAAACATGTTCAGTTTGCAATGCCGGAAATTAAACGTAGTCGTACTTATGAAGCTAAGATTTACGATGGAGATCGAAAAGTGGCCACTTTAAGTTTTAAGGGTGAAAAGAAGAACGCACAAGAACGACAATTTTCACTCTAATCAGATGGGAGGTAAACGAATGGAACGCACAAAACACGATGATTTTTCAGAGTCGTTTGAGGAGCGTTTGAAAAATTGTTTTGATGAGATGGTTGTATATAAAGATTTAAAGAAAAACAACTTCATATCTTCTTTTAAACTGCCTTCATTTATGCGTGATTGGGTGCTCAAACGTTTTCAGAATGATGATGGTGATATAGATGTAGAGGCGGCTACTAATTTCATTAGGGAATTTATTCCAAAGAAGGAAGATTGGAAAGCAATTACAAATCGTGTTGTCAGCAACAATGAACATGTAAAGTTTCTAGCAAAAGTCTCTGTAAATATTGATATACGTACTCAAGAAGTATCATTTGCCCTGCCGGATTTTGGACTTACATATAAAGATACGATTATTCCAATGGATGTATGGTCTTTATGCAGTAGTGATTTGTTAAAGGCAGAAGAAACCTGGGGCATCGTTGAAATTAGTTATCATTACCCAGAAGATGAAAAAAAGTCTGGAAAGATTAAATTAGTAAGTTTTCAGGACTTTTGCCCATATATCGTTGATTTGGATGAATTTAAAGAAGCAAGAACAATGTTTACTTTTGACGAGTGGATTGATATTATTTTGGGATCTATTGATTACAATGCATCGGGATATGAGAATTGTGAACAAAAGATTGCAATGGTTACCAGATTACTTCCTTTTGTAGAAAAACGCCTTAACATGATTGAGCTGGCTCCAAAAGGAACCGGGAAGTCCTATTTATTTGGTTCTGTCAGTCGTTATGGCTGGCTTTCATCTGGTGGAACCATGTCTCGTGCAAAAATGTTCTATGATGTTGCTCGCAATTCGGAAGGCTTGGTATTTGGCCATGATTATGTTGCTCTAGATGAGGTGCAGACCATCAATTTTACCGATGTAGACGAAATGAGGGGTGCATTGAAAGGATACATGGAAAACGGAAAATATACTGTTGGAAGCCACGAGGGAACAGCAGATTCCGGAATTGTTTTACTGGGTAATATTCCAGCAGAGGCAATGAATGAATATGACAACATGTTCGTTGAATTGCCTAAAGTGTTTCACGAAAGCGCACTAATTGATCGTTTTCATGGTTTTCTTAAAGGCTGGGATTTGCCAAGAATGACAGAGGACCTTAAAATTTGTGGTTGGGCGTTGAACTCAGAATATTTCTCTACTATTATGCATGAACTGCGTGACGATGCAAGTTATCGTGCAATTGTTGATGCCAGAGTGAATGTACCAGAAAAAGCAGATACTCGTGATACAGAGGCAATCAAAAGACTTTGCACTGCATATCTGAAGATTTTATTCCCGAATGTGCGTACACCACAGGATATTTCCACCCGTGATTTTAATATATATTGCTTGAAACGTGCCGTAAACATGAGAGCTGTTATAAAGTTTCAGTTAGGCCTTTTGGACAGTGAATTTGAGGGGAAATCCGTGCCGGAATTGACTGTAAAGGATGTGTAATATCATGAAAAAAGACTGCTGCATTGCATGCGGAAAAAGTGATCTTAGCAAAAACGAGATTGGCATCAATAAAAAATTGATTGGTGATGAGGTAAAAATCTTTTATTGTTTGAACTGCCTTGCGGAATATCTTGGTGTTTCAACAGAGGACATATATGATAAAATCGAAGAATTTAAGGAAAGAGGTTGTAATCTTTTTGACTAATATGAAAAACCACATCATTTATGCTGACCATGCAGCCACAACAGCTTTGTCTGTAACTGCACGGTCAGCTATGAGCCCATTTTTAGAACAACAATACGGAAATCCATCCACGCGCTATTCATTGGCTCGTGAACCACGAAATGCAGTTGTTGAGGCTCGAAAAACGATTGCAAAATTGATTGGCGCAAAGCCAGAAGAGATCTTCTTTACATCCTGTGGTACCGAGTCAAACAACTGGGCAATTAAGGGTACAGCTTTTCATTACATTGGTCAACACAAGCGAATTATTACAAGTTGCATTGAGCATCATGCAGTACTTCATTCGTGCACTTTTTTGAAGAAATTGGGCTTTGAAGTAGTATGTTTGCCAGTGGATTATGAAGGCTTAGTTAACGTTCAATCATTATTAAAAGCTCTGACAGAAAATACGGTTTTAGTTGCTATTATGCTTGCAAATAACGAAATTGGAACGATTGAAACCATCAAAGATCTTTCGCTGGTTGCACATGAACATAATGTTTTGTTTCATACAGATGCGGTTCAGGCTATCGGGCATATTCCTGTAAATGTTGAAGAATTGGGTGTGGATATGTTATCTGCATCTGCACATAAGTTTGGTGGACCTAAGGGTGTAGGATTCTTATATAAAAAATCAGGTGTTGAAGTTGAACCGTTTATGTCCGGTGGAGGGCAGGAAATGCAGCAACGTGCAGGCACTGAAAATGTAGCTAGTATTGTTGGTATGGCAGCTGCACTAAAAGAAAGTATTTGTGAAATGAACATCAATACTATTCATTTAAATAACCTTGTTGAGCAATTCAAAGAGCGCATGAAAGTTTCGAAGCTAGATTATATCTATAATGGTTCCGAGAATCGAATTCCTGGTAGTATTAGTATTTCTTTTAAAGCTGGTGATGGTGAAATGTTGCTACACCGATTAGATTTAAAAGGTATTGCTGTATCGACCGGATCAGCTTGTAATTCAAAATATGTAGAATTGTCGCATGTATTAAGAGCCATAGATATTTCTGCTGATTATGCAAAAGGAACAATTCGGATCACTTTAGGTGCGGATAATACAGTTGGAGATATTTATTATATTGTTCAGTCACTTACATCAATATTGAAAAAGTAGTGTTTCAAACCATTATTAAGAGTTACACCTTAAAAAGGTGTGTTACTACTCCGAGGGGAAACTGCTGATAGTTGGAACAGTCATTACAAAACGAAGTGTTCGGCAAAGCACCTTTACTAATAAATATAGCTAGTGACTGGTAAGACAGTTGCAGGGCTTGGAGAATATCTACCAGCTGATGTTGAAGCTTTATTATCTGATCATACGGTGCCATATGATGCTATCATGAGAACGTTTCAAAAAAATATATACTGATTTCTTTTTAGCAACAGCAAAGCTCACTAGCTAGATATAAGGCTTTCCCAAGTGTCTGGTCACTTAGGAATATGCTTCTTTGACGATTCAACTAATAATATATGGAGTTCAGGCTTTCAATTGTATTGGTCGTATAGATGACTGTTCTTACATCTGCTGAAAACTTAAAACTTGGTGTGATTGCATCCCAAGTTATTCGTCACGATCTCATGGCAGCCGGGTGTTTTTGAAGCTATTGTCTGCTCAACGTCATCGCGGATTTCTGCAACACGGGTAGCATCGATGCATGATAGATTTGAACAACTTGATTTATCACTTGACGATATTAAAAAACAATAAATTTCACGCAAAAGGGGCTGTCGCATGAAGTGATTTTTCACTTCTGCGCTAGCTCTCTTTTTTTATTAACTGTTCGAAATAAACCACCGGCTTAGCCGGCGGAATCGACGGTTTTGACTTTAGTCGAAAAAAATCCCTGTTACAATAGATGCAGGTCTAGCCAACCGCATAAAAA
>WSSedB1CaDRAFT_10000212_pt1 | contig 27650 bp, 20 predicted proteins | sample WetSurSB1Cattail_FD_9460 | JGI IMG/M metagenome (IMG submission 9460)
GAGTTGACTGCTGAAACTTTTACGACTCTTTTCACTCATTGCCTGCTCCTTTTTGTTGCAGGCTAACATCTTAAACTATTGTCCGGATTTTGGGGTCCACTATAACTTTGCCCTTTCAGACCCAAGCGCTCTACCGTGGAAACGGTACGTAGTTTCCTGCTGCTGAGTTAGTGGGCTTTAAAAGGGGGCGTATTAATTTTCCTGAGGTAAGGATACCCCAACTCTCGCGAGGACCGGCCATGCCGGTCACGCTCATAACCGCTATCGCCAAAAGAATAAAGCGACTAATGGGGGGCGGGAAGTGTCCGTTTGGGGCTGCAACAGAATGCCCCCAAGACCTGAATAACATTGAACCCAGCTTCCGGTTCAGAGTTTGCGCATCCAGCCAAACTGGTCAGGAAGCCGTCCATACTGGATGCCTGTCAGGGTATCGTATATCTGCTGTGTCACCCTTCCAACCGTACCATCACCGATTGTGACCAGTTCACCCCGATAGCTGAGTGCCCCCACCGGAGAAACAACGGCGGCAGTTCCGGAACCGAATACCTCCTGAACACGGCCGTTACTGATGCCGGCCATCAGGTCGTCAATAGCCACGGGGCGTTCCTCTACAGTCAGCCCCAGGGTCGGGGCCAGCTTCACAATGGAATCGCGGGTAATACCGTCGAGGAATGATCCTGACAATGATGGGGTAACCAAACAACCGTCGATAACGAAGAAGATATTCATGGCGCCGACCTCCTCCACGAAACGATGCTGAATAGCGTCAAGCCAAAGCACCTGGTTGAACCCGTGTTTTGCGGCTTCTCTGCCGGCAATCAGCGAGGCAGCGTAATTGCCGCCGGTTTTGGCCTCCCCGGTTCCACCGGGTGCGGCGCGTATCAGCTGATCCTCAACCAGAATCCTGACCGGTTTGAAGCCCGAGGCATAGTAGGCGCCAACCGGTGAAAGAATAATAAAGAATCGACACTCCTGCGCCGGCTTGACCCCCAGCGCCGCTTCCGTGGCAATCAGGACCGGCCTGATGTAGAGCGATGTCCCTTCGGCTGCCGGCACCCAGTCACGTTCGAGTCGGACAAGCTCTTCCAACCCTTGGAGAAACAGTTCAGGAGGCACCTCGGGAAGAGCGAGACGCATAGCAGAGCGATTGAGGCGGGCAAGGTTCATCTCCGGCCTGAAAAGGGCGACACCGCCATCTTTCCGGCGATAGGCCTTGAGCCCCTCGAAAGCCTCCTGCCCGTAGTGAAAAACCGCTGCGGACGGTTCCAGTGTGAATGGCCCGTACGGCACTATCCGGATATCATGCCATCCTTTTGATTCGTTCCAATCGGTTATCAGCATATGATCGGTAAAATGCCTGCCGAAGCCGAGCGTTGCCAGATCAGTGCATTTCGGTTTCCTACGACTCTCCATCAGCGGCTCAATCCGTATTTCCATGACATTCCTCCCTACGCCATTTGGTAATTTTCGTATGGAGACATCTTACCGCCCGGCTCTATGGCCGTCTAATGCGCAAAGGACATATTTGAGCTTGAATCGGACATATCCAATGAATATACTGGCAGCATGTTTAAGGAACTGTCACAGGCCGATACCAGGGTACAGCTGGACGCAAAAGGGATCCACACCTCTTCGCTGGAGGCGTTTGCCTATCTGGACAGTGATCAGAACATTCGCTACGACTGGCATGCCCATGCGCTGCACCAGTTGATGTACGCTTTTTCCGGCACGCTGCGGCTGGAGGCGGAAAACGGGATCTACCTGTTGCCTCCCCAGCGGGCGGCATGGATTCCTGCCGGAGTCAGACACCGGTCGACGCTGCACAACGTTCTTTCCGGTTCGGTTTTCTTCACTCCCTCTCTGGTCCGCTCCGATCAAGCGAGCATACGCATCATCTCTGCAGCGCCGATTGTCCGGGAGATGGTACAGTATGCCCTGCGCTGGCCGCCTGACCGCGCAGCCGATAACGGCCTTGCGGATTCCTACTTCAAGACATTGGGGTTGTTGTGCGTGGAGTGGATCAAGGAAGAGGTGCCGTTTCGCCTGCCTGTTGCAAAGACCAGACAGATAACCGCGGCCATGGAATACACCCTGGAGAACCTGGATAAGGCCACCCTTGAAGGCGCGGCCGGGACAGCTGCCCTGTCTCCGCGCCAGTTCCGCCGCCGTTTCCTGGCAGAGAGCGGCATTACCTGGCGGCAATTCCACCACCAGGCGCAGATGTTGCGGGCTATGGAACTGCTGGTGTTGCCGCAATCCACTGTCACCGACGTTGCCTACACGGTCGGTTTCAACAGCCTGAGCGCATTTGCCAAGGGTTTTTACCGTTTTACGGGTCAGTCACCGAATGAATTCCGGCGTAGCGGAAATGACGATCTTCGCCTTACATAAAAAAAGGCGCCCAATCATGCGGGCGCCTTTTTTTGCATCTATAACCGTAAAGCTATTTATTGAGCAGCATCTTCATCAAGGTGTGACCTTCAACAAACAAACCGGTTGATGCGGCCTGTTCCTCATCGTAACAGGCGGCGCCGTTGCCCTTACCTTCGCCTCCGCGGTAAATAATAAACGGAACAGGGTCCGAGGTATGGGTCATCAGGTTGACAGGCGTGGGGTGATCCGGTGTGCAAAGAATGGCATATTCGCCGAATTTCCTGATCCCCTCCAACACTGTTCCAACCACCTGACGATCAAAGTCCTCGATAGCCTGGATCTTGTGATCCATTCTGCCGGAATGTCCTGCCTCATCGGGCGCTTCCACATGAACGTAGACAAAATCATGATCCTCCAGGGCAGCTAGGGCGGCCTGGGCCTTGCCCAGGTAGTTGGTATCGATATAGGCGGTGGCGCCTTCCACGTCGATGGAATCCAGCCCGGCACATAGACCGATTCCCTTGATCAGATCCACCGCTGAAATGACAGCCCCGCTCAGACCGAACTTATCCCGATAGGAATCAACCCGCGGAGTCTTGCCGTGTCCCCAGAACCAGATCGAATTGGCCTGTGACTTGCCTTCCACCTGGCGCTTTTTGTTAACCGGATGATCGTGCAGCACCATCTGGGCATAGTTCATGAGTTCATTCAACCGGTCGGCGCCATCCCCTGACGGGAAATACTCTAAAACAGGCTTGCCGGTGATGTCGTGGGGAGGGGTGACCTGCATGCCGTCCTTACCGCCGCGCCAGACCATAAGGTGACGATAACTGACGCCGGGGTGAAATTCAAACTCAGCGCTACCCAGTTTTTCCTGAAGCGCCTGCACCAGCACCCGTCCCTCGGCCGTGGTAATGTGCCCGGCGGAAAAGTCCTCCATGAAAACGCTGGTACTCATCTGTTTGAGGGTAACCAGATTCATGCGGAAGGCAACATCATCCGGCCCCAGTTCGACTCCCATGCTAATTGCCTCAAGCGGCGAACGGCCGGTATAGCAAGTACGCGGGTCATAGCCGAAGACCGAGAGGTTGGCCACATCGCTGCCGGGAGGCAGGCCGTCGGGAACGGTTTGTGCCAGCCCTACCTGACCATGCGCTGCCATAAAATCCATGTTCGGCGTCGCAGCCGCCTGAAGGGGTGATTTGTTGCCCAGTTCGCTGTAGGTGACGTCCGACATTCCGTCGCCCAGGAGGATTATGACCTTCATAGTAACCTTTCCGGTTGCATCTGATATGTGTAACGGACGCATATTAGTTTCCTAATCCGTGATTTGTCAACCTTCATGGTCTGCAACTTAATCTATTTCCTTACAAAAATCTCCCTGGCCAGGTTCGTGTCAATGGCAAATTCAGAATAGCCCACCCGAAAGATGTACGAGGGAAAGGATTGCACCAGGGTGATCTTGTTTCCCGGCAGAACTCCCATGGCCATCAGTTTCTGCATCTTTTTATTGTCATCGGTCTGGATATAGGCGATTTCTCCCCCCTGCCCCGATTTGAATTCGGTCAAAGCCACGATACCCAGATCACCCTCGGCACGTGCCTGCCGGCAGCACTCCCCCGAAGGAATCGGTTTGCCGTGGGGGCACGTAGTGGGATGATTGAGCATGGTACAGACTTTGGAGTCGACCCCTTCGCTGAGCAAATGTTCGAACTGGCAGGCCTTGCTGTTGCCGTCCTCACCGCGGATGTTGAGCACATCCATCATCAGCCGTTCCGCCAACCGGTGCCGCCGGATGGTCATACGCCCTTCTTCCCTACCCTCCGGCCGGAAGTAGACCATCCCTTGCCTGATCTCCACCAGGGCGCGTTCGGCCAATTCGGCAAAAGCGGGGTCATCAAGCGAAAGGCTCGCTTTAGCGGGATCCAGAGCGGAAACCTTTTCTTCCTCAACCGCAACCCACAACGCTTCTAAAATCTCTTCCGCCTTATCGGACAGCTTCATGCCCCACCTCCTTTTCGTTCGTCGTTTTTCGAGAAAATATCCCGTATTTTACCGATAAATTTCGGCTCCAGAGGGTTTTTGTAATCACAACGCGGACAGTGCACCGCATGGCACCCACCGGGACAACCTCCACAGGCTTTTTTCCCCTGGCTCTCTTCAAACTCATATCCACAGAATCCGCACGTCATGTGAGCATACCGGTTACCAGCAAAAACTTGTTAAGAAGATAGCCACTGCCAAAGGCCAGCACGCTTACGAAAACACCTATCGACCCCGCCACCTTCCATCCGCGCTCTTTTTTCATGATCAGGAACTGGGCAACACAAGGGATGAACAGTGTCAACGTCACGGCAGCCACGGTCAACTGGCGGGGGTTCATCAAACCCTTGGTCTGGAGGTCATAAAGACCGGCTGCCCCGTAATCCCGGCGGAAAAAACCGAAGATAAAGGCCACGGCAGTTTCCCTGGGCAGACCGAGAGCAGACATTACCGGGGTCATGGCGTCAACCGCCTTTTCAAAGAAACCGGTCACCTTGCCCAGCCAGAGCAGTACTGACGCAAGGACAAACAATGGCAGAATTTCCAGGAAATACCATTGCATACGGGTATAGGTTTTGGTCAGCACATTGCTGAACTGCGGCAGACGCATGGGAGGCAATTCCATGTAGAACATGGGCGCCTCACCCGGCAACAGCTTTGAGGCCAGCAGGCCGACGACCATGAACAGCAGCAGCAGACAGACGCTCCACACCGCCAACGCGCCGGGCGCCTTAGAGAGCAACGCGATGATGACCCCCAACTGCGCCGAGCAGGGAATCGCCAGTGACAGCAGAATCGTGGCAATGATCCGCTCCCGAACCGTTTCCAGGGTACGGGTCACCATGGTCGCCATGGTATCGCAACCAAACCCCAGCACCATCGGGATCACCGCCCGGCCAGTCATGCCGAATTTTTTGAAGATGCGGTCCACCAGCAGGGCCAGGCGTGGAAAGTAGCCAGTGTCCTCAAGAAACGAGAAGAAGACGAAAAAGGTAGCCACTATCGGCAGAATGATTCCCACCGCATAGCGGATGCCGAGGGTGATGATGCCGTACTCTCCCACAAACAGTTCCTGGATGATCTCCCAGGGGATGATATGTTTTAACTGACCGGTAATCCAGGGATTGACCCGATCCACAAAGATCTGTTTCTCCAACAGGTCCACCAGTGTGCCGGCGCCAAAATCGCCGACAAACTTGTAGAGACCGAAATAGAGCACAACCAGCAGCATCGGAATGCCGGTCAAAGGCTGCACGGACCAGCGCGACAGACGTTCAGCCCAGGTTATGACCCGCTTTTCCGGAGCAACAACCACTCCTTGCGCAATTTTCCTGACAATATCGTTACGTTCCAGCGACAAATCCAAATGGAACGATTCACGTCGTTCAAAGGCGATCTCGTTAACCTTCCCGGCTATGGTTGCGTACTGTTCCCCCTCCCGTTGCCGCACCAGTTCGGTGATTTCCTCATCCTGCTGCATAAGCAAAAGCGCAAGGGTCCGGCGAGAGAGGATATACTCTCCTTTCATCAACCCGGCCACCTCATTGACATTCTGCTCCAGCAAGCGACTGTAGGAGAACTGCTTTGGGTCGCGTTCAAGGCCGCCATATCCGGCAATGGCGCGGCGTATTTCATCCAGCCCGCGTTTGCGGGCTGAAGCGGCTCCGATCACCGGAATGCCCAGGCGTTGCCGCAACAACTCCAGGTCGATCTTCAGCCCGATCCGCTCGGCTTCATCCATGATATTGACCACCAGAATCACCGGCAATCCGGCTTCGATCAGCTGAATGGTCATGGCCAGCATACGCTCCAGATTGCGGGCGTCCAGAACATGCACCACCACGTCAGGTGTTTCATGCAGGATGATCTCGCGGGCAACGCGCTCCTCTTCGGTAATAGTGTGGATTGAGTACATGCCGGGAGTGTCGATCACCTGCCAATGCCGGCCATCGATAGTGGCGCTGCCGCGAGACACCTCGACTGATGTTCCAGGATAATTCGATACGGTAACGTAGGCGCCGGTCAGGGCATTGAAAAGTACGCTCTTGCCCACATTGGGATTACCCACCAGAGCCACTCGTTTGATGGTATCGCCGGCATTCGATTTTTCCAACTGGTTAGCGCAGAGTGTTGCCATAGATTAGACCTTTTTATGCTTTTGATATTCATTTTCATCATGCAGCAAAAAAAACTACGCTCAGGAAGAGAGCTTTGTCGATGAATTCAGCGCAGCGCGGCATTGTGCGCAGAGGCCGTAAATCTCCAGCTTATGGCTTTTGATATAAAAACCGTGACGCATGGCGATCTCATCCTGCAGTTTCTCGATTGTCTCGTTTTCAAACTCGATAACCGCATTGCAGCTGGTGCAAACCAGGTGATCGTGGTGTTCGCCCTCCACGATATGTTCATAACGGGTCTGCCCATCATGCAGCAGCACTTCTCGGGCAAGTCCGGCCTCGACAAACAGTTTGAGAGTGCGGTAAACCGTGGCATTGCCGATACCGGGGTGTACAGCCTTTATCTTCAGGTAAAGTTCTTCAACGCTTATGTGCTGCTGGGTGGCAAGGAAAAAATCGAGGATGATATCCCGTTGGCGGGTGGAGCGAAGACCTTTGCCAACGGTAAACCTGTTGAATGCGTTCTTTTTGTCGAGAATCATCCGCCCTCCGCTTAATGATGTTGATTTTCAATATATGAATATCGATTTTGTTTGTCAAGGCTTTTCGAGGTTAAAAACACCTGTTGAAATGTCGGAGCAATATTAACCTGGATCGCATCTTCTGTGGAAAATTAGGGACATCCCTTTGTGTCCGGATAATGCTATACTGTAACCAAGGAATTGTGAAAGGAGGTGGCGACCATGAAAGACATGAAACGTCCAGCGATGAAACCGCGCAGCATGATGAAAATGACAGTATCCGGCAAACGTGGGATGATGCTTCGCCGCGCCGGCAACCGCAACGCCCATATCATCACCCCCCACGGCAAGATCCAGAGCGGTCGAAAGGGGCGCAAAGGGTGACCTGAAAGCTGAGGATTGACAAGTTTAAAGCCCGGTGGATGCCGGGCTTTTTTTGTGCGTGACCGAATCGTAGGAGCAAAGAGACTACTGCCGCCCTGGGGTCGGCATAACATATCTGCCATATGCCTGAAATATCATTGTTGCCATACAGTAACAATCTACTATATGATTAACCGGACACGACAAAAAGCATTCTACCCCCAGGACACACCGCCTGAAAATACCCAGACGTCTCCCCCCGAATATCTTCATGTGCCCTTGCTTTTAAATCGCTTCATACTACTTAATCAAGACACTGAAAAATCGTCCGCGCACCAAGATAGCTTTTATAAAAATTAAACATTATCACCCAAATAAAGGAGTATGGGCATGCTGCTACAAGGCAGATCACGTTTGCTATACCTGCTGTTACTGGTATTCCTCGCTTTTTCCCTGGTTACCAGGACAGTTTTACTGATCCAAGGCATTCCCAACATGGATATCAACCTGCTTTTGCTGGCGAAAATCTATGGTATCGGCTTGTTCTTCGATTGTGTCACCTTCTCCTATCTGTCCATCCCCTTTCTCCTGTTCACCCTCTTCGCACCGGACAGGCTATTCAATAGCCGTCCTGTCGTCTGGCTCTCCTTTTTCATCATCACCTATGCCCTGCTGTTCGATATTGTCGCGGAATATTTCTTTTTCGCTGAATTCGGTGCGCGCTTCAATTTCATTGCCATCGACTACCTGATTTATACGACGGAAGTCATCCGCAATATCCGTGAATCATATCCGGTCAACTGGATATTAGCAGGTATTTTTATCATCAATATCCTTTTGTTTCTTGTCCTCAGAAAACATCTCGACCGATGCCTGAAGTGCGAAACTACCCTGAAGCAACGGCTGAAGACGGGCGCGGCACTTGCAATCCTGCCGGTCCTGTCCCTTGTTTTTATCGATTTGACCGTTTTTGCCATAACAGCGGACAACTACGCCAACGAGCTTTCGGAAAACGGTCTTTACAATCTTGTGGCAGCCTTCACCAACAGCGAACTGGACTATGACCGGTTTTATGCGACGAAAGACAACAGACTGGTGCTTGACCGCTTGCATGAACTGGTACGGGAACCCAATAACAGCTATGTTCGACAGGGTTATCAGGACATGACCCGTGCAATCCGCCAAACGGAAAAAGAGCAAAGGCTCAATGTCATCGTCATTGTCGAGGAAAGCATGAGTGGCGAATATCTCAAGGCTTTTGGCTGCAAGAACGGACTGACGCCGAATCTCGACCGTCTTGCACGAAAGTCGCTATTCTTCACAAACGTATACGCAGCCGGAACAAGAACTGTCCGCGGCCTGGAAGCCGTCAACCTCGCCATCCCCCCGTTGCCGGGAAGTTCCCTGATCAAGCGCCCGCACAATGAGAATTTCTTCTCGTGGGGTACGCTGATGAAAAACCGTGGTTATGACACCAAATTTATCTACGCCGGGCACGGCTACTTCGACAACATGAACTACTTCTTCTCCCACAACGGCTTCGCAATCATCGACAAAATGGATTTTTCACGCGGCGAGGTAACCTTTGACAACGCCTGGGGCGCCTGTGATGAAGATCTTTTCCGCAAGGTAATCAAGGAAGCGAATGGCTCATTCGCTGCAAAAAAACCGTTCTTCAGCGTAGTCATGACCACCTCCAACCACCGTCCGTTTACCTATCCGGATGGAAAGATCGACATTCCATCCAAGGAAGGCAGGAACGGTGGGGTAAAATACGCCGATTACGCAATCGGCAAACTGTTGGAAAACGCGAAGAAACAGCCCTGGTTCAACGACACCATGTTTGTCATCGTTGCCGACCACTGCGCGGGAAGTGCGCGCAAAGTGGCCCTGCCCATCAAGAACTACCAGATTCCCCTGTTGATCTACGCCCCTGAACATATTCGTCCGCAAAAAATCGACACAATGGCCAGCCAGATAGACGTGGCTCCAACTGTCCTCGGGCTGCTGAATTTCAGCTATACGACCAAATTCCTCGGCAAGGATATTCTGAAAATGGGGGACAGCGAAGGACGGGCATTTATTTCAACGTACGAGAAGCTTGGATATCTGAAAGACGATAAACTAGTCATCCTCGATCCAAAAAAGAAAATCGAGTACTATCGATTTAACCGGGTAAACGGCAAGACAGAAGCAGTGCAACTCCCAGCCAACTATCTGCTTGATGCACTGGCTTATTACCAGGGAACAAACTACCTGTACAAGCACAAGCTTGACCGGACCCCATAGACAGTTTAAAGCCCGGTGGATGCCGGGCTTTTTTTGGTGATTTTTTTGAAAAGTTATGCTTGTTCAGCGATGTCCGCAAACGTAAAGCCGGTTTCCCGTGTCAAAATCTCTTGTACCCCTTGTGGCAACGCGGGATACAAATCCTGAAGCAACTTCAATTTCTTTTTTCCCTCTGGTATCGCCCTTATCCAACCCAGTAACGACTTTTCAAACACCTTCTGAAATTCTTCCGGACCAAGAGCCTTCATCAACTGCTGTATTTCATGACTCATCTGTTTGGCAGTCATTTCCACTTTCTGCTCTTGTTTCTGCTGTGCCATTCAATGCCCCTCTCAGTGATGTTGGTGTGTTGCCTCACCTATAAACGGTTCACAGCATAAATATCTTCCCCTTTCGGGTCAAATTGTTTCTCGCAATTGTTTTCATCATGGATGTCTCCTGACTCTACCGTTATTTGTGATTTGTTGCATTCATGTGTTTTGCGGTTATTTTTAATAATATTATTATATTTCTTAACAACTTACTCCTGCCTCCTTTGGCAGATTGCGATACGGTTCGGCGAACGCTTCAGTTGCCGTCATGGTTGCGGGTTCTGAAACAAGGCGAACGACCAGAACAGTTGGCGTCCTGGCTCCGGGCTTCCGAGTAGCTCTTTGCGGCCAGGGGAGAAGCTGCGGTCAATGATACAGTTCTTTCTCTTTAAAACCTTGTTTATACAGGTATCCAAATACACAACGGTGCTGCAAAATCCACTGATTTTGAAGCTCGTTACTGCGGATTCAATATCAGCTTTGGGTAGTCGGCTCACTTACTTTGTGCTACTCAAAAAAGTCTACGAAATTTCAGCGGGGAATGTTGTAGACATCGGTTTTCTTGGCACGGCACAAATTTTTCCATTCATGTTGCTCGGGCCTTTCGCGGGTGTCCTTGCAGACCGGGTGTCCCGTCGCAGGGTGATGGTAATGACCGATATTTGCAATGGCATTGCAATTATTGCACTAATATTCATCAACAACCTTTTTGCAATCTACGCTGTTTCTTTCATAATATCTTGCTTTTTCACGTTCAGATCCCCCGCGCAAAATGCATTCGAACCCAATCTCGTTGCCCGGCCGGATATTTCGCTCCTGAATTCGTTTAAATCATTCATCAGCAGCTTTGTAAATATAGCAGGTTACTCTCTTGGAGCAACAGTTGTCGCATTTTCAGGCGTTACGGTATCCTTTGTGATTGATGCCGCCACATTTTTTATATCAGCCACAATTATTGCCGGAATACGCCAGACCGAACGACACATTAAAAAAAATGTAGGCGCCGCCTCGTTAACAAAAAACACCTTCCTCAGGCAGATTTTTCATCAATTCAAAGCGGACGTCAAAGCTGGTGTCGACCTTGTCCGTGAAAACGTTTCCTTGAGACTCTTACTGGTATTGGAGATGTCACTTTCTTTCATATTTGGCATGCAAGGCGTGCTTTTTTACGTGTTTATCCGTGAGACATTGCAGCTGGGTGGCAAGGCTGAACTCGCCTGGGGTGGGATTATGTCGTGCCTCAGCATTGGTTCGATTATCGGCAGTGTTGTTTTTGGGCTCCTGACAAAACACCATACCAATCGTATTAAACTTTTCCTCAAGATTCTGCTGTTCGACGGCATCGTTCTCGCCATCTTTTCTCTGAATACAGTTTTCATCTTCTCGATACTTCTTTCTTTCTTGTTGGGTATTATTGGTGCCGCTCCGCTAATCATATTAAATACGATATTACAGGAGTCCGTTGCGGACGAGAATCGAGGCAAGGTTTTTTCGTTTTTCAGTATTCTTGGCAAACCTATGACAATGTTATCGGTCTTTTTCGGCACAGCAACTGCAAAACTGATCACCGCCCAAGGCACCTTGCTTGTATTGGCCCTCATGGAGATGGCTATTGTACTCGTGATTTTTTCTTCTCAAACCTATCAAATACTTAGCCGGGAGGCAGAGCAATCTCCAAATCCTGCCTGATGATCCTCTCCAGCGATGCCTCCAGCAACGCGCGTCGGCAGTCCACGCTGTCCATGGCTCCGGTTTTCAGTCGACGCAGGAAGCGGCAGCCGCCGAAGCATAGCGGCAGGTAGGCGCATTCCAGGCATTCGTCGTTCTTCCATACATCCAGGTTGTGGGATTCACGGTAATCGTTAATCCCTTCGGCCAGTGACCCGATCCGCAGCTGTTCCTCTCCCATGAAGACCGGGCATTTGTAGAGCCCGCCGTCATACCCAACCACCAAGTCGTTTTCAAACTCGATCATACAGGCGCTTGTTTTGAGCTTGGGCGTGGGAAAACCGCGCCGGATGGTTTCCTGCCGAAGAAAAAGCGCGGCCTCGATCATCCACGGTTCGTCGCTACAGGTACAGGTGACGGCCATATCGCCAGCAACGCTGCCGTCCGCCTTGGGTATGACCGGTGAGAAAATCACCGCCTTGAGCTTGGCGGGGTCGATTCCTTCGGCCAGCAGCTGATCCAGCAGTTCCGGAAAGCGGTGGTAATTGTCGCGGGTGTAGTTGCCTCCCAGGTCAATGGGAAGCCGTTTGTGAATTGTGCGGATGTTGTTCAGGATGGTGCGGAAACTTCCCTGGCCGGAGACGAAGGGACGTTGTTGGTCGTGGATCCCGGCAGGACCGTCCACGGTGATGCGCACGGCGGCCAACCCCAGGGGAAGCAGTTCCTCCACCATCGAAAGGGTCAGCAAGGTGCCGTTGGTGAAGATGTTGAAACGAAATGTTACGTCATATTCCTGCGCGGCCCGCTTCAGTCCGGTGGCGATGCGTTTCAGCAGCCCCAGGGCCAGCAAAGCTTCGCCGCCGTAGAAGTCCATGGTTATGTCCAGCCCGGCGGCCATGCGTTCGGTCATGCGTTGCAGCAGCAGATCAGCGGTGGCGTCGCTCATCACAAAGCGTCCCCGGAAAGGGTCCTCGAAGCAGTAGGGACAGGCCAGGTTGCACTCCAGGGTCAGGGTCACCAACACTGCCAGATGGCGGCTGTCACGGTTGATGCGCCCGAAGATATCCAGCATCTCGTCCCGTTCCGCTGCCCGGTCCGATGTCAATACTCCCAGTCGCAGCAGGGTCTCGCGATCCTTTTCCGGCAACTCACCGCCGTCACAAATCGTTGCCCATTTACTCTCGGACAGCTCCAGCACGGCGCAGCGCCGGGTGGCCAGCAGCAGTACCCGTCCCGGATTGTCCGGACAGGGGAATGCTTTCAGATAGCTTGACAACTCCATAAAAATCTCCAGAAAAAGCATATCAGATTGGGAGGCGAATTCAATGGAAACATGTAGTTCAATCACACTCCATGAAGGGTAGCTCAGGGATGAATACATGACCCATGGATCGCTCACGTTATTTGGTCTTTGCTAATGTTATCTCCGTGTTTTTTGCTGCAATGCCCAGCCAAATCGTGCTATCTACTAATGAGAAAAAAATCGGAGATAGGTTGCGAACTGGTTCAATGCCACTAACTCCATTGTTTTTATTTACTTAAAGACATGTCTTTGTAATATCCTCCTTACAATTTTTGCTGACTAAGCACAACTTTCGTGACCCTTCTCTAAGTGCTTATCAAATCTACAATCTACAACAGTGGAGCATCATTCTATGAAATTCCGTTCGAAATTGACGTTGTTTCTCCTTTTGCTGGTATTAGTTATTTCTGGTTTTTACTATTTCACCTTTGACTATAATGCCAAGTCTTTTTTTCTCTCTAAAAGCAAAGAGGATTTATTGGGTCAGGCCAGGCTAGCAAGATTGTTGATAATGAACACTGACCCAAGCAAAATAAGCTCTCATCAACTTGCAGTAAAGATAGGCGGGGAAATAAATGCGCGTATTACGATTGTTGACCACAATGGAAGTGTGATCGGTGATTCTGTCCTAAAAGAATCCGAATTGAGTCAACTTGATAATCATCTGCATCGGCCTGAAATACAGGCGGCATTGCACAATGGAGCCGGAAGTTCTGTCCGCTATTCAGATACCGTAAAAACCTCAATGCTATATATGGCATTGCCCTATGATGCCGGTACTCATGTCAGTTTTGTCAGGTTGGCACGTCCATTGAGATTTCTGACTGACGACGAGGCCAAGCTATACAAAATGGTTGGCGGCGCCTTACTTCTGACCATGCTGATGGCGCTAGGCTTAAGTTTTATTATCTCTAAAATTTTATCCCGTCCATTGATTGAAATGACTCTGGTTGCAACCCAAATTTCGAATCAGGAGGAGTATCAACATATCAAGATAACATCTCAGGACGAAATCGGCACCTTGGCAAGAGTCCTGAATAATATGGGAGATCGTATCAATGCTCAGATGCATGAACTTGTGTCTGAAAAAAACCGATTGGATGCAATCCTTAGAGGAATGGGCGAAGGAGTATTGGTTGTGTTGGCAGATGGCACAATAGTCCTGGTCAATCCTCCTTTCAGAGATTATTTTTCTTTCAATGGTGACGAAGAAGGAAAAAATATCTTTGAAATATCTGACAACCCCGAATTGCTTTCGACTTTTAACGAGATAAATGAATCCGGAAAAGAGCTTGTTAGAGAAATTCAGATTCAGAAGGCTGAGACAACATTGTTGACGCATTGGGTTCCAATGAAAGTTGATAGTAGTGGCGAGGGAATTGTTGTGGTCTTTCACGACATAACCGAGCGAAAGCGTTACGAGGATGCTCTTGGCAAGTCTGAGCAGAGGTTTCGTAGTGTCGTGGAGTGTTCTCTGACAGGGATGCATTTTATCACTCTTGAGCCAGATGGGAGACTTGTGCTGACAGACGCAAACCCGGCAGCGGATCGTATCGTTGGTATCTCACATTGGCCGTTGTTGAGCAGATCTGTTGAAATCGCATTTCCATGGTTAAAGGGAGACCCCATCCTGGATATTTATCGAAAGGTTGCCAGTGGCGAACTCGGCCCGCAATCTTTTGAGTATGAATTGCGGTTTGATAATAAAGCTAGGTACTATGATGTGCGGGTATTTTTGACGGGATACATGACCATATCCGTTGAGTTTGCAGACATCACCGAACGTAAACGATTGCAGGACGAGCTTCGTGAACTTTCGGAAAGGGACTTTTTAACAGAAATCTACAATAGAAGAAAACTCTATGAACTTCTTTTGGTGGAATCAAAAAAAGCTGAACGTCATGCACGCCCTCTGTCGCTGATATTGTTTGATATAGATCATTTTAAAAACATTAACGATACGTATGGACATGATATCGGCGATATGGTGCTAAAAAGCATTGCATCGATTGTTTCCGATGGTCTCAGGTCAACGGACATTTTTGCTCGATATGGTGGGGAAGAGTTCGTTATTGTGTGCCCGGAGACAACTATGGATGGCGCCTCTGCGCTCGCGGAGAAGATCCGTATAACCATTGAACAGTATAATTTCACTACGGTAGGAAGAGTGACAATCAGCTCCGGGGTTTCATCGTTTAAAAACGGAGATACTAACAATACTTTCATCAAACATTCTGATACGGCACTTTATGTGGCTAAAGAGACGGGCAGGAACAGGGTGGTAAGGGCAACATAGATATAACCATGAGAAGTACCAGGAAGTTATGCTGCGGACACTTGCGGTATTTCAGTGAACCGCCTCTTTCGTCCCCCAAAAATCTGTTCCGAAGAAAATGCTGAAGGTGATTGAGATTCGTGTTGATTGTTATCGCGAAAAGTGAAACGGCTGATTTCGCTCTTCTGGTCGTTGGAAAGCCGCGACAGGATTTCCGACTCCCTGGCAATCAAGGCGGCAGACTGAAGAGTTTCTGTCGACGACTGTTCAATGGCAATGATATCCGAGCTGATTTCGTCGGCGGAGTGCGCCAGTTCGTCGGTAGCGGCTGATATTTCCCCGGTCATCTCCTGGAGTGCTGCAACGCTGTCGACGATTCTTCTCAGGGAATCTCCGGCTTGGCCCGAATATTCCACACCAAGTTTGACCCGGCCCAGACTGTTCTGCATTGCCTTGACGGCCATTTCGGTATCATCCTGAATTCTGTTGATCCGTTCGGTTATTCCGACCGTGGCCTCAGCGGTGTTATTGGCCAGTTTGCGCACCTCACCGGCTACCACGGCAAAACCACGTCCATAATCACCTGCACGGGCCGCTTCGATTGATGCGTTCAGCGCCAGCAGGTTGGTCTGGTCAGTGATTTCCACGATCACATCGACAATTTCACCCACCTGCTGCGAATGCTCCTGCAAAGTCCGCATAAACCTGGTCGATTCCTCCACAGCCTGGGCTATCTCATGAACTTCGCGACCGGTCCGGTCAACGACATCAGCCCCGCTTACGGCTACTGTGCGCGCATCCATGGCAAACCCGGCGATCCTGGAGGTGTTATTTGTGATCGTCGTGACAGTCTGAGACATTTCCAATGTTGCGGCTGATAGCTGGCTGATATTGGATGCCTGGGAACCGATGGATTTATGAATGGCATGGGCCGTGCCGGTCAGATCCTGTGAACTTCCGGCTAATTGGGCCGATGAGTTGGAAACCGTGGCGATAATCCTGGTGAACGATGCAATCAGGCTGTTGAAGGCCTGCATGGTTACACCGAATTCATCCTTGTTTTTGAAGGAAATTGTTTTGGTAAAATCGCCGGTGACGGCAATCGAAACGATGGTATCGGTCAAGGCTTTAAGTGAGCGGTTGATTGATATCGTGGTGCTGATGCTGAGAACAAGCGCTATCGCAATAATGGACAGGGCAACCACCACGAGCAGCTTTTTGAACATATCAACCCGTTCACCAACGACCTTGACGAACTGCCCCTGTTCCTGAGCGGTTGTCTGGACGTTGGCCTCGCTTTTCCGGCTCTGATCCAAGGCCACGTCCTTGATTCTTCTGGTCGACTGCTCCACGAAAGCCATGGTGTCCAGGACCTTGCGCTGTGACGTGGACATAGCGCGCAATGATGCCCCCGCGTTGGAAACCGCGCTGTTTATCACGGCAATGGTGTCGTCGACAAAACCGGAGCTCTTGATCTCCCTGACGGCTTTGCCGACCCGGATTACATTTCGGCCGATTCGAGCCTGGATTGCCTGTACTTCCGATGTCGCCCTGTCGAGTTCGGCCGGAGTCCCGCTCAGCATGACCATACGGGCCTTGGCATCAAGCAGCTTGGCATCGACGCCGATCGAGTAAACCATGTCGTTAATCGCATTGATCTTTTTGTTCAGCTCCACGTCAACGTCAACTTCGTTGCGGTAGTTCTGAACGTTTGTCAACATGTCGGGAACGGTGCTTTTATCGCTGATTGTTTCGTTGAGGGTTTTGGTGGCGGTGGCGGTGCGCCGGGAGGCGGTGCTGATCAAGCCCGAAATAATATCCTTCAGACCAATGAGTGATTTGTCGACACGTGACATGGCGCTGTTTACCTTGGCAGCCTCCTCACGAAATACCGCTATGCTCTTGAACTTCTCGTCGGTTGCTTTCAGTACCTGATCGTGCAGTTCCGAAAACACATCTGTTTCCAGGGGCATTTTTTTAAGAGTATTGATTTCCGAGTGTATCTTACCCAGATTTTCCCGATTGCGCGTGATGGAGGCTGAAATCTGTTTGACATCCTGTGGATCATTGGACAGGCCGAGTTGCAGAAGATCGGCGGAAAGCTTTTCAACCGCCTGCTGAAACTGGATTGTTTTTACCTGAAGCGGCGTTGACTGGGAGGTAAGCACCGTGATCTTGTCCTTGACCATCATGATTGTAATAAGACTGAAGACTGAAATGCCGATGATGCCGACAATACTGATGAACGAGCTAATATAGAGCTTTGACTTGATGGTCATGGAATGTCCTTGTTTGGTTAATAATATCGGCTGGAATTGTATATAACAGGACGAGGTTACGGTTGTGTTGCGGCAGGGTTAATACATGGCAAAGAAACGGGCGCTTGTTTGGCGATATGGCATCTGCAACCGTTTTGAATCAGTTTCCAATGTGACGGATCTGAAAACATGTTGAACAGGGGTCCCTGGTAGCCGGAAATCTTCGATGTTCACCTGTTCTCCGCGCTACCCCACACTCTCCGGTTGAGAAAAATCGAAGATCCGGCCTGCTTTTTTGCATGCCGCTTGACCTCGGTGGAGAGGGACGCCAGTTGGCCGTAGGAATCCACCGGAGTAAGCAAGGTATTGACGATACCGATTGAAAGCGATAACAGGGGAAAGGTCTCTGATTCACCCTTACGGTTGGTAGAGCTGTAGCATCCGGCCGCAAAATCTTCCCTGCCGTGGAGAATCGGCCGATGCCCCTCGAAGTCCTGGATGATGTGCGAGACAACGCTCTGGGACTTATGCGGTCCGGTTATGATGATAAAATCATCGCCGCCGATATGACCGTAAAAACCTGAATTTTCGGCGGATGACGTCTGTGTTGCCGTCATGATGATCTCGCCGAGCACCTTTATGACCGTATCGCCTTTCTGGAATCCGTAATAATCGTTATAGGGTTTGAAGTTGTCGATATCGACGTAGGCGATATCAAAGGCTTGGCCAGATTTCAGCCGTTCATTGATTTCACGCTGGATGCATTCGTTTCCCGGCAATCCGGTCAGAGGGTTGGCTCCTTTGGCCAAACTCAGGTTGATCTCAGTGATGGCGTTGATAAAGCGGTTGACGTCGATAATCCCTTCGTAGAGGGCGTTGCGAGCCACGCAAACATTGTCGATCCGGCAGTCACTTCCCAGTCCTTGTATGGTCTGGGCCGCTTTCCTGACGGGGGTTGTTGCTTCAAGCACCAGAACCACGGTAGTCATCAGGTCTCGAATTTTTTTGGAGTGGTTGATCTGAAAGGCATACCCGTGCATGCCGATAACATGCTCCTCAAGAAATATCGAACGGTTGAGGATGCCGACGATCTCTCCTTCATCAACAACCGGCAGGACCAGAAGACCTTTTTCGGTCTGGAAACGTTTGAGTGCACTGTTGAGGTTGTCGCTTGGGTGGGCCGGCGGAATCGCAAGACAGACCTCGCCGATGCATTCCGGTTTGTTTGCCGCCAATGACTCAGGAACGGGCGCAAGAGTGTGGTTGCTTACGAGTATGGCGCTTTCTTTAAAGGAACCGTTCCGCGGAAATGGCAGAGTCTTTTCCTGAAGCGGCGGTTCCCCGGAACCTCTGAGACGCAGGAACTCTTCAAACAGGTGGGGTTCAAGCGGTTTTGAGAAATAGTATCCCTGTGCTTCGTTACAGTTTTGTTTCTGCAAAAACTCCAGTTGTTCAATAGTTTCAACGCCTTCCGCTATGACACCGAGACCAAGCGCATGCCCCATGGCGATGACGGCTTCAACAATCGCCTTGTCATCCGGATCGTATACGATGTCCTGAACAAATGAGCGGTCAACCTTGATACAGTCAATCGGCAGATGTTTGAGATAGGAAAGAGAGGAATAGCCGGTTCCGAAATCATCAACCGAAATGCTGACACCCAGCTGTTTCAGCCTGGTCAGCTTCTGCACTATTTCTTCGGAGTCGGCCATCACAACGCTTTCGGTAAGCTCAAGATCAAGGTAGCAGGGCGCAAGCCCGGTGGAGTCCAGAATGTGCACTACCTGTTCCACAAAAGAATTTTCACGCAGTTGCCGGGCGGAGATATTGACCGAGACGGTTGTACGGGGCAATCCGGCACCCTGCCATTCCCTGTTCTGTCGGCAGGCTTCCCGCAGGATCCAGGCGCCCAACCGCACGATCATGCCGTTTTCCTCGGCAACGGGAATGAATCTGTCTGGTGGAATAACCCCTTCTCCCGGCCGCCGCCAGCGCACCAGGGCCTCCATCCCGGTGAGATCCCGTCCGTTTATGGAAAACTTGGGCTGATAGCAGAGAAAAAATTCGCCATCGTCAATGGCGCGCAGCATGCAGGTTTCAATGGCGAAGCGCTCCATTGCCTTCTTGTTCATTGATTCGGAATAGAACTGTAGGGTTATGCCGGCCTGTCGGGCCTGATTCATGGCTATATGGGCATTCTGGATCAGTATCTCCGCAGTAAGTCCATCAGATGGGAAACAGGCCACGCCCATACAGGCCGGAATAGCACATTCACCCCCCTGAACCGGCAACGGCATGGCAAAGATCTGTTGAAGCCTGTTCAGAATCGGGTTCACATCTCCATCATTGACCACACCGCTCAACAGGACGGCAAACTCGTCATGCTGGATGCGAGCAACACTGTCATGCTGCCGCACAGCCGCAACAATTTTTTCGGAGATGGCCTTCAAAACCTCGCATCCACCAGTATGGCCAAAGACATCCACTACCGCTTTGAATCCGGTCAGACTGATATAGATGATGGCTGTTTTGTTCTTTTCGCGTATGCCCAGCCCGATGGCTTGATGTAAACGGTCCATGAACAGGTTGTGATTAGGCAAGCCGGTTTCGGGATCGTAGCTGGCCAGTCTTTCGATTTCTTCCCGGGCTTCCACTTCAGCAGTGCGGTCGCGAACAATGGTCACTAGGCATTGTTCTCCTTCCAGTTCCACCTTGCGCGCCGTTAGGGTCCCTCTGAACAACGCTCCTTCCTTTGTCCGGAAGATCGCATGAAAATCACTTATGGCGCCATCCTGTCCCAGACTGGTTTCCAGCCGCAGACGATCGGCCGTACTGTTCCAGAGCTCGAGTTCATCCGCGGTCCTGCCAATGGCATCCGCTTCGGAATATCCGTATATTTTCGTAAATCCATTGTTTATTTTCAAAAACTTTCCGTCTTGGAGACGTTTTATGTTGATGGCGTCCGGCGATGACTGGAAAGCGGCCTGCAGAATATTGCCGGAGGTCTGGAACTCCTTGATAAAAAAACGTATCAGCAGATAGAGCAGGGCGCTTGTCACCAGGATAAACAGCATCCCCTTCATAATTGCGATATCCTGGAACGAATCTATCCCCCTGGCAAGCGAGCCTGATATCGCGTCAGACAGTAAAATCCACAGTATGCCGATCAGGGCGTAGGTCAGCGTGATAATAACCGGAGAAAGGCGGGAGATAGGGGAAACCTTGAAGGTTGTATGATGCTTGGAGGTCATCTTTGTGTTATCTCCCTCTAACAAAGCTGCAACAGTAGACATTGCCAGCGCTTTAATGAGGGTATGATAGCGTGTGGCGGAATTGTTGTGTGTGACAAGTACGTAAAAGTTTGGTGTCCTGCTGATGTGTTCTGAGCAGGAATTTGCAAGAAATTTATGTAATTGCAACCCAAACGCCACTGAATGTTTACAATTGCATGATAAACATGCCGCAGGTGAAATCACATGCGGGGAAGGGTGTAAAAAAGTATATGTTAACAACCGGAACCACGGAAACAGGCCTGGAGCTTTGCCGACGCCCTCCCTTGAACGATGCCTCCGGACATTCCATGGTGATGCTTGAGAATTTTGCATGCGGTGCCATACTTATGACAATTTAACGGGAGGATCGGTATTGACGTGGAAACTGTTACGGTAGATTCTTGGGATGATCTTCAAAGCGAACTTTTTGCCAATTCATGGAATGCGGATTTGAAACGTTTTCGGTCACGATTCGCTTTTCGGGGACTTTCAAACGTAAACTATCGACTTGAAACGAGTTTGGTGCGCCTTGGGGGAGATTATGTCAAGCTTGAGCGCCATCTGTTGCGAAATTTTAAGAAATATGCCCACCGCAGTGTTGTGGAACGCGATTCACTCTGGAACTGGCTTTCGGTTGCGCAGCATTTTGGACTGCCAACGCGAATACTCGATTGGACCTATTCTCCCTTTATTGCAATGCATTTTGCCACGGCTTCCATTGATAAATTCGATATTGACGGTGTTATCTGGGCAGTCAACTACGTCAAGGCACATGAATTGCTGCCCAGATGTCTAAGAGATATGCTTGAATCCGAGGGGGCGAATGTCATGACCCTTCAGCTGCTGAGTGAGTCGATCAATTCATTGAATGACCTGGATGCGCTGGCTAGTGGAAAGGTAGTCATCTTTTTTGAGCCGCCATCGATTGATGACAGGATCGTCAACCAGTACGCCTTCTGTTCGGTTATGTCCGACCCGAGCATGGTGCTTGACGATTGGCTGGAAATGCATCCTGCGCTGGCGCGTAAGATAATTATTCCCGCAGCTTTGAAATGGGAAATTCGCGATAAACTTGACCAGGCGAATATAAACGAACGGGTGCTTTTTCCCGGAATGGACGGATTGAGCCGCTGGCTCAAGCGTCACTACAGTCCGCGCACATAAACATTTTGACTTGAAGAAATCACCGGCGTACTGTATGTCGTACAATAATCACAAGCCGAACGCCTGCTCGAACTCCTTAAAGAAAATCCCTGCAAAAATCCTCCACCATACGAAAAACTCATTGGAGATCTATCTGGTGCATATTCCCGAAGAATCACTATTCAGCAAGGAACTACAATATTTACACGGAGGTATTACATGTCATTTTTCACTTTTTCAGGTCTCTTCCTTGTCTTTGGCTTAATCGCTCTCATCTCTGTATCTGTTCGCATTCTCAAGGAATACGAGAGAGGCGTCATCTTTCGTCTCGGCAGATGCACTGGTATACGTGGTCCTGGCCTGATCCTGCTTATCCCGATTATCGAGCAGATGACGATTGTGCCGCTGCGGACCGTCGCCACGGAAATACCAGCCCAGGATGTGGTGACTCGCGACAACGTCACAATCCGCGTGACAGCAGTTGTTTATTCAAAAGTTGTCGATCCTCGGAAAGCAATCATCGAGGTGGAACAGTATGCGTATGCGCTCGGCCAGCTTGCCCAGACTGCTCTCCGTGCCATCATAGGTCAGCATCCACTTGATGACGTTCTCGGTGACCAGACGAAACTGCAGGAAGCCATGGGTCTGGCACTTATCACTCAAACCGGGAAGTGGGGCGTTCAGATCGACCATGTCGAGATGAAAAATATCGATCTGCCGGTCGAAATGCAGCGTGCCATGGCAAAGGAAGCTGAAGCAGAGCGAGAGCGCCGCGCTAAGATTATTCACGCCACGGGAGAATTGGAAGCCTCTGTGAAATTGGCTCAGGCAGCTGATGAGTTGTCGAAGAGCCCGGCCGCTTTGCAGCTCCGGATGCTTCAGACCATGACTGAAATTTCAGCGGAGAAAAACTCGACGATTCTTTTCCCGTATCACCTGATGGACGCATTTAAAAGCCTCACCGAGAGAACCGCTAAGTAATCGTCAGTACTTGTATCATAGGGGAGATAGGAACGAATGGAACAAAGCTGTTTTTCAATCGAAATGGCGGTACGCGATTATGAGTGCGACATGCAGGGCGTGGTGAACAATGCCGTGTATCAGCACTACCTGGAACATGCGCGGCATCAGTTTTTGAAGAGCATCGGAATCGATTATGCCGCTCTCACGGCACAAGGAATCAACCTGTTTGTGACAAGGATCGAGATTGACTACAAACTGTCACTCGTCAGTGGAGACCGTTTCGTGGTCGAGATCTTGCCAGAGCGGATTTCTCCGGTGCGGATCGGCTTTCGTCAACCAATCTACCGTCTGCCGGACCGCAAAGTGGTTGTCCGGTCGCTGGTAACCGGCACGGTGCTGAACGCCAAAGGACGGCCGCAATTGCCCAAAGAGCTGGATATACTGTTTCAGCATACCTGAGGGTTATTTTCGAATGGAGCATGGAACAGGGGTTCGGATGGAGCAAACAGACAGGACAATGAACGCAACGGTTCGCCTCGAACATATAAACGTTGTGAAACACGCGCTGGATGGAGCGGAACACCGAATACTCGATGACGTATCCTGCACTGCCCGAAGCGCCGAGATCACCACCATTGTGGGACCTTCAGGCGGAGGCAAGAGCACCCTGATCCGGCTGATCAACCGCCTGAGCGACCCGACCTCCGGAACGGTCTATCTGGATGGAAAGAATAGTGCCGGCCTGGACCCCCTGCAACTACGCAACCAGGTCGCCATGGTGCTGCAGAAACCGTTCATGTTCGAGGGAACGGTGCTTGCCAACCTGCAGCGCCCGTTTTTCTACCGCAACAAAGCGCTTCCCGGCTCGGACAACGCCGGCCTGCTCCGTTCCCTGGAGCTTGCCCGCATCTCCCCTACCCTGCTTGAACGCGATGCCCGCAACCTCTCGCTGGGAGAGCAGCAACGGGTCAGCCTGGCCCGCGCTCTGATCACCAGCCCCAGAGTGCTGCTTCTGGATGAGCCGACCAGCGCGCTTGACCGGCCAACCGCCGGCCATCTGGCCGCTACCTTCCGTGATATCTGCCGTTCGCAACAGCTGACCGTCATACTGGTAACCCACGATCTGCGTCTGGCGGAAAACATCTCCGATTATCTATATTATCTGGAGGCGGGGCGAATCAGGGAGGAAGGAAAAACAGCGGCAGTTCTCGCCAGCCCGCAAACTGAAGAGTTGCGGCGGTTTCTGGGACAACCGGGAATAAGCCCCTGATATAGTAAATGGCGGCTGAATCCCCGCCCAAAGGACGGGGCTTTTCAAGGTTCAACAAAAAATAACCTACAAAAAGAAAGGGCCGCATCCACGGAGAATGCGGCCCTTTCTTTTTCAGCAGGTACGGAAAGAATTACTTGGCTGCAGGAGCAGGCTCAGCGGCAGGAGCAGGAGCTTCTTCTTTCTTCACGGCTTTTTTGGCTTTCTTAGCTTTTTTGTGTTTTTTAACAGTTTTTTTCACTTCTTTTTTCTCAACGGCAGGAGCAGCAGCATCTGCAGCAGGAGCAGTTGCTTCAGCGGCGAAAACAACAGCTGAGAAGGACAGTGCTACGATGGCGGCTACGATTGAGGACAGAACTTTTTTCATTTGGTATATCTCCTTGGAGGAATTGAGTGTTACAGTCTTTCTCTTAGCATATCGGATGCCAACAAAGTCAATCCTGTGCAATCACCTGAATTTACTGAAAACATTTTTTATCCAACCGTGTTTCCCTCTCCAGACTCGCCCCATATCAACCACGAGCAACCCCATATAAGGTAAGATGCGACCAAGCGGCATTCCAGGCAATTTATTACTTCCTTCGTCCCTTCACAGACAAATGAACAAACATTGAAAGCCGCCCACTGAAACTGTTACAGTATAGGCATGTCAGAAACCGTCCGCCGCCATTATGAAACGCACCCCTATCCCCACTATCCCCTGCTTGCCTCAGTGCGCCGCTGTGACACCTATGCCCTCAACCTGGACGCGCTGTGGTCGAGATTCAACGGCACACAGGCGCCGTGCGAGCATAAACATATTCTGATTGCCGGCTGTGGCAGCTTTGCGCCNTATCCTTTTTCTGTTGCAACCCCCGATGCGGCCATCACCGCCCTCGACCTTTCCAGACGCAGTCTCGAACGTGCCCGTCGGCATTGCCTGCTGCATGGCCGAAGAAATATTTCTTTCCGGACCGGTGATCTGCTGGATCCGTCGATTACGCCCGGTCCCTTTGCCCTGATCGATGCCTATGGCGTGCTGCATCATCTGGATGATCCGCAGGAGGGACTCAAAGCGCTGGCGACGCGACTGGACGAGGAAGGCATTCTGAGAGTGATGGTCTACAGTCGTTACGCCCGCCGTGAGGAGGAATCCATCCGGCGTGCATTCCGGCTGATAAGGATACACGACACGACCACGGCAAAACAACTGATTGCCCGTTCCCGGCCTGGTTCCCGCCTCCACCGTTTCGCCGCAACATCATCCGAGGCAGGCTTTGAATCTGGCCTGGCCGATGCCCTGTTGCACCCCTGCGTGCACACCTTCCGCATCGATGAGTTGATGGAATTGGCCAACCACAGTGGCCTACAACCGCTACTCTTTGCCCATTCCGGCGCACGGGAGGACATTGACGAAGAACTGAAACGTATTCGCCGGATGGAAGCGCAACAGGATTCCCCTGGCAACTTCATCCTCTACCTGGGACGCAGGGTGAACGGCCCTTGCATCGACAAAAACGGTTCCCTGTTGATGCTCAACCCCTGCCTGCGTGACTGTATCGGCCTGCTGCGCTTTAGCTCACCTTACATCCCGGCGCGTCTCGGTCATCCAACTCCGCCGCTAGGCCGAAGGGAACGCAGTTTTTTGCGGCGCTTCATCAGGCCTGTTCCGTGGAGTACTCTCACCCCCGAGTCACGGGAAGCGGCGGATATTTACACGAAAGCGCTTTTTCTGTTACAGTACCGCCCGTAACAAACAGCCCACACATACCCCCGGAAGGATTACCACACGATGGCAGAACAAACTCCCATGATGCGGCAGTACCTGGAGATCAAATCAGGGTACCCCGATGCAATCCTCTTTTTCCGCATGGGGGATTTTTACGAGATGTTTCTGGACGATGCCCTGTTGGCATCACGCATTCTAGATATCACCCTGACCTCGCGCAACAAGGGGAGCGGCGACGAAATCCCCTTCTGCGGAGTCCCCTACCATTCTGTCACCCCCTACATCACCAAGCTGATCGATAACGGCCACAAGGTCGCCATCTGCGAACAGGTGGAAGACCCAAAACAGACCAAGGGAATTGTACGGCGCGAAGTGGTCAGGGTCATCACCCCCGGCCTGCTGATCGAGACCGAAAACCTCTCCCCGGACAACAACAACTATTTGCTGGCGCTCCACCAGGGAATGCAGGAACAGTGGGGGGTAGCCTGGCTGGATCTCTCCACCGGCGAGTTCCGGGCAACCGAGTTGGGCGGCGCTTCCGCAGCCCTGGCGGAAGCGGTCTGCATCAACCCGGCAGAGATCCTGCTGACGGATGGACTGGAGCTGGAAAACCTGCCGTCCGACCTGAAGTCATTCCTTGCGCAAAAGATCATTTCCCGTGCACCGGGCTGGGTCTATGAACGCGACTACGCTGCTTCGCTGCTTTGCGACCAATTCGGCGCCGCCTCGCCCGACGCCCTGGGACTGGAGGGAATGCCCTCCGGCCTGATGGCAGCCGGAGCTGCCCTGTACTATTTACGGGAAAATCGCAAGTCTGCCATTCCCCACATCCGCGACATCCGCGTCTATCAACACACTGAGCATCTGGCACTGGACCCGGCCACCCGCCGCAACCTGGAGATCACCGCCAGCATGGCCGAAGGGCGCAAGAGCGGATCACTGTTGGGATGCCTGGATCGCACCATAACCGCCATGGGCGCCCGCCGCCTGAAACAGTGGCTCAGCTATCCCCTGGTTGGCCTGGAGCCGATCCGGCAAAGATTGGATGCACTGGATGAGCTGTTGGAGTCGGTAGTTACCCGCGATGAACTGGGTACCAATCTGGAGGGGATTGCCGACCTGGAACGTCTCAATGGCCGAATCGGCATGGCCAGCGCAGGAGGACGCGACCTGCGTGCCCTGTACGACTCGTTGCGGCGGATTCCTCCCCTGAAGGATTTGCTTGCCTCGCTGCAAGCGCCGCTACTGCGGCACCTTACCGGCGAAATCGATCTGCTGGATGACATCCTTGACCTGGTGAGACGCGGCATTGTGGAGAATCCCCCCTTTTCACTGCGCGAAGGCGGCATCATCGCCCCCGGCTACAACCCGGAACTGGACGAACTTCGCACAATAAGCAGCGAAGGCAAGGGATTCATCGCCCGGCTTGAAGCGCAGGAGCGGGCCCGCACCGGCATCTCGTCGCTCAAAATCCGCTTCAACAAGGTCTTCGGTTACTCCATCGAGATCACCAAAAGCAACCTGTCCGCCGTGCCGGCCGACTACATCCGTCGCCAGACCCTGGCCAATGCCGAGCGCTATATCACCGAAGAGCTCAAAAACTACGAGGAAAAGGTGCTGGGCGCCGAGGATCGCATCTGCGAACTGGAGTTCACCCTGTTTCAGGAGATCCGCGAACGGGTGGCGGCCGAAGGAAGCCGCATCGCCCGCACCGCCGATTGTCTGGCAACCCTGGACGTGCTCATTTCCCTTGCAGTAGTGGCTGATGAGCGC
>WSSedB1CaDRAFT_10000213_pt1 | contig 27593 bp, 27 predicted proteins | sample WetSurSB1Cattail_FD_9460 | JGI IMG/M metagenome (IMG submission 9460)
TGGAGTCGGCCGGCTTTGTTCGCCGTAGCCGCAGGCCAAGGAAAGCAGCTCTATTGACTTTGTCTGGCTGAAGTATTCATAAGTGCACTACAAAATTTTATAAGTTGAAATTAATTTACTCGCATATACTTTAGAGGCTGATCGAGAAGTAGTCCGGATTGCAAAAGCCAACCGGGGACCTACCATTTTTTGTTTGCCAAGCAAGCTGAAATTTCATCCGGTCCGGGCTCATTGAACAATTCCATGGCAATTGTTCAATAATTAATTAAACCATCCATGTCAGGTTTTCATAGCAATATTTTCGTCAGGGTGCATGTTTAAGTCCGTCAAAAAGTCATTTTAATGCAAACTAGTATAAATATATTGTATTACGATATATTATATTTGTAATTTAATAAATATATACTAAATTTAAATAGTTTTATTAACTAAAAAATTACCTATATGAAACCAATTTGTAAAGAATCTCTTATTAAAGGTCTTATAATATTATTAGACCTTTCATTGATCATTTTATTTATCGGTGTAATTATTTTCATAAGCGGACTCATTTTTATTATGCCTTTGGATATCTCTGGTAACGATGGACCTACAATAGGGTCAATGTCGTCTCCCCTCTATAATGTTTTGATTACATTATCAAACACAAATCTTGCACAGAATATCCAATCTATTCAAAATAAGTTCTTTTTATTTTGCAATCTATGTGGACTTGTAAACGTCATTGCTTTAATCTTAATCACTCTGCAATTGAAGTTTATATTTAAATCCTTTAGTCTTAAAGATTATTTTAATACATCAAATTCTCTAAGAATAAAGAAAATTTCGATAATTATTCTTATTTGGGCAATCGCTGACTATGCTGTAAGATTCTTACCTGGACTGACCATATCTGGATATTTCATTCAATCAAGCATCGGAGTGAATTCATTTAAGCATGGCATTATTCAAGGATTAATAGGATTTAATTTTAAAATGTTAATGACTTCTATAATTATATATTTTTTATCCATTGTTTTTAAATATGGAAATGAACTTAAAGAAGAAACCTCATTAACTATTTGAAAGATGGCTATAATAATAAATCTTGATGTAATGCTTGCTAAAAGGAAAATGAGACTTAATGAGTTATCTGAAAAAGTTGGCATTACACAATCAAATCTGTCAATTCTGAAGCAAGGCAAAGCAAAAGCGATTAAAATATCAACACTTAATTCAATTTGTGGTATCCTGGATTGTCAACCGGGTGATATTTTAGAATATAAAAGGGATGAGTCTTAGAAAAACTTATTATGCTTAGGCATGTTCTACTTGTTACGATGAATCAGGCTCAATGTTTACGAAGTTGTCCGGACAGAAAGGAACTTAATTATTGGATGTCAGCATTGAGTACTTTTCCGGTTTTCATTAGTCCATAAATAATAAATCCGATTCCCACTACAATGTAAGGAATACTTAAAAGTTGTCCCATATTGAATGTCATCCCATTTTCAAATCCGACTTGGTTCTCCTTTACAAATTCAATTATAAATCTGGCTGTAAAACATAGAGAGACTACAAGTCCAAAGAAGAAGCCATTTTTAAGTCTGTCTCCCATTTTTTTGTAAAGAATCATCATAATAGTAAAAATGATAAAATAATAAAACGCCTCGTACAACTGAGCCGGGTGCCTGGGTACGTTATCTACCCGCTCAAAAATCACAGCCCAGGGTTTTGTTGTCGGGATGCCGATAATTTCAGAATTAAAAAAGTTTCCAAGTCTGATAAATCCGCCGGCCAGGGCACCAACAACCGCAACCAGATCAAGTGTATCGATCAGTAAGTGTTTAGTCTTTCGGGAATAGAAATATACCGCAATCAGAAGTCCCAGTGCCCCACCATGACTCGCTAGTCCCTGATAACCACTAAATTTATATCCACCGCCTGCTTGTGGTTGAATAGGTAATATTATCTCAAGCGGATGAGCTAAATAATATGAAGGTTCATAGAATAAACAATGTCCAAGTCTTGCCCCTGCCAGGATCCCAATCATACCATAAATTGCTAATTTCTCAAGATTCTCAGATGGAATGTTTTCTCTTTTATAAATCCAGCCTAAAATATAGATGCAAAGAATCAATCCACTTACAAAGAGTAATCCGTAGTATCTGATCGAAATCCCAAAGATATTTACTATCTCAGGGTCAGGGTTCCACTGAATATAGTTTAATATCATCCGCCCTGACAAAAAAACGTTATAAAAATGAATATGACCAGTCCAAAGAGAAACCTTTGTAATTTGATGTTTTTCATGTTTTCCGGCTTCTCAATAATTGAAAGAATGTCATTTGATTCTATTAACTGAATAGCATTCATAATCTTCAGTTGCTTCCAGGCTAGTTTAAGATTGTTTAGCTGCATGATACTCATTGTTAAATTTCATTTTTAATTCGGATTTTACCCGATTGAAGCGAGTGCCGACATTAGTTGGAGACATGTTTAAAATTTCAGCGATTTCTTTGTTCTGGTAACCTTCCAGATGCAGTACTACAATTGCTTTGTCAATATCCTTCAATGATTGAATGATAATAAAAAGCAACTCTACATTGTCATCAGCTTTTGCATTGGTAATATACAGGTGGTGTAAGTCAATTGGTTCGACAGTTACGGATTTCTTCTCTTTTTTGATTTTAGTGAGAATCGTATTTAGACTTACCCTATAAATCCAGGTACTGATTTCTGATTCTCCACGAAATGTATCTAATGATTTCCAAAGTTGAAGAATGATATCCTGAAAAGCATCTTTTTGATCTTCATTACTTCCATAATATATTTTACAGAGGCTTCTGATAGTGCCTCTGCTTTCGTTTATTATATGAATGAAGTTTTGCTTTTTTAATTCCATTTCAGGTTATTGCTTTATTGTATTAGTAGCAAAATTTCAGGAATTGTCACAGTTGGATGATGATTTTTTACCAATTGGTTTGTCTCGCCGATCAGAAATATGCCTTTCAAAGTTATTTTCAGGCGTTTTATTCAGGGTAGGATCTTTCTCATAAGTTACTGACACTTAGGCATAACGGTCCGAAGTTTGGTGAGTTGTCTTCCGTGTGAGGCAATGCTTTTTATTTAACAGATGAATTTCGATTATCAATTTAAATTTAATGTAAGATATTTGTGGATATAACCTAAATATTTTCCTGTACTAACATCAACAAATGCTTTCCCATCGCAAGTATTGTGAAAACTTAATAAAGAATTACCTAAATCAATATAGGGCTCACCTCCGAATTTAAAATTTTGCGTAAGGGCAAAACCACTGACAGGATTCATGTTGCATATTGAATAATTTATTTTTGTTCCTATCATTGCGTGATACATAATACCACCAGCGGCTCCTTTTGCTTCAACAATCTGTCCTCCGCCATTTACTGTAATATTATCGTCATATACATTTGAATATGTGTTTTTTTGGTCGATATTTATAAACCAAACATTTTGTTTTACTGCAACAAAGGCATCATTTGGTTCTTCAGAATTAAGCTGGTTTACTTTAGTATTAAAAACAACATCAGTAATATTAGTCATATCAAGTAATGTATCTGAACCATTTCCAACAATAATATCCTGTTTTTCGAACATCGCATAAATCCCTTCTTCCTCACTTCGTTTCATAAAAGGCATCAGATGTAATCCATAGAGCTTGGTATTACCTCCAAGCAAATCTATTTTTGCAAATAGAACGGACATTAGTCCAGCCCTGCCAGACCATGTGAACGCTATTATTATATCGCCGATATTTTTATTAAAAGGCAATGGATGGTTCTTATCAATACTGATATATATTAATCCGGTATTTTTTTCAAAAATAACATTGTCAGGCAACTCATCTCCTTCAATTACCGACATCACAACTGACGCACAATATCCTAAAGCAGCAGTAATCTTAATACCTTGTTGTAATGATTCGAGTTCTGGTTTTTGATTGTATTCTTCTAACTTTTTGCAGGAACATATTTGAAGAATCAAAAGAAAAGCAGGAAGTTTGTAAAGAATTGATCTACATTTAATTTTCATAGCCATATATTACTGCTAAAGTAATTATATCTGATATCATAAAGCAATTATACAGATACTTTTTATTGTATCCTTTCAGGACGAGACAGGCTCGAAGTGTTGCCTAATCGCCCTGTGGTTTAATTGAGGTGCGGAACTGCCAGCTGGCGAAACCGGCCGGTTGTGTTCGCCACAGCCACAGGCTAAGAAGAGTAAGCCTATTGACTCTGTCTTGGTTGCAGTATCTGTCCTGGCTCAACAAGATTTTATAAGTTTAAACGAGTTTAATAGCATAGCATTTTGGGGATATTTACGAAGTAGTCCGGGTTGCCAAAGCCAATTAATTAAACCGACCTAGTTATGTGCCGTTTTTTATTTTTTTCAGTCCCTGGTTTTAAATGTTGCCTTGTAATTGAAATAGGATTAGTCCAGTATTATTGTAGTCTCCCAAACTTGTAAGATGTCACAATTTTTTTAAAAATATCAGTATTATCATAAATACCTATAAATTTTTCTGAACCAGGTCCATAAGCGTAAACAGGTACCATAACAGCAGTATGATCTTTTGTTGAAAAATTCAGTATAACCTTGTGAGTCTCTCTGTAACCACCGGTAATTGTCACACCACCGGTTTCATGATCTGCAGTAATTATAACCAGAGTATGTCCATCATTTTTAGCAAAATCAAGTGCCACTCCAATCGCCTTATCAAAATCCAGGGTTTCATCAATAAGTGTATCAGCAACATTTGCATGACCGGCCCAATCAATTTGAGAACCTTCGATCATAAGAAAAAATCCTTTTGGATTCTTTTTTAGTATTTCAATTGCTTTACTGGAAGCAGTAGGAAGCATATCCCCTCTTCCTTTAAGCCGATAAGGATTATGAACAGGAGCAGTCAGCCCGGCTAGTTTTAAAGAAGTAGATTTTAGAGCCATGGCCAATGTTGTATCCACCTCATAACCTCTGAATCTAAGACTGTCAAGAAGGTTCAATTTATCTTTTCTTTTTCTAAAGTGATCAATTCCTCCACCTATAAAAACATCAATGTCAGTTTTCAGAAAATCCATTGCAATATCCTCATAACCACCTCTGCTTGACTGGTGCGCAATAAATGATGCTGGTGTTGCATGAGTGATTGAAGATGTGGATACTAGTCCTGTGGACAGACCATTTTCCTTTGCAATTTCTACTATCGATTTTACCTTGGTCCCATTTGCGTCCATCCCGATTACTCCATTTTTAGTTTTATTCCCAGTAGCTAATGCTGTTCCGGCTGCGCCAGAATCTGTTACGTAATTATCTGCAGAAAATGTTTTCTGCAATCCAATAGCGTTGCACCTCTCAATATTAAGTGGAGAAGCTGATACTGTCATAGCAGCATATACATCAGGGAGACCCATTCCATCACCAATCATTAGAATTATATTTCTTATTTCAGGATTAGTCTTGCATGCAGATTCTTTTGTCGAAAAACATGAGACCAGAGATGTTCCGAGGATGATTAGGATAAGTAAATTGGATAGTTTCTTCATATTATACTTTTTTCTAAGATGCGTAAGTTATTTTTGTAACAATATAGTAAAATGAATGTTAAGAAAAATCGGCTATAAAACATAACAAATCTAGATTTAAACACAGTAAATCTACTATTCTAAGAAAACCTTATTTATTATTTATCAACATTTTTCTAAATTAGTTATTCTGCTGAATAGTAAACGATCATACCAATTATTAATCAAAAAAATATCCATAGAATAGTTCATTAATACATATTGCGTTCATAAATTTTCAACTTATTTTTATCACAACATTTCCCTTTTTATGTCCTAGTTCGATATATCTATGAGCTTCAGGTAACTGTTCCAATTTGAAAACCTTACCAATAGCTGATTTTAACTTTCCGGCTTCAATGAGATCTTTGAGAAAAATCAAATCTTCAGTTCGGGACTTTGGTGTTCCATCATCAACTGAAATGTATTGTCCATCTGGAGCAAGTTTCTTTCTGCACTGTAATTTTATGCTTTTCCTATTGATCTTATTATGAGGAGTTGCATCAAGGATAAAATCGTACAGCTCATCTCTTTTCGAAAAATCCTCTTTTTTGTAATCGATAACCTTATCAGCTCCCAGGGATTTTACCATATCTAAATTTGTTGTACTGCATACGCCTGTAACTTCCGCTCCAAAATGCTTGGCTATCTGTATAGCAAATGTACCTATTCCTCCTGATGCTCCGAAGATGAGTACTTTTTGTCCTGGCTGAATATTCCCTTTCCTCACAAAGTGTAATGCTAAAATTCCCCTACTTGGAACAGCGGCAGCTTCTTCATAATTTAAATTGTATGGTTTTAATGACATAATACAATCTTTCGGAAAATGGAATCCATCTGTAGGAAGACAATTGTATTCGGCATAAGCACCAAAATTTTTGCCGGCAAATGCAAAAATCTGGTCACCTTTCTTAAATTGTTTTACATTTTTACCAATAGACTCGATTTCTCCTGCTAAATCAAAGCCCAGAATTGGTTTTCTTGGCCGGATGAAGCCAACATATATTCTCATGGGAATCCATAGCCAAAAATTCACTTTGCCACTTCGAACATAACAATCCGAAATGGTTGGGACCGCTGCAAAAACTTTTACGAGTACTTCATTGTCCTTTGGAATTGGTTTTTCCACCTCTTTGAGTTGAAGAACATCGGGTGGCCCGTATTTAGTACATATAACTGCTTTCATTTTATAATATTATGTATTTCTAAAGTTTGATTGCCTTTTTTAATGACGTACAACGAAGATATATAATTATTACTTGCACAATGAGTTATATTGAAGCCATTGTGTTGTAAGTGTCTCTCTGAGAGGTCGCACAGATGGCTTAAATAAAACGGCCCGGCGGTTTAATTGTGTTGGCGTTCCGGCAACTGGCGGAGTCGACTGGCTTTGTACTCCGTAGCCGCAGGCGAAGGAGAGCAGCCCTATTGACTCTGTCACGGAAGCAAGGAACAGTAAAATTGCAGAATCTTTACTAGCGGGTTTATGTTTTCTCGCATAGATTTTAGGGAAAGATTAATAAGCTGTCCGGGCTGGCGACCGTCCCAGTCGAAGCCGCACCAGTCAAGATATGATGAACTTTGGGTTTAAGATAAGTGGCGAAGGCTGAAGGCAACCGAGGACCGACTAGAAATTGTTTTGCGTAGCATTCTGAAATTTTATCCGATCCGGGTTCATTGAACAATTCGCAGGCAATTGTTCAATAATTAATTAAACCGTTCGGGTTTTAAAGCATTTTTTTTAATTAATCTGTCCAGCTTTTTCTCTTTTCGTCCTTTTGGATATTCATATCTCACCTGAAATCCTATCATGTAGGCGACAGGTTTATCGTTGCAAACTGCTTTCTCAAATGTTAGATTTTTTAAAATGGATTCAGCTTGTTTGATAAATAGATCACCTAATTCAGTTTTAATTGAATAACAATAGAGATTACCATTTCTATCTATTAAAGCTCTAATTTTAACATATCCAGTAATTTGATATTGTTCAGCTTCCTTTGGATAAATCTTTAATATCTCAACACTCAGAATCCATCCTTTGATATTTGGAAATATAGAACAATCATGATTTATGAATACCCTGGCAGTCACTGTATCAGCAATCACAAAGAAATCATTGCAATCAATTATATCATCAATATTCTTATTCCAATTAAACTCAGCATATTCAAATAGATCTCCATATCTTAATTGTTGAGAAAAGCAGATAGATGGGAAATAAATGCATAAAAATATCACTAAAATAAACAGTTTAAGGTGTTTCATAATTCAACGTTAATACAAGTTTCTATCAAGGAATTATTTTCCATGTAGCACACCCCAGCGCATTATCACGGGCCGGCAATATGGGGAGGTTGTGTTACCCGACTACAGCATCGGGCAGAGTCCTGGTACTTTAGCCGGAAAGCTGTCACGGTGCAGGATTATAATTGAGTGCAGATGCGCGTGTCCGGGTGCAAAAACCATTACAAATTTGTCGTGGGTGCAGGAGTAAAAGCAAAAACTGTGACGACCTGTCCCGCGAACGCGGGAAACAACTTACCCTTATTGTCCATGTTAGGTGGTCGTTTTATTAATTTCTTATTTTGAAGGTCATAATATAAGGGTCATAAAATTTACCATCGGTTATTTTTCTAGAGATTTTAATTAATTCAAAACCGCAACTGATAATATCAGATATCTCTGTCTCAAGAGGAGATGCATTCCACCCATACTCTTTCCTTTGGCGATCCAGATCTTCATAATCACCATATTGTGGATTAATCACGTAAAAAAGTCCATCATTTTTTAGTTTCTTTTTAACATCGAGAATGAAGGATTTAGGTTTTTTGATATACTGATATGTATTTATCATAAATATCTTATCACAAATATTATCAGGCAGATTAGTGGTAGAATCTGTTCCATTGACGGCTATGAAAATATTATTGAATGGTTCTTTATTTAAGTTTTTATAAAAGTCAGCTACTTTTTTGACCTCTGATTGATTGCAAATTGATGTATCAATATCCTGAATATAGAATGTCAGACTGTCAATAAAAAGAGATAACATACCCTCCAGATATCCATTGCCTGCACCAATGTCAGCAATTATTTGCCCATTCTTGAGATTAATTGTGTCCAGACAATGGCTCGCAAGCTCTTGTTTTATTGAATCTAGGTTGGCAAACAGAGGGTAACCTGCATAAGGCTGCATTGAGTCTTCTCTGGGAGGATTTTTACAATACAACATGCATACTAAGGTGAATGCATACAGGAAAATGATTTTAGTCTTAGATTTTTTCATTTACAGGAAAATTTAATTAAAGACTTAAAAAACTACTTGTCATCAATGGATAATAATGTCTTGTTGAGCTCTGTCTTGACTTACTGTAGAAATATTTGAATTGCAATATTGCATACTTGACTGAATGTCAAATTGGTGCGGCAAATGCTACCTAACTTGTTTTTAGGTGGTGTAGATATTATCACTGTGTCAGTTCTGTCTTCAGGTTATAAGATAATTTTAAAGATCCATCTGGCTGGATTGTTAAATTCAGCAATAGATTTTTCATCTACAACTGTTGAATATTCTCTTTGGCAAGAATACGTCAAAGTGTTGGTTATAAATAGATTAATAAATTCCTGCAAATGTCTGGTTTTGGGTCTGTAAAAAATGGGCAGGTTTTTAGACAGTCTGGCGGCCCGGCAACATTTCAGTCATACTTCATTCTTTAACCGGTACAGGTGGCAGCGAAGATGCTTGCTGAAAAATGACCATCCATTGGTTGCCTTTCTTGCTGAAAATGAATGTGGTCCCAAACTTATCCATTTTTAATTGCACACCATTTTTTGTCGTTATTTCAAATTTACCAAACCAGTGATAAGCTACTGTGTTACATGGCAAAAACCTGAAAGTTTCACTTACCCGCGAAACTTTTAGGGAAGAGAGAGTCAAGAACCAATTTGCGTGTTCGTTTTTAGCGGTTTGAAAGTCTGCTAACTCGCCTGCGGTCGTAATTTGGATGAAATCAGGGGATTCGGAATAGGATTTGTAAAGCGCCTCGGCATCCATGTTTTGAAGGTTCGTGAAAATCGTACCAACAACTTCTGTTATTTCCTTTTTCGCGGTTTCCTGTTCCTGTGAAGTCATTTGTGCTGCTAGAGGTGTTGCACTCCCCAATAAGAAGACAATGAACAATACAGTTAAATAATATATTTTCATAATGTGTTGATTTTACTAATTAAGATTAATTGGTTAATTGTTAGATAAAATTATAAAATAGAATAACTGAAGTCAAATTTATTTTAATTACATAGAATGAATTGGGATAACTTAAATAACTAGTCGGAAGGAAACTATGCCACCTGACGACCCGGCGGTTTAATTGAGTTGCCGTTCCGCAAGCTGTGGCGGATAGAGGTGCCGCATTCTTTGCACCTGCCCTGACCGAAGCGCAGCGAGCGTATGGAACAGAATTTAAGGGCATTGATGCTGGAGTTATTACAAATCTGTCCTGGCGCTGGCGACCATGTCACGCGAAGGCTTTGTCATGTTATAACAAATTTGTCTCGATCTACATGCGAAGAGGGAAGGCACTTAATTAAAGCGTCAGGGTTATAGGGCGATTTTTTAAAATCCTGGTTGCATATTTAAGAATTGTCTAGTAGGTCACTTATGGATGGTCTACAATTTGCATGTCTGACTATGGCAAAATAGTATATCATGGTTGTAACAAAATCTTAAAGGGGCATAGTTATTATGATAAATTACAATAAACACTATTATATAATAATAAACAGTAATAAACAATATTTTTCATAAGAAATTTCTTACCTTTATGGTCAAACCAAAAATCTTTTATCATGGAAAATTCAAATGGAATGATGGAAGTACTCAAGATATTCAAAAATACAGAATCGTATTTTGATGAAAGAAACAAAGAGCAATCAAATAAACTGATTGTTAATCAGATTTTAATAATCTGCGCTTTTACCTTTCTTTATGGTGTTGTTATGGGCAGCTATCATAGTTTTATCCAATCAATTGTAGCCGGATTAAAAGTTATAGTTCTGTTTTTGGCAACATTATTAATATGTTTCCCATCCTTATTTGTTATTCAACAAGTCCTTGGTTCAAAAATGAATTTAAGGCAAATGATTATTATTGTCTTAAGTGGATTTGTACTTACATCCGCTATTGCATTATCTTTTGCTCCTATTATTATTTTATTTCAGATCACCGGTGGGAATTATCACTTTTTACAACTTCTTCATGTTACAATTTTCCTTTTCTCAGGAATTTTTGGCATGAGATTAATGATTGATGCGTTGAAGTTTGCATGCGAGAAAAAAAATACTTATCCGCAGATCGGTGTTATGGTATTTAGAATCTGGATTATAATTCTTGCATTTGTCGGCATACAACTATCATGGAATTTAAGGCCTTTTTTATGCGAAAAAAATGAAGAGTTCAAATTGTTCAGGAAATATGAAGGTAATTTTTATACTGCAATTATATATTCTGTGCAGCAACTTACATCAAACAAAGAGGTTAAACTAAATGATGAAAACAAAGGAACTTATCATTACCCTGACAAGGAGAATAGTGAAATAAAAGACACTAATTTATTAAAATTGCTGAAGAAATAGAAGATGGAAGATATAATGACTCTTGAAGAAGTTGCTAAATATTTAAAGCTTAAACCTCAGACTATTTATTCTTGGGCACAAGATGGGAAAATTCCTGCTGCAAAATTAGGGAAGGAATGGAGATTCAAAAAATCAATCATCGATAAATGGTTTAATCAGCATATTGATGAAAAATTCTCAGGATATCTTGATAAGTAGTCAAAATCGGTGATAATTTGACACATGCTCTTTAACGGCCCGGAGGTTTAGTCAGGTGCCACCGCACCAGCTTGCGGAGTCGACCGGCTTTGTACGCCGTAGCCACAGGCGAAGGAGAGCAGCCCTGTGGACTTTGTCTCGGCAGCAGGATCAGTCAAGGTGCAACAAGATTTTATAAGAGGGTTGATGTTTACTCTCATAGACTTTTGGGGCTGATTGAGAAGTAGCCCGGGCTGGCGAAGCCAATTAATTAAACCGTCCGAGTTATGGTTAATTTTTTTAATCCTGCCCTTACAAGTATTTCATCCAAATGTGAGAGTCTCGATAAACATTATTCGCTAAGTATCAATTATTCTTATAATTATACAACGCAGTGACGGAGAATACAAAAAGTACAATAAAAAGATAAAACGGTAACCACAAAACCGTAATGGTACCGGAAATGTAAAATTGCTCGGATGATGCCGGTGCTTTAAGGAAACAGAAGATAGTCAGAAACATCAGCAAGGGAAGAGAAACCATTAATGCAACCATTCCAGATCTGTTAATATTGGAATTTTGTTTCTCATCATACCAACCAGATCGTCTGTCATTATAATAACGGATGCCCCATCCAGCCAGTACGAGTAAATATGGTAATATTATAAAACCATAAGGAACAATATCATAACGTCGCAGAGAATGTTGTATGCCCTGAAATTTGAAATAAATCAAAACCATCAGTATTCCCACAATGCTACAAACAATTCCAATAATGTTGAGGGTAACAAAAATTTGTTCCCGTGAAATGCTTTTAGTTGAATCCATTCTGCCGCTTTTTCTGGCTAGAATGATGAAATATATCAGGGAAAATAAGAAGAAGCATATCATTATTAACTGAGAGTGCCAGGTTAGTTTTAACATCGATTTGAAAGGATAGCCATTTGTAAAATCATCTTCAATTTCATGAAGTGATACAAAATGCAAAAGCAGAAAAATAAATGAAATTGCTCCCAATACTATCAATACATTTTGTGCAACTGACATATATTTGGAATATCTCGCACTTAGAAAGCCACATAAATTGATTATGATATGACTGAAGAAAAATACAAGTAATCCGTATCCTATAAAATTTGTATAGATATTCTGTATCACAAGTATATTTGGAATATCACGATACATAAATGAGTTATAACCCAGCCATGCCAAACTTAGTGAAGCTAAAATTATACAAATCCATATTAAAGTTCTTGAATGTTCTTTCATTTTGTTCATGATTTAATTTATTCAATCTCAATAATAAAGAATATATCTTCAACAGTTTTATTAAAGAATTTAGCCAATTTGAGAGCAAGTAAAGTTGATGGCACAAATTTCCCTTTTTCAATAGAATGTATAGATTGTCTTGTGACTCCAACAGCCTCGGCCAAATCGGCCTGTGACATTTCGTTTGCGTCAAAACGACAACGCCGTAAATTATTTCCTAGTCTCATGTGTCAATTATAATGATATAAATGTACAGTTTAAATTACAATTATACAAATATAATTGACAATATTCTGGTTTTTAGAATTATCTGCATTTAATTTTCTGGATACACCAAATGTGTCAAATATTCGGTCTCGCTTGATGGGTGTCTCATCATTTGAAATTTGCTAAGGTGCAAATCCTGGTTTATAATCCGGAGTTGTCTTGGGTTAAACAATTCTGCTTTGATTGTTATGGTTAGTTCTATTTTTGAATTAGTTTAATCTCAACTGTTACTGCGAATTAACCATAACTCAATTATTCCATATTAAACTGTCATCATAAAACTAAAGTTATGTCAAAAATCAATACTGCTATTACATTTATCCGACAACCTGATATCACTAAAATATGTCATATAACCAGGCAGTCATATAAAGTAAATCGAAAATATGCCTCATTCTTTTATCAGACTTGCTGAAACCCGCTTAATGCAAAGCCCCGTCAGTCACATCAGATAGGGCTAACAAGACAAGTTTATTGTATGGACAAAATATCCTTTGGTAATTTATCTGGTTTGCTTTACTCCAGTCAAATTTACACAACCAGTAAAATTAAAGGAGATATTATTGTTGATATTTTTTCCTGATCAGATCTCTATGTTTAATAAGAAAGATAAGCATTTTGTTACCTTAATCCATACACAATCCTGCGTCTGCTATCCTGCATTGTTAGAATCTCATAAACACATATCTTATAAAGAGAAATCGTGTTTAATGAAATCTCTTTCTCAGGAGAAATTTCCTGATAACAGCTACGCTAATAGTAAACTGAGATGAGAATTAAGTTTAGAATACCTTCTGAATGAGTTTATAGGAACTTAATGTACCAGGCCTGCCCTACACTCGCTTTTTGGTGAGTTATTCGCCCGTGATCATTTTTAAGGATTATTTATTGCTTAAAAAATATGATATCTATAAAGAAGACCGATGTAAAGGATATATAAAGAATGTGTAGGTAATTCGTTATGTAAAAATAAAAAACCACATTGTAATTTATTGATTTACAATCCGATTAAACCCTGCGGGTTGTTTTTGTTTTATCTCAGCACCTTTCGGAAACAAGTTTCCTGCGGTGCTTCAATAAAACAAAAAATCCCTCTTGCGAGGGATTGTTCGCTGCTCTCGCGATCCCTGTGTATTAAGACATCCATAGAATAGTAATTACAAAGAATTGAAAGATTTTCGAAGGAGTAATATTTTAAGTGTTTCAAAGTGAGCTAATTGAAAAACCCGGTACCTATGACTAACTTTTACCCCAAATTATTGATCGCCAAATGCCAGTATTTAATTCTTGATATTTAATTTTGTAAATTAAATAATATGACTGGCTAAATGTGGCAAAGACGCTTAGCTTATTCAGGTTAGATCACATATTTGAGTCCCGTCGACACCGCCCTTAAGACCCTATAGCCCCTTGTTTTTCAAGGGATTTTTTTAGTACCAACCACCCAATCCGCCAAAATCTGCCACAAACTTTTTCCTCAACAATTGCACCTGAGAATTATGAGAATCCATTGATTATTTAATTTGATGTAATCTCTATATTAATTACTTAGGTGCAATTAATTTTAAATTTCTATATTTTTTTATAAAAAATTCTTAAAAAGACATTTTGCCCTTAAAAATTATTTCAAAATAGCTTAAAGTAAAATATGCTAAAATCGAAAAAACAAGAGTAAGCGTTATTCGAAAAATCATTGCACCAATTGATTTAGTTTCATAGAGACCACCCGAATTGATATAAAAAATCAATCCAATAAATGCATATTAGAAGAAGAATGAATGAAAATACTAAAAGATGAATGATCCATTTTTGGGTTTTTAATAGATCCATAAGCAGCAAACAGGTAGAATATATTACTGATACAATTTGCCCAGACAAAAAGTAATACAGAATTTTCTTGTTTGGATCTGACACCAAAGAGATTAAATACCACAGAACTACTATGGAGTAAAGTAATCAAACCAAAATCAGCTAGTACCAATGCTATTGATCTTGTTAAAACTTGTCTCGTATTTGCTTATTATTTTAGTCGCAGAAAAAATGTTATGGAAAATTTGTTAAGTCGATTTATAGAAATATTAGTGGTTGAATAATTCTTTAAGAATAACTGCCTGATTGTGCTTTTCATCTTTTGCACCATAAACTAATGTTACCATTCCTTTCTTCATCTGGTCTTTCAAAAGAGATACCTGTTCCTCGTCCCATTTGAGTTCATGGTGATAACGTTTCCTGAACTCCTCCCATTTTTCGGGATCGTGACCGAACCATTTCCGAAGTTCAGTACTTGGAGCTATATCCTTCAACCATAAATCAACACCTGCTTTTTCTTTTGTTAATCCCCGTGGCCAAAGTCTGTCCACAAGGATACGAATGCCATCATCTTTATCCGGCTTTTCATACACCCTTTTGATTTTTATTTTCATTTCGTTTTTAAAACAATTTGTTCACTTTTTATAAACAATTTTAATTAAATCTTACTCAGAGTATTTAATAACTTCTACAGGACAACTGTCTGCCGCTTCCTTTATTTTATCCTCGTAATCAGCAAAGTTTACACCTTCAATTACAATTGCCACGTCTTCCAGTTTAAAAACTTCAGGACATATTTCTTCGCATAAACCACATGCGGAGCAACCTTCTTCTATCCATATTTTTTTTATTGCCATGATTTTCTATTTTAATTATTTTGTAACTGTTCTAATCGTTTCGCGAACCAATTTAGCTGCATTTACCATTTCAATTATAGCTTTATTGGTTTCTTCCCATCCGCGTGTTTTTAATCCGCAATCAGGATTGACCCAGATATTTTCTTTTGGGATGACAACCGCCGCTTTTTTCAGCAGTTCAACCATCTCATTGATTGATGGTACCCGGGGTGAATGAATATCATATACCCCTGGCCCGATATCATTGGGATATTCATATTCAATAAATGCATCCAGTAGTTCCATCTGTGATCTCGAACATTCGATGGTTATTACATCGGCATCCATGGCTGTAATACTTTGAATGATATCGTTGAATTCAGAATAACACATGTGTGTGTGGATCTGCGTTTCATCTTTAACACCAGCATAAGAAAGGCGAAAGGCTTTAACAGACCAGTCGAGATAGGATTTCCATTCCTTTTTTCTGAGAGGTAAACCCTCTCTTAGTGCAGGTTCGTCAAGTTGAATAATTTTAACGCTTGCTCTTTCCAGATCGAGCACTTCATCCCTGATCGCCAGGGCAATCTGATAGCATGTCTCTGAACGAGGCTGATCATCCCTGACAAATGACCATTCAAGGATTGTAACAGGCCCGGTTAACATTCCTTTAACCGGCTTTAATGTCAGAGACTGAGCATATTTAATCCAGTCCACGGTCATTGGGATTGGTCGCAGGACATCGCCAAATATTATTGGTGGTTTTACGCAACGTGTTCCATAACTTTGAACCCAGCCACTTCGTGTAAATGTGAAACCATCTAACATTTCACCGAAATATTCAACCATGTCGTTGCGTTCAAATTCACCATGCACCAAAACATCCAGACCAACATTTTCCTGCCAGCGGATGATTCGTTCTATTTCCGTTTGTATAAAACGATTATATTCCTTTAATGTGAGTTCTTTCTTCTTCAGTTTGGCTCTCCAACTCCTCACCTCGTTGGTTTGCGGAAATGAACCAATCGTAGTTGTGGGATATAATGGAAGGTCAAGATATTTTTGTTGTTTCTTTTTACGCAACGGGAATGGTTTTCTTTTTATTCCTTCATAATGTTCTATGAGGTGGATACGTTCCTTTACCGCATCGTTGTGAATAAGTCTTGACGTTTTCCGGCTTTGAATAGCTTTCTGATTTTTTTCATAAAGCTTTTCTGTTAATTCATCTCCGTTATGAGCAGATAATTGCTTAAGTAAAACTACTTCTTCAATCTTCTGCTTTGCAAATGCAAACCATTGTTTAATTTCAGGTGGCAAAACTTTCTCGTTGGTTTCCAGATCCAGATCGCAGGGAACATGAAGCAAAGAACATGAAGGGGCTATCATAACCCTTTCCTCTCCAATCTTTGCGATAGCATTATTTATAAGTTTTAATGAATTTTCAAAATTATTCTTCCAGATGTTTCTACCATCGACAATGCCAAGAGATAATATTTTATCTTTTGTAATTAAATCCATAATTTGCTCAAGTTGCTCAGGCGCTTTCACAAGGTCGAGATGGATTGCATCAACCGGTAAACTCATTGCTAATTCCGAATTATCTTGCAAACTTTCAAAGTAAGTGGCAACCAGAATATGGATTTCAGGAAAATTATCCCTGATCCGTAAATATGCCGTCTTAAAAGCTTTTTTCTGCTTTTGCGTAAGATCTAATGCCAGAAAAGGTTCATCAAATTGAATCCATTTAGCCCCATTAGAAATTAACATCTTAAGCATATCGAAATATACAGTAAGAAGATTTTCTAATAAATCAATCCTGTCGAAATCAGATTCTTTTTCCTTACCGAGCAATAAAAAGGACACCGGCCCTAATAAAACTGGTTTTGTGATAATGCCTAACTTTTTTGCTTCAAGAAATTCGTCTATGAATTTTAAATTAGTCAGACTGAATCTTTGATTTTTATAAAATTCGGGTACAATATAATGGTAGTTAGTATCAAACCACTTGGTCATTTCCATTGCAATAATGTCTGCTCCTCTTTCCTGGAATCCACGCGCCATAGCAAAATAGAGATCAAGTTTTGATTTTTCCGAATTACGTGTCAGATCGGAATATCGTTCAGGAATGGCATTAATTGTAAACGCCATATCCAATACATGGTCATACAATGAAAAGTCGTTTGAAGGAATCAAATCAATCCCTAAATCCTTTTGTAATAACCAGTTTTTCTGCTTTATCCCAACGCTTATTTGAATTAACTGGTCATAAGTGATTTTCCCTGACCAATAACCTTCAATAGCCTTTTTTATTTCTCTCTCATCTCCGATACGCGGATATCCTAAATTATGAGTTATCATCAGTATTAAATTTTAATTGTCAATGCTTTTCACTGCAAAAATAGTAAAATAATTAATATAAAAAGACATTGATGTCTTTTTATATTAAACTAATTATATCTTTGTAATAAGAAATTGGTACTATGAATATCACATCAAATCCATTGAAAATCATGTCTGCTAAAAGAGATCCGAAATCTGAATATATCGATAATCTTACAGTGAGGGAACTATGCGAATACATTGTTAAAAGACATCATACATATGCGCGTGAGAACATTCCGGTTTTGAAAAGGAACCTTGAAAAAATTTGTCAGGAATATGGAGAAAAATATCAGGAACTCTTTGAAATCAAGGAGTTGTTTATTGGTTTTGCCAGGGACTTCGCTCTGCACATGCAGAAAGAGGAAGTTATGTTATTCCCATTTATACAAGGATTGCAAACCGCAAAAAAGGATAATTCTCCATTACCCAGGTCCCCTTTTCGTTCTATATCAGACCCTATAATAATGATGATTGCCGAGCATCAAAATGAAGGACAAAAATTTAACAAAGTATGTGAGCTTTATGTAAATGTCCGGATTCCCCGGGATACCAGCACAACTTACGAAGTTACACTTAAGCTGTTAAAGGATTTCGAGAATGATTTGCGCATGCATATCCAACTCGAAAATGATATTTTGTTTCCAAGAGCAATTGAAATTATAAAAGAATAAAATAATTAAATAAACATTATGAAAACAATAAATAAACCCGAATTAGTTTCGTTAAAAACAGGAGCATCATTCAAAGTATTAAAAGTAACTGGTCAGTCCGGTATGCAAATGCCATTGCATTATAGCACTAAGGAAGCAGTTTTGATTGTGCAGGAAGGTAGTGCACTGTTAAAAATAGAAGAAAAAGAGCATTTGCTTCAGGCTGGAGATTCCTTTATTATTCCTGCCCGCCAAAGCCATTATCTTTCATTGAAAAGTGAATTTAAAGCTCTGGTTATCATGTCACTGGATTCCAATATTGAATTTGTAAAATAATTGAACTTATATATTAAACTGATTGATTCAAATGCTGGGAAAAACTACTGAATATGCTATCAGGTCTTTGGTTTATATTTTTATTCAAAACCAGGAGGGGAAAAGACCAGGATTTAAAGAAATCTCAAAAAAAATTGATTCCCCTGAACAATTTACAGCTAAGATTTTACAGAATTTAGCCCGAGCGGAATTAATTTCATCGATGAAGGGAAGAGGAGGAGGGTTTTTCTTTGACCAGAATGCAACTCCATTAACGATATATGATGTAATCAGGGTAATGGAAGGTGATAAGTTTTTTTCAAAATGCGGATTTGGTTTAAAACGATGCGATGGAGAAAGTCCATGTCCTTTACATCATGATTATTCGCCTGTGAGAGAAAGCTTTTTCAAATTAGTTAAAAAGGAGACAATTCAGTCGCTGGCAAAAAAGATAAATGAACAAAAAGCGATATTAACAAGATTATAATTACGACTGGTATGAAAAAAATCGGGATCATCGGAGGTCTTGGACCTGAAGCAACAATTGATTATTACAAGGAAATAATAAGTGCTTTTAAAAATGAAAACAGAGATTTAAATTATCCTGAAATAATTATTTACAGCGTAAATATGTCGGAATTTCTTAATCTGATGAAGGAGAAAAAATATGATCAGGTTATCACTCTTCTGTTAGAAAAAATTGAAGGTTTGAAAAGAGCCGGTGCTGAATTTGCTGTTCTAAGTGCCAATACACCTCATTTGTTATTCGACAGGATAAAAGAAAAATCGGGAATACCGCTGATCAGTATAGTTGAGGCTGCCTGCAACGAAAGCATTAAAAGAGGATATAAGAGAACAGGATTGTTTGGGACCGGATTTACTATGGAAGCGTCGTTTTTCACAGATATATTTAAAAAACATGGTATAGATGTGATAATGCCGGATAAGGAAGACAGGGAACTTATTAATTATAAGTTATTCAGCGAAATTGAACTTGGAATCTTCAAAGATGATACACGCCGGATGCTTATAAGGATCATAGAGCAGATGGTACAGAAACAACATATTGATTCCATGATTCTAGGATGCACCGAGTTTCCTCTTATATTAAATGAACCAGTGTATGCCGGTATTCCAATGTTAAATACAACTAAAATTCATGTAGATGCGATAGTAAAGTATTGCGTTGGACAGAAATAATTCTACAATTGCACACCATAAATTTCTTAATATCAGATGATAAAAATTTTCAGAAAATACCATAAATGGCTTGGAGTAATTTTTGCTTATATTATTTTGAGTTTTGTTTTTTCAGGAATTATTCTTAATCACCGCAATGCGTTATCAGTTATTGATGTTAACAGAAAACTGCTTCCAAAAGAATACAGATACCAGAATTGGAACAATGCAGCCGTAAAATCTACTTTAAGAATCTCTTCCGATCAGGATATCGACAGATTTATTGTATCGACAATGGAAGGTTTTTATTATTCTGATGATAATTTTAAAACTGATCTTAAAGAATTCAATTTCCAGCCGCCTGTAAGTGTGTGATAAACATTAAATGCTTTTACATGTTTTGTTTATATAAATCTTAAACAATTGCATATTATGGACGTAATTGAAAAAATCAGTAAAACATTATCGACACCCATCGGCCAGTTCAGATACTTTTGCCTAGGGGAATTGTGTAATGATGGCTATAAGATTGAAGAATTTCCATTTTCTATCCGGATCTTGCTGGAAAATGTAATTCGAAATTTTAACAACAGTAGTTTCAATAAAACTCATCTGGATAATATATTAAACTGGAATCCAAAACAAACGCATAAAGAAATACCATATTTACCTGCAAGGGTATTAATGCAGGATTTTACCGGTATCCCTTCCATTGTAGATATTGTGTCTATACGATCTGAAGTAGCCCGCAAGAATAAAAACCCTAAACTAATTAATCCTCAGGTTCCAGTTGACTTAATAATTGACCATTCTGTTCAGGTCGATTTTTACGGTACAAATTATGCTTATCAACGAAATGTAGCATTGGAATATGAACGCAATAATGAGAGATACTCCCTGTTAAAGTGGGCCAAATCCTCGTTTGATAACTTTAATGTACTTCCTCCAGGAATGGGCATATGTCATCAGGTGAATCTCGAATACCTGGCAAAAGTAGTCACTGTGAGAGATGGAATTATATTTCCGGATACTTTGGTAGGAACTGATTCTCATACTCCAATGGTAAATGGAATTGGCGTAATTGGTTGGGGAGTTGGTGGTATAGAAGCTGAAGCCGTAATGCTCGGACAACCTGTTTATATTATGCTTCCCGAAGTGGTCGGATTAAAACTGACAGGAAATTTAAAGGAAGGTACAACAGCAACAGATTTAGTGTTATCTGTTGCTGAGCTGTTAAGAAAGAAAGGTGTCGTTGGAAAGTTTGTAGAGGTCTTTGGTAAAGGATTAAATAATCTTTCAGTTCCTGACAGGGCAACAATTTCCAATATGTCGCCTGAGTTCGGATGCACCGTAACCTATTTTCCCCCTGATCATAAGACATTGGAATATTTAAGGATCACCGGAAGAAACAAAAAACAAATAGAAACTGTAGAGAAATATTTGAAAATAAACCTTTTATGGCGTGAAAATGAAGATAAGATAAAATTTACTGAAATTATAGAATTGAATTTAAGTGATATTGAACCATCTATTGCCGGTCCAAAACGACCACAGGACAAAATTTTATTAACCAACGTAAAAGACAGGTTCATTGATATTCTGAAAAACAGCCATGAGAGAGAATATATTTCTTTGGATTCAAGAGCTGAAGGACAATGGTCAAACGAAGGCGGGCATCTTGAAGAAAAATTAAAGGAAACCGGCTCTATGCATAATAAAATAGCTGCAGCTGGCATTGAAATAGGACCGGAACGGGACATAAGGAACGGTCTCAAAAGTGTGAAAATAAAAGTCGATAATTCAGAATACCTTTTCAGTGATGGATCACTGGTAATTGCAGCAATTACCAGCTGTACAAACACTTCAAATCCAAGTGTCATGGTAGCCGCCGGATTACTTGCAAGGAAAGCTGTTGAAAGAGGACTGATGACAAAACCCTGGGTTAAAACCAGTCTTGCTCCGGGATCCAAAGTAGTGACAACATATCTGGAAAAAGCCAATTTGCTTTCTTTTTTGGAGGCGTTGGGATTTCACACAGTAGGTTATGGTTGTACCACATGCATTGGGAACAGCGGACCATTACCTGTTTATATTAACAAAGCAATTATTGAAAATAAATTAGTTGTTGCTTCGGTTCTTTCAGGTAACCGAAATTTTGAGGCCAGAATACATCCGCTTATAAAGATGAATTTTTTAGCCTCTCCTCCTCTCGTAGTTGCTTATGCTATTCCTGGGAGGATTGATATTGATTTTCAAAACGAACCACTGGGATTTGATCCGAATCTTGAGCCTGTATATTTGCGTGACATATGGCCTTCTATGGAAGAAATCCAGAATGTTATGAATAAAGTGCTGGAGCCAAAAGATTTCGTATCGAATTATAAAAGTATTTTTATAGGTGATGAAAAATGGAAAATATTGAACATCCCAAAGGGTGATATATATCATTGGGATAAAAAATCTTCCTACATCAAAGAAGCTCCGTTTTTTAAGAATATTTCCTTAACGCCGGAGAAAATCTCTGATTTTAATTCCGCTAATGTTTTACTTAAACTGAGCGATTCAATTACTACAGATCATATTTCCCCTGCAGGGTCCATAGCTGAAGATTCCCCGGCGGGTGAATATCTCAAAGCTCAAGGTGTTGATAAAAAGGATTTTAATTCTTATGGTTCACGAAGAGGAAATCATGAAATAATGATGAGAGGAACATTTGCCAATGTTCGCTTAAAAAATGAATTAGTTGATAAGGAAGGCGGATTTACAATTTACTTCCCGAGCGGTGAGATTATGACGGTTTTTGACGCTGCTGAAAAGTATAAAGCTGATCATATTCCCCTTATTATTATTGCCGGTAAAGAATATGGGAGTGGCTCTTCAAGGGACTGGGCAGCAAAAGGAGTATCGTTATTAGGGGTACGTGCCATAATTGCCGAAAGTTTTGAACGGATTCACCGAAGTAACCTGGTGGGCATGGGTGTTTTGCCTCTTCAATTTAAAGATGAAGAAAATATTGACTACCTTGATCTGACAGGTAACGAAACGTACGATATTCTAAATCTTGATGATCTGACTCCTAATAAGGAAATTAAAGTTATAGCAACAAAAAATAATGGAGCAAAATTAGAATTTAATGTAATTGCAAGACTTGATTCATTAATGGAGATAGCCTATTATCAAAATGGAGGGATATTGCAATATGTATTAAGAAGTTTTCTAAAAAAGAATAAAAACAACTAAATGAAAGGAATATAACATGAGGATTGATTGGTACAAAACTTCACCCGATGGTTATAATGCAATGAAAGGTCTTGAAAATTTTGATGAACAAAGTAAACTGGAGCCTAAGCTTAAAGAATTAATTAAGATCAGGGCTTCACAAATTAACGGATGTGCCTATTGTCTCGATATGCATACAAAAGATGCACGTGCACTTGGCGAAAGTGAGCAAAGGATTAATGTATTAGCTGCCTGGCGTGAAGCTCCCATTTATTCGCCCCGGGAAAGAGCTGCACTTGCCTGGTGTGAGGCAATAACGTTGCTTCCAGAAACCGGTGCACCTGACGATGTTTATGCTGAAATTGAACGATTATTTGATCAGGATGAGATCGTTGCACTGACATTTGCTGTTGTTACTATTAATAGCTGGAATAGACTTATAGTTGGTTTTAGAGGAGAAATGAGGAATTATGTGTCGAAAAAGATACAATTATAAACGAGCTAATGTCTTTAGCTGCTTAAATTTCATAAATAAGTTATGAAGTATCGAATAGAAAAAGATACTATGGGGGAGGTCCAGGTACCTGTGGATAAATATTGGGGGGCTCAAACACAACGATCAATAATGAATTTCCCCATTGGTCCGGCCGCATCTATGCCTGTTGAAATTATTCATGCGTTTGGTTATTTGAAAAAGGCTGCTGCGATTACAAACAATAGATTCGGATTATTATCAGCCGATAAAATGAAGATTATTTCAGAGGTATGTGATGAAATTATAGCAGGAAAACTTGATGAGCAGTTCCCTTTGGTTATATGGCAAACAGGTTCAGGAACTCATACGAATATGAATTGCAATGAGGTTATTGCAAATCGCTCCCATGTATTGCTGGGCAACAAATTAGGAATAGGAATACGGTTCATTCACCCAAATGATGATGTGAATAAGTCCCAGTCATCCAACGATACTTTTCCGACAGCGATGCATATTGCAGCCTACAAAAAAATAGTCGAATATACCATCCCGGGGATAGAGATACTAATTAACACCTTGTCTGATAAATCTTTAGCACTGGCCGGAATTGTCAAAATCGGTCGTACTCATTTAATGGATGCGACCCCTGTTTCACTCGGACAGGAATTTACAGGGTATGTGTCACAATTGAAACATGGAATAAAGGCGTTGAAAAACACATTAGCGCATCTTTCAGAGTTAGCTATGGGGGGAACCGCTGTTGGAACCGGTTTGAACACTCCTGAGGGTTATGCCATAGAGGTTGCAGCCACAATTGCCCAACTGACAAAACTGCCTTTCATTTCTGCTGAAAACAAATTCGAATCTATGGCAGCAAATGATGCCATAGTAGAAACTCATGGTGCAATAAAACAATTGGCAGTTAGCTTAATGAAAATAGCAAACGATATCAGAATGATGGCCTCTGGACCAAGGTCTGGAATTGGAGAAATTACTATTCCATCAAACGAACCTGGATCGTCAATTATGCCCGGCAAAATAAATCCGACTCAGACAGAAGCTTTGACCATGGTTTGTGCACAAATAATGGGAAACGACACAACCATTTCAGTTGCAGGTTCAAATGGCCACTTCGAGCTTAATGTTTTCAAACCGGTCATGATAAGCGCTTTTTTACAGTCCGCTACCCTTATTGCGGATGCCTGCAAAGCATTCAGTGATAATTGTGTTATTGGAATTAAGCCTAATCTGGAAAGGATTGAAGAGAACCTTAAAAAATCATTAATGCTTGTGACTGCATTAAGCACTCATATCGGGTATGAAAATGCTGCGATAATTGCCAAAAAAGCTACGGACGATAATTCAACTTTGAAAAAAGCAGCTTTGGAATTAGGGCTTTTGACAGAACAACAATTTGAAGAATGGATTGTCCCCGCAGCAATGATTGGCCCAATTAAGAGGATCCTGTAAGTTCTTTTCTACTGTCGCATTTGTTCGTCATTTAACAGGAATGACGATGGTAAACAGTTAAATAACATGTAAATGTATGAGATAATTAATTAAGCGGAACCTTACTCAGAAAGTGACGAGCTTAATAACTTTAAATAAAGACCCAAAAGTGATTTTTTATTATTATTTTTACTTAACTGAATTAAAAACTGTGGTCTTTTAATATTGGGATTCATGATCTCCGGAGTATTCTCTCATCATATTACTGCAATACTTTACACCGGGTATTAAACTTTGTAAACAGAAATGGGAAGGATTCTAAATAGCATTCATCGGTTTTTTTCAGAAATGTCCAGATCATCCTCTCCTAATGAGGATTATATCAATAAACTTTTTCTCTGGTTCCTGATTCTCGCTGCAATCATAATGATAATCGTTATCGTTGCAGTACTTATCGGAGCAATTCATTACCGTTCATCACGACATCAGGGTGAGCCTGAACAGATAACCGGTATAAAGTGGCTGGAAATCACGTGGACCATCATTCCCTTACTTATTCTTTTAATCTTTTTCTATTTCACCGTCAGGTTCATGAAAGACATTGATCAGCCGGTGGATAAGAACCAACAAGCCGATATAATAATAACAGCCAGGCAATGGTGGTGGGAAATGCAATATTCAAAATACAATTTTACCACTGCTAATGAACTGCATATTCCCGTTCATCAAAAGCTTTTGATGAGAGTGGAGTCAGCTGATGTCATACATGACTGGTGGGTACCGGAACTTGGCAGAAAAATTGATGCCATACCGGGCACATCAAATTATTCATGGTTAGAAGCTTCTGATACAGGAGAATATAAAGGAGCCTGCAGTGAATATTGTGGGACTCAGCATGCCGGGATGCGCATACTTGTGATTTCGGAGACTAAAAATGAATTTGACCAATGGGTTCAGGACCAGCAAAAAGTGCCATCTCCTCCGGTTGATAGTGTTGCTCAGAGAGGCATGAGATTATTCAGTGAAAGGACATGTGCCGGTTGCCATTCCATATCGGGAACAGTTGCAGTATCACATATCGGACCTGATCTTACTCATCTGGCTTCAAGGAAAACATTAATTAGCGGGGTTCTCACCAATACGCCAAAAAATCTTTATTTATGGCTTCAAAACCCACAAAAACTAAAAGAAGGTTCGCACATGCCAAATTTTATTCTTTCAAACAATGAACTTGAAGCACTTGTAAAATACCTGGAGGAATTGAAATGAAGTTAAATATTCATATACCTGAACCAACTAAACTTATCCCTGATATAAGAACAGGTGAAGGATTATTGCAATGGCTTTCTACTGTCGATCACAAGCTCATAGGTATAATGTATCTGTGCACAGCCTTACTATTCTTCGTGCTTGGTTTTGGTGAAGCACTGATGATGCGCATTCAACTCATGCGTCCTTTAAATAATTTTTTATCTCCGGAAGCTTATAATCAGTTATTTACGACACATGGTACCAATATGATTTTTCTGGTACTTACCCCGATGTTATTAGGATTTGCCACGTACAGCCTGCCCTTAATGATCGGGGCAAATGAGATGGCATTTCCGCGACTTAATGCTTTCAGCTATTGGATTTTCCTCCTGGGAGGGCTGATCCTTTATGCAAGTTTTTTTGCAGGTGGAATGCCCAACGTTGGCTGGTTCAGTTACGCTCCATTAAGTGAAAGGTTTTTCAGTTCAACAAAAGGTGTAGACTATTGGGTCATCAGTCTTCTATTGATGGGTATAGGTTCAGTAGGTGCGGCACTGAATTTTGTTGTGACAACACTTACTATGAGGACAAAAGGAATTCTGATGAACCAGCTTCCTCTTTTTGTCTGGATGGTATTCGTAAATTCATTTTTAATTCTTGCAGCCTTCCCGGTGCTTAATGCAGCGCTGTTCATGATATTTATCGACAGGCAATTTGATGCACATTTCTTTGTGAGTGCCACGGGTGGATCTCCTGTGATGTGGCAGCACCTTTTCTGGGGCTTTGGACATCCTGAAGTATATATACTTGCGTTACCAGCCTTTGGAATGGTATCTGAAGTGATACCCGTGTTCTCGCGTAAGCCAATATTCGGATACGAATTTATAGCTGCGTCATCGGTTGCAATAATGCTATTGTCTTTTGGGGTATGGGCCCATCATATGTTTGCAGTCGGACTAGGAACAACTTTTAATGCTTTCTTTGCTGCATCAAGCATGCTTATTGCAGTCCCTACAGGGATTAAAATATTTAACTGGATAGCGACAATGTGGGGCGGTTCCGTACAGTTGAAAACAGCTATGCTGTTTGCTTTGGC
>WSSedB1CaDRAFT_10000214_pt1 | contig 27515 bp, 26 predicted proteins | sample WetSurSB1Cattail_FD_9460 | JGI IMG/M metagenome (IMG submission 9460)
AAAGAAAGAGTCAGAGTAATCTGGCTCTTTTTAATTTATCTATAATCAATAACATTAAGACATGCTCAGTTGGATAGAGCAATCCCGCACATGCGGGATGGGTCGGGCGTTCGAGTCGCTCCGGAATCACTTTTAAAAGAAAGAGTCAGAGTAATCTGGCTCTTTTTTAATTTATCTATAATCAATAACATTAAGACATGCTCAGTTGGATAGAGCAATCCCGCACATGCGGGATGGGTCGGGCGTTCGAGTCGCTCCGGAATCACAGCTGATATTCAAGAGATTAGATAATTTATCTGACCGCTTTTTATATGTCTGGTTTAACATGTTTTGAACTTATTTATTATTTTACCTCATTGCTACTTAATTGGAAAAGCCAGTGACCTTGACCAATTTCAGATTGAAAAAATCAGCTGTAAAAAATCAGGGATAAGTATTTGTAAACAAGCGAATTAGTCAAAATATATATTGACTCGCAAAATGTGATCAAGCCTCCCGGCTTTTGCAGGCCATGCATAATTTTCTGAGTAGTGAATCTCCAGGCAGAATCATTCTTTGGATTGAAAATGCATGTTCCAAAAACCTCTGCCAGATGGGAGAGGAGCGTTCTAATTATGAAATTTTTTCCTGTAATTATGTAAGACAATTTTTAATCAATCTGTCAAACTTCGTATCTGTTATTAACTAAAAATTTATTATTATGAAAAAGATAATTATTAGTATGCTGTTGGTCATAGCCATGGGCTTTGGCGCAGTGGTAGCTCAGTCAACTCAGTCGATGTCAAAAAAGTCGGAATCTACAATGACACAGGATAAGTCCGCCTGGGTACAGGTGAGTGAGAAAAAGGTCAGTTTAAAGGCTGGTCATGATGAGCTTTTAGTAAAAGAGTCGAACAAGTTTCAGTCCATCAAGGTGAAAGCCGGAGAACAGCCTATAACCATTACAGACCTGAAACTTTTCTATAAGAGTGGTGCTACACAGGATATAAGTCTTAATACGGCTCTGAAAGCAAATGCCGAAAGTAAGACTATTGATCTTTCTGGTGGAGGTCATGTAATAACGAAAATTGATTTTACATTCAAAACTCCGGAAGGAATGACCAGTATGAGACAGGGCAGTACCACACTTACAATCATGGGATTGGAAGCATCTCCGGGTACTGCTTCCAGGTAAATCTAAATTACAATAAAAATAATGGAGAGAGCCGTCCTTTAGCATGGGACGGTTTTTTTGGCAACACTCGGACCAAGAAGTCTCGGCCAACAAATTCTGACCAAATTTGTTTATAACATAAGCTTTGATAATAAACCAAATTGACACAGACATTTTTTTGGCTGAGATAAGGTGAAATTCCAGTTCAAGTATGATATCAATCTTGCCTGCAGGGTCATTCTGCAGGAAAACCTTGATAAGATTGGAATTCCCTATGAGATATCCGGAATGACGGAAGTACAGTTTAAAGGCCATGTTTCGCATGAAGAGTTTCGGAAATTAGAATTATCCTTAAAAAAATATGGCATTGAAATAATTGATGATCCGAAGTCTGTAATAGTACAGAAGATCAAGGAAATAATAAAAGAAATAGTTTATCTGGAAGAGAAACCGGATAATTCAAAAATTTCAGCCTATATAGCTGAAAGGATGAATCTTAGTTATGGTCACCTGTCAAAAATATTTTCTGAAGTTACCTATACCTCTGTTGAAAATTTTTATGTCCTTCAAAGAGTGGAACGGGTAAAACAACTGATTACAGAGGAAAAACTGACATGTACTGAGGTCGCATGGAAAATGAGTTACAGCAGTGTCGCCCATCTATCCAGCCAGTTTAAGAAAACAACCGGATTAACACCGAGAGCGTTCCAGTCTATAATTGAAAGAAGAAATAGCTCCGGATCATCTTCATCACAGTTACAATCTAAATAATTTATTACATGAAAGTCGATTCGTTATTCATACTACTTGCCGATGACGATGAAGATGACTGCATCTTTTTCAGGGATGCATTGCAGGAAATCAGGGCCAAAACAGATCTGACAATAGTAAATGATGGTTCACAATTAATGCAGTATCTGGATAATGCAGATAACCGTGTCCCTGATCTTGTTTTCCTCGATTTGAACATGCCTGTTTTGAACGGGATCAACTGTCTGGTTGAAATCAGAAAAAAGAGCAGGCTCAAAGAACTTGCCATTGCAATATATTCTACCTCTTCCTCGGATGAAAATGTAGAGGAAGCATTTATTAACGGTGCCAATATTTATATTCAAAAACCAAATGATTTTTCAGTTTTAAAGGTAATCCTTGAGCATGTTATAACCCTTAACTTGCAGTATAATACCTCCGGTCTGAAGAAAGAAAATTTCCTTTTGAATATTAATAATATTAAAAGCGATGAAGTTTCTAAAACCTAGACTCCCGGGATTTGTTCTGGCGAGTGCCCTGGTAATCTCGATTTTCACACTTTTATTTGCGGCAGGTATTTCATATAAGCAGCTTCAGATGGCCTCTGAATCTGAAAAAATGGTAGTAAATTCATACAGGATCTCAGTCGCCTTGCAACAGTTAGATCTTGACACCAGGAATGCCGAGACAAACCAGCGTGGCTATTTATTAACCAATGATTCCAGTTTTCTGCAATCTTATTTTGAAGCCATTCAAAAGGTAAACCAGTCAACGTCGCAGCTTGATTCCCTGATGTCAGATAATTACCAGCAATCCAGATTATTAGACACACTGACTTCCTCTGTTGCTAAAAGGATCAACTATCTGAACGAAGTATTAAGACTAAATAATTACAAAGTCACCAGTACTGATACCATAAAAAGTCTGATACTGAAAGGCAGGGAATTGATGAATATTAGTCAGACTTATATTTATGATATAAAAAATGATGAATTGAAATTATTGAAGAGAAGCGAAATGTTACATGAGAATGACATTAAATTACCTCCATTTTTAATACTCTTTATTGTCTTGTTTTCATTATTCGTTTTCATCATTTCATTCTACAAGATAAACAGTGACCTGAAAGACCTAGCAATAACCAACAACCAGTTACTGATAAACAATGAACTGTTCGAACACTCGGAACAAATTGCTGACATCAGTCACTGGTACCTTAATATAAAAGAAAACGAACTCACTTACTCAAATAATCTGTATCGGCTGCTTGGTTGCAAAGCAGGGGAATTTGAGCCAACCTTCCTGAATTTTCTTGAGTTCGTACATCCAGACGACCGCGCCCTGGTCGTCGAAGGTAACAGAAAGATCCTTGATGAATCCCTGGAAGCACAAATGTATTATCGCATAATCAGAAAGGATGGGGTTGAACGACACTTCAGGTCAATGGGAAAGGTAATTTCCGATACCTTTGGTAACAAGTTCAGCATAGGCATAAATGCGGATATTACCGAACAACATTCTAAGGATAAACTGATAGAAGAGAAAATAGCTGACCTCGAAAGATCAAACAAGCAGCTGAAAACATTTAACCATATAGCGAGCCACGATTTACAGGAGCCTGTTCGCAAGGTTCAGACTTTTATTTCCAGGATCAGTGATAAAGAATTAGAGGTTATACCTGAAAATGTAAGGGATTACATAACGGGAATAGGAAAAGCAGCCGGCAGAATGCAAAAATTTATTGAAGATATGTTGTTATATTCCAAAACCAGTATGTCTGATAAAGTTTATGAAACAGCTGACTTGAATGAAATACTGGAAAATTCAAAACGGGATCTTTCACAATTGATCGAAGAAAAAAATGTAATATTTAATACCACATCGTTGCCAACTGTAAACGCTATTCCGTTCCAGATACAACAGTTGTTTAATAATTTAATTTCAAATGCAATAAAGTACTCCAGGCAGGATATTGTCCCGATAATAACCATAGATTCAAAACTTGCCCTCGGGAAAGACATTCCTAATACTAGAGATAATACAGAAAAGATATATTATGAGATTTCATTTTCCGATAACGGTATTGGATTTGAACAGCGGTATGCAGAAAAGATTTTTGACTTATTCTTCCGTCTGCATACAAACTCAGAGTATTCAGGCACAGGAATAGGTCTCTCTATCTGCAAGGTAATTGTTGAAAATCACAGGGGTTATATAAAAGCTGAAAGTCTTTCAAAATACGGATCAACGTTCAGCATCTACCTGCCTGCATAGGGATAGGGGCAGTTTTTTGCACATCGGATATTGTATCAGGATTCTGATCTATATTTTAATAATTTCTTCCGAGAATGATTCTGATCAGGACAGAGATAAGTGCCAGTAATAGCAGGATATGTACTTTTGCCCCTATATCATAGAAGAAAAAACCAATAGTCCATAATACTATAAAAATGACGGATACAATATTCAGAAGGAGCTTAGCCATTAAAATAATATATAAAGTACTTATATTAAATTATTTATATTCAATGATTAAAGATATTTTTTAATCATCGAAAATAATTATCTCAAAAAACAGATTGCTATATAAATGCAATAAAACATTACATAATTTCACTAAAATTATGGAGCTGGATTCCCCGATCTCGTATCTAGCTTCAATGATTTTAATTATGTAAAGTTTACCCGCGATTGTATAATGCCGTTAGCTATATTATGCTCACCTTTGAAGGTGATAAAGTTTAAGGTTTTGCTGATATGTTTTAATTAAAAATTAAGAAGATGGGAACATTACTTTATATTATTGCAGTTCTCCTGGTAATAGCCTGGTTAGTAGGTTTTTTTGTATTTAGTTTGGGTGGACTTATTCACATTCTGCTAGTACTCGCAATATTGGCAATATTACTCAGGTTAATCAGGGGAAGGAGGCTTCTATAAATGTTGCTGATTCACATATGTCAGTTGTCATATATCTTTGAAACCAAGTTTTCGGGTTCTTCGATCCATTGAAGCGGTTTGACTGAAGCTCACAAATTAATGTATTTATTTTTGCTTTAATGAGTTAGATGAAACTTAATTGGATGGCTTCCTTCTGAAAGTTTCTTCCCTTAAAACGATTCAATTATTGCTATAGCCATAACTTATAATTTGATCATATTTTGAAATACCATGAAATAATCTGAAATAAAAGAACAATACAAAAATATATTATATTGATATATAAATTATCATAACACAATATAAGATATGGCGCAAGTGTGGGATAAGGCCTTCGAGGCTATGGGTCGGGCGTTCGAGTCGCTCCGGAATCACTTTTAAAAGAAAGAGTCATAGTAATCTGACTCTTTTTTATATCCTGCTTTTTACTACTTAAGCTGCATCAGAATTTCCCTGTATTGCTTTTTATTTCTTAACGGAATGAATGCTGAATCCTTTTCTATTGATTGTCTGTTTCCGTATCCTGCTTTTATTGCTCTGGAAAGTGACCTTAATGCTTCATCTGTTTCTCCATTAAGGGCATAAGCTCTTGCAAGAAAAAAGTGGATAACCTTGTTTTCAGGCTCAATTAGTAATGCTAATTGAAAACAAATTGAAGCAGTTCTGTAACTTTTTAAATTTAAATAGTTTCTGCCTGTTTCATAACAGGCGACACTTAACATCATTAATACTCTTGAAGCAATCACTTGTTTATCTGAGTCTTTGCTTACCTCCATGGACCTGAGATTCTTAATCCGGCCTTTCCACCAGTTGCGTATGCTGTCCGGCAATGTTTCAGTTCTAGTCCGGATGTTCAGATCTTTAATAAAATCATTTTGCATTTCCAGCTCCATTGATCTGTTTTTATTCCAGGCTTTAAGCGAGTTTGTGTAACTTTTAGTTAAAAGCAGGCTGTCGAGTTTAACTTTAATTTTAGAAATACCCAAATGATCGGGGAAATCATTTATGATGTACCTGTAATAACTAAGCGACTCTAAAAATTTCCCTTGTTCAGAAAGAGATTCAGCTTTCTTATTGTATTTTGAAAACAGCTCATCAATAAAATCAGGATCTTTATTTTTTGTTCCCTTATACATAGCTTTTAAGTCCAGCCATTCGACCGCTTCCTCCAATAACTCAGGTGATGGCCATGTATGACCACCATTAAAAATCCGTAGTTCAGCTGTCATCCCCTGGTTGTCAAGTTTCTTTTCGAGATCACACATCTCAATATAATTCATATCGCGGTTCCCTACAATTCCAAAATAGATGAAAGAAGGACTATTTATAAAATCCGCGTAGGATGGAAATCCTGCACCACAGCCAATAACCCCTGAAATATTCTTATTATTTAGTGCTATCATGGCAGCCACCCTTGAACCACCTGAAAACCCAGCTGTATAAATCCTTTCTGTATTGATTGTAAACCTGGCATGAGTATCAACAAACATTGAATTTATAGCCTCATCGAGTTCTTTATTGGACAGAAAATTTTTTGAATCATTTGAACATACAGCTATATAACCATATTTTTCAGCAGCCGGTATAAATCTGGAAAGAGCAAGTTTTCCGCCTGCGCCAGGATCAAATATATATATTATCGGCCATTTTACTTTATCAGAGTATTTACCCGGCAGATAAAGAGCATAACTGTATTTTGGATTATTATTGCACCGGACAGTATCTATTAATTTTCCCTTCCCGATGTAAGCATTTCCATCAAGGGCATTAATGAGCTGAATATTAACTGATAGAAAAATGGCTAATAATACAGGTACCCTGGCTAAATCCTTCATCTCTTTTATATAATATGACCCTTAATACAGATACAACCCTGTTGAAAATGTAAATATCTAAAAAATTTCTTTGGTTTATACCTGCTCTTTTCCAATGGATATCAAATATCTCCATATTATGTTAAGCCAATTTTTGCTTACCTTTGGATTACAAGTCTTACGGATGAATATATGTTTAGATAAAATGCGTATTTAAATTAAACGTATGAAAAAGCCTTGGGAGAAAAAAGAAATCATAATTGAAAATAAGATATTTACTAAAAATGATATAGTATCTCTGATCGGTCTTTTCAGTAAACTCTGCAGTGAGATTCTTTATAAGTCAAAGGAAATGAAACACAGGGATTTAATCCGGGAAGGCTGGACTGACCTGAATATTGCAGAAAAACATACAGACACAAGTCATTCGAACATTGAATTTACTTCTTCTGATAATTTAAAATATAATTTGACATTTGAAGAAATGGCTGAAGTAAAAGCCATTATTGATTCTAACAGGATAGTAGAAATAGAATTATATTTCAGGGAGACTGTTTTAAACAGTGAATTTATTATAAAAATACGCTACTCCGACTCACATTCCGGTTCGAGCTATGCTATGGTTGAAGGTCAGGATAGTAACTGGGTAAATGATTCAATTAAATCAGTAGAGGACTTTCTTTCAAACTGTAAAAATCAGTCTACCCATATAAAAAAGTTTAAGTTCTTAATAATTGGATTGACTATTCTGATATTAAATTATTTTCTTTTTAATCTGATAGAATTGTTTATCCGGATAAAGCTTGCATTTTCAAGGATTATTGATTCGATATTTAACCAAAATCTTTTTATGGTATTTATCGTTTTAACTGCTATCACCTTAACCCCTGCATTTTTTACCTATAACTGGCTGGAAAAACTTTTCCCTGAAGTTGAAATTCGAACAGGAAAAGACTTTGAGCGTATAGTAACAGAAAAGAGGAAAAAAGTAGGTTTAATAATCCTGTTGATAATTATTCCGGCAATCTTATCATATCTGCTTCGTCATTTATAAGATCCGGTTTCTTTTTAATTATCTGTATCCTACAAGAGACAGAAAACCTTCACCGATAAACTGAATAACCGGCCAGATAGGGAACAAATTTATTTTTGTGGTGAAGCTCACGATAATCAGTCCGAACAAAAGGAATGAACCATATTTATATAAAGCGTTATAAAGAACCGGGAATCTTTTAAATTGAGATAATAACAAATGTGAGCCATCAAGAGGTGGAAGCGGAATAAGATTAAAAATAAACAGACCCCAGTTTATATAAATTGCATAAATAAATACTTCTGATAATATCTGCATAACAGGTTTTAAATGCATAGCTGTATCAGAAGAGGATATGAGAGAGAAGATTATTGAAAGCACCATCGCAATAACTGCATTAGAAAAAGGGCCGGCTAATGCAATCTTAATAACGTCTGTTTTGGGATTTCTGAGATTCTGTTCATTAAACTGCACTGGTTTGGCCCAACCAAATCCGGCAAAGATCAGCATAAGAAAACCAAGGAGATCAATATGTTTTAAGGGATTCAGAGTAACTCTTCCCTGATCCTTTGCAGTTGAATCTCCGCACATATGCGCAACCAGGGCATGAGAGTATTCATGAACTGTTAACCCAAGTATTATACCCGGAAGAAATTTTAAGACGCGCGCTAAATCAAAGCTTCCCATTAGCTCTTTTATTGACTGGCTGATAAAAATCTGCCGGAGTCAGATGACATTTATTTATCATCTCAATAGCATATGCAGCACCACCAAAATTTGAATCCATATTGTTTGTTCCTACTGTGAATTTAACACCGGCATTTTTTGCCCTGGTGATAAACTTTGCAGATGGTATCCTGAATCTGTTATTTATCTCAATAGCTATATTATGATCCTTTGCAGCTTTTATTACCCTGTCCATCCGTTCATCCGTCCAGAAAGAATCATATCTGTCTGCCATCTGTTCAGGTAAATACGTTGGATTAACATACATATTTATCGGCTCTGTACTTAATATTTTAACAATTGTACTAACAAGGTAGTTCATAAATTCTTCTTCGTTATCAATCCATGTCTCGTCTTTAATCCAAATCCTGTTCCTTCTTCCATTTGCATCAGTGAAAGTCATTGCATCAGTGAAAACATAATCGAATTTGCTTATTGACTCTTTTGAGAAGTTATTAAGCCATTCCCTTCCTTCTGCCTGCATCCCGATTAAGAACTGAGGGTAATTTTTGAGAGAGTTTATCACAGAATCTATCTGACTATCGCTGTGGACAGGAAACCCTATCCCGACATTTGTTACCAGCCCGTATCTGATATTTTCAGCATTTGATTTTTTTACAGCATCATCAATTGTAAATCCTCCTTTGCAGTGAACATGCAGATCTGTAAGTGGAAAGGGACTGTTATTCTGACTTTTGCAAACTGTGAATGATAATAAACCCATAATTAAAAACGCGATTCTTTTCATATTGCTATATTAATTCTAACCAAATAATTATTTTCCTGAAAGTAAATTAAAAACCTCTCAGTAAAGCGGGCATAAAGCTAACAAACTTTTATATATGATAAAAATCTATTACGTTTACAAAAAGTGAATAATTATGAAGAAAATTATCTTTCTGTGCCCTTTGATTTTAATGGTTTGCTCTCCCTTGGTTTTTTCACAGTCAACAAACGACACTCTTGTTTATTTGATAACATGCGGACCTGGCACTGAGACCTATTCGGTATATGGCCACAGTGCTTTAAGAATTGTAATCCACGAAAAACATATCGATAATGTTTATAATTGGGGTGTATTCGACTATAGTACTCCACATTTTGCCTGGAAATTTGCAAAAGGCAGACTGGATTATATGCTTGATACGGAAACACTTAATGGTTTTTTAAAGGAATACTATTTTGAAAAGAGATATGTTTATTCTCAAAAAATCAATCTTGATGCACAAGAGACACATAAATTAACAGAGTTAATAAATGAAAATCTGAAACCTGAGAACATCAGGTACAAATATGATTTTTTCTATGATGATTGTTCTACAAGAATAAGGGATCTGCTTGAAAAATCGATAGGTTCAAAACTGAAATATCCACCTGTGGAAACCGGCAAAATACCTACATTCAGGGATTTGGTCTCAAAATATCAGAATCCTTATCCATGGCTGAAATTTGGTGTCGACCTTATCATGGGATCAACCTCAGATAAGAAAGCTTTATTTAGAGACAGAATGTTCCTTCCTATTGAGTTAAAGGATGAATTGTCAGAATCATTTATATACAGATCTGATAAAATGATTCCGCTGCTTTCTAATCCTGTCATTTTACTTGATTTTGATCCACCCGTTGTAAAGCAGAAGTTCCTGATTTCTCCTTCTTTTATCTTTACTATGGTTATAATATTGATTTTAATCCTCACAGCTGTGATAAAAAGTTTAAAAATCATCAGACTAATCGATATTTTAATCTATTCTGTGTTTTCAGTGCTGTCAATTTTAATGGTCTTTTTTAATTTTTTTACCGATCATCAGCAAATGAGATGGAATCTGAATATTATGTGGCTGAATCCGTTTATTATTGTATGTCTGATAATGCTGGTACTGAATAAGACTGCAATGATATGGTTCAGAATTGTATTTTTTATTTCAGCCGGTTTTCTCGTACTTCACTTCATTATACCTCAGAGTTTTGATTTTGCATTTTTTCTATTGGCATTAATGATCTTAATAAGAAGTTCCGTCAGAACCGGATTCAGCTGGAATCCGTTGACACTGAAAAATTAACTCAACCTTTTTATAATTTTTCAAAAAATCTTTTACCTGAAGCTGCATAGCAATTTTTTAATTAAGAGTGCTAAAGCTAACAGTAGATGAAACCGGAATAGAACTGATAAGTAGCATTTGACTTTGTGCAATTATTGGGCTAAAACCTTTAACTTATATTTAACAGTCATTAACAAGAAGTTAAATATTCTTGGACTTCTTTTGCGTATTGAAATTCTGAGAAAATTCAGATATGGTTAATGAAACTCAAATTATTATATTTGCTACTTAAAATTTAAAGCTATGGAGCAAACTGCTGACATCAGGATCTTAAATGAAAAAATAGAAAAGGAGAGCTCTTTCGTCGACATTGTGCGAATGGAGATGAATAAAGTTATTATAGGGCAAAAACACCTCACAGACAGTCTTATGATAGGTCTTCTTGCAAATGGGCACATTCTTCTTGAAGGAGTTCCCGGACTTGCAAAAACACTTGCTATCAAATCACTAGCATCAATTATTGATGCAAAATTCAGCAGAATACAATTTACTCCCGATCTTCTGCCTGCCGACCTCATAGGCACAATGATTTACAGTCAGAAGAAGGAGGAATTCATTGTTAAAAAGGGGCCTGTCTTTGCAAATTTTATTCTTGCTGATGAGATCAACAGGTCGCCTGCAAAAGTTCAGAGTGCTCTGCTCGAAGCAATGCAGGAAAGGCAGATCACAATAGGAGAAAACACTTATAAACTCGATGAACCATTTTTGGTTCTTGCAACTCAAAACCCTATTGAACAGGAAGGAACATATCCACTTCCGGAAGCGCAAATCGACAGATTTATGATGAAAGTGTTAATAGACTATCCGGCAATAGAGGAAGAAAAACTAATTGTAAGAGAAAACCTGGCTAAGGATTTTCCAAAAGCCAATACAGTTCTGAAAACTGCTGATATAATAAGGGCCCGGAATATCGTAAGAGAAGTTTATATGGATGAAAAGATTGAAAATTATATCCTCAATATAGTCTTTGCAAGTCGTAATCCGGAAAAATTTGGCCTGCCTGCATTCAAAAATATGATCTCATATGGAGCATCTCCCAGAGCCTCTATAAATCTTGCACTTGCAGCAAAAGCTTTTGCTTTCATTAAGAGAAGGGGATATGTCATTCCTGAAGATATAAGAACCATCTGCCTTGATGTTATGCGCCACAGGATTGGTCTTACATATGAAGCTGAAGCTGAAAATATTAACCAGGATCATATAATCTCTGAAATTCTTAATGTTGTCGAAGTCCCATAGCAGATACTGTATGAAAATCATCACACTATCTGCAGCACTGATGCTAACCTGCATTTACGTTCAAAGTCAGAATCTTATAGGGTATAAAGAAAAGGAAATTCTGAAGTACATGAAGGAAAATCACAGCGATATGAATTATAATAACGTGGTTAACAGTAAGTTTAGCTACCTGAAGTATTCTGATAATCAAGAGAATCAGACAGTACTTTTTTTCCTGAATCCCGATTCTGTTTGCAGAAGTGTCAGAATAATCTGTGATATGAACATGAAATCTCAAAAAATTAATGAATTCAATTCCCATTATAAGAAAAACGGTGAGAATAAATGGATCGACAGAAGGGGTAATAAAGATTATCTTATTGAGTTCATGGAAGGAAAATGGTCGTGTGTTATATCTATTGAACCAAAAAAATAATTTGTTGTAAAGTGGAAGCAACTGAGTTATTAAAAAAAGTACGAAGAATTGAAATAAAGACCAGGGGGTTAAGCCGTCACATATTTGCCGGAGAATATCACAGTGCCTTTAAAGGAAGAGGTATTGCTTTCAGCGAAGTCAGGGAATATCAATATGGAGATGACATACGAAGCATAGACTGGAATGTTACTGCACGTTTCAATCATCCTTATATAAAGGTTTTTGAAGAGGAAAGGGAACTTACCGTTATGTTGCTTATCGATGTAAGCGGATCCGGAAATTTTGGAACAAAAGTAAGCTACAAAAGAGATATAATGACGGAAGTAGCTGCTGTTCTTTCGTTCTCAGCAATATTTAATAATGATAAGATCGGTGTTATATTCTTTTCAGATAAAGTTGAAAAGTTCATACCACCACTTAAAGGCAGACGACATATATTAAGGATAATCAGAGAACTTCTTGATTTTAAATCCCAAAGCACCAAAACAAATCTCGATGAACCCCTTCGCTTTCTTACAAATGCTATAAAAAAGAGATGTACTGCATTCATTATCTCTGATTTTCTGGCTCCAGGATTCGAAGATGCGCTGAGAATTGCCTCAAATAAACATGATATTGTAGCTCTGAAGGTATATGATCCAGTTGAACAGTCGTTACCTGATATAGGTTTAATAAAAGCACTGGATTCAGAAACAGGCGATGAGAAATGGGTTGATACTTCCTCAGTTGCAACAAGAAAGGCATATGAAAAATGGTGGACTACTCATCGTGAAATCATCAAAAATACTTTTAAGAGATGCGGCGTGGACTCTGCAGAGTTAAGAACTGATTTGGATTATGTTAACCCACTTTTAAAATTGTTTGAGAAAAGATAAGATCCATGAAAAAGACTATTCTTTCCATATTTCTTTTTATTTCAATTATCTCTTTTTCTTTCGGACAGGATGTAAAAGTAATTTCGTCATTTGATTCAACAAAAATATTTATTGGCGATCAGATAAATTTCACTGTTACTATCGATAAACCGGCAGGGCTTAAGCTTAACCTGCCGCTTATCAAAGATACACTTTGCAAAAATATTGAAATTGTTTCAGGACCCAAAACTGATAGTGCATCTATCCAGAACGGAAGAACTAAAATAATACAAAAATATCTTATAACATCTTTTGATTCAGGACGATATCAGGTTAGTCCTGTCTTTGCGGAAGCAAAGAATGAGGGTGGAATCAAAAGATTTTATTCTGATTATGCCAGTCTTGAGGTTAAGCGCGTTAATATTGCACCTCCCGATAGTACATCAAAAATTTTTGATATTGTTAAACCTTTTAGCGCACCGGTAACGCTCGGTGAGATAGTACCATGGATACTGATTATTGCCTTCGCAGCCGTAATAATATGGCTGGCTGTCAGATTGCTGCGAAGAGTGAAAAAAACTGAAACAGAAAAAGAAACATACATTCCTCCTGAATCAGCACACATAATTGCATTCAGAGAGTTGGAACGACTTAAAAATGAAGAGCTATGGCAGAAAGGTGAAATAAAAAGATATTATACTTCGCTTACTGAAATTTTAAGGCAATATCTTGAAAACAGATTCAGGGTATTTTCTCTTGAACTCACGACTTCTGAAACACTTGAAGCTCTTATTAAAACCGGTTTTAAGAAGAACGAATCGTATAATGATCTTAAATCGGTACTGACAGGTGCTGACCTGGTAAAATTTGCAAAATATAATCCAACACCGGAAGAAAACGAATCGCATTTTCAAAACTCATGGAATTTTGTGCTTGCAACAAAAGAAAATGAGTTGGTGAATGATACGACCGGAGAAAAAATAAGTGCAGAGGAGGCAGTATTATGAATGGGATAAAATTTGCCGAACCTCTTTTTCTTTACCTGCTGGTGATTATTCCGGCAATGGTAGCATTTTACATTCTGAAACAACAAAAAGTAACTGCTTCGCTCAGGATGCCGGGATTACAATCCTTCTCCGGATCCGGTTCCTCTTTCCGACTTTACCTCAGACACATCCTTTTTGCGCTAAGAACCACTGCAGTTGCACTCCTGATAATAGTATTAGCTCGTCCACAGAAAACTGATAAATTTCAGGATGTCTCAACCGAAGGCATTGATATAATGCTTGCTCAGGACATTTCAGGTAGTATGCTTGCACGCGATTTCAAACCTAACAGGTTGGAAGCAGCAAAAAATATGGCTACTGAGTTTATTTCAGGAAGACCTTATGACAGGATAGGCCTGGTAGTTTTTAGCGGGGAATCATTTACTCAGTGCCCTTTAACAACAGATCACGCCGTATTAATTAACCTGCTCCGTGAAATTCAGAGTGGAATGATCGAAGACGGAACCGCTATAGGTATGGGACTCGCTACCGCTGTAAACAGAATTAAAGACTCTCAGGCTAAAAGTAAAGTTATAATATTACTGACTGATGGTGTCAACAACAGAGGTGAAATTGCCCCGCTAACTGCCGCAGGTATTGCAAAAACCTTCGGAATAAGAGTTTATACAATCGGAGTAGGAACACAGGGAATGGCTCCGTATCCTGTTCAGACACCTTATGGAATGCAATATCAGGATATGCCGGTGGAAATTGATGAAGACATTCTTCAGCAGATTGCTCAGACAACCGGAGGAAAATACTTCAGAGCCACTGATAATAATTCACTTGAAAATATCTACAAAGAGATTGACAAGCTTGAAAAATCAAAAATTGATGTCAGACAATTCAGCAGAAAAGAAGAAAAATATCTTGTGCCTGCTTTAATTGCTTTTTTCATGCTGGTATTAGAGATAATAGCCAGAAATACAATATTTAAGAATCTAACTTAAACGCATAACAGAAAATGCAATTGTTCAGATTTGCAAATCCCGATTTTTTGTACCTGTTGCTTTTGCTTCCGGCTATTATTCTATTGTATATAATAAATGAATTCAGAAAAAAGAAAGCATTGAAGCGTTTAGGCGATGCAAACCTTGTCAGCGGACTTATCCCTGAAATGTCACAGGTTCGTTCGGCAATAAAAATTATTTTACAGTTGATTGCTGTTACTGCAGGAATAATTATGCTTGCGAGGCCCCAGTTCGGTTCTAAGATTGAAGATGTAAAAAAACAGGGAGTAGAGGTTATAATCGCTCTCGATGTCAGCAATTCAATGCTGGCCGAAGATATTCAGCCTGACAGACTCACCAGGGCAAAACAGGCAATATCTCGTCTTGTTGATAATCTCGAAAATGATAAAATAGGTTTGATAGTATTCGCCGGTGATGCATATATTCAGATTCCTATTACAACCGATTATGTTTCTGCAAAAATGTTCCTTTCAACAATAACTCCAAGTATAGTCCCAAAACAAGGTACTGCAATCGGCGCTGCAATAGATCTGGGTATACGATCTTTTAGTCCCGGGGAAGGGAAAAGCAAAGCAATGATAATCATTACCGATGGTGAAAACCACGATGATGATCCGGTTAAATCTGCTGAAGAAGCAGCAAAAGCCGGCATAGTAATACATACTATTGGTATAGGATCTACTGATGGTGTTCCGATACCTGTGATGATAAATGGGAAAAGAGACTATCTCAAAGATGCTAATGGAAATATCGTAATTACAAAGCTTGATGAAGAAATCCTGAAAAAAATTGCACTTAGCACAAACGGCAACTATGTCAGGGCAAACAATTCAAATATTGGTCTCGACGAAATCTTCAACGATATAAAAAAAATGAAAAAACAGGATCTGTCCGGCACAATGTATACTGAATATAACGATCAGTTCCAGATATTTGCTGCAATGGTCCTGTTTTTGTTACTGATTGATTTTATTGTAATGGAAAGAAAGAACAGAAGACTTGCGAACATTCGGCTGTTTAAATTTAAAGTTTAATCTATTTTGTAAAAAGTTATGTCAAGAGGGATTCATATAACAGAGAACAAGTTAATACTCAAAAGTGCGTTACTTTGCGTATTTATGATTATTCCTGTTGCATTGAATGCACAAGCCGACAAGAAATATATCAGAAAGGGTAATCGTGAATATGAAAAGCAGAAGTTTTCAGAATCCGAAATATCCTATAAAAAAGCTATTGATAAAAACCATCAATCTCCTGATGCTGTATTTAATGATGGAGATGCTCTGTATAAACAGAAAAAGTTCGAAGAAGCTGGCAAACAGTTTACTGAGAGCGCCAATGAGTATGATAACCGAAAGAAAAAGTCAGCAGGGTTGTACAATCTTGGTAATTCAATGTTTAATGCAAATAAACTTGAGGAAAGTATTGATGCATATAAAAACTCTCTTAAACTTTATCCTAATAATCCTGAAGCAAAATATAATCTCGCGTATGCGATGGACATGTTAAAGAAGCAGCAGGAACAGCAGAAAAAACAACAGCAGGATAAAAATAAACAGGACCAGAACAAGGACAAAGACAAAGACAAACAAAATCAGAAGAACGATCAGAATAATAAGAATGATAAGAATAAAGATCAGCAAAAGGACCAGAATAATAATCAGGATCAGAAGCAGAAACAGCAACCACAGAAACAACAAATATCACGTGAAGATGCTCAAAGGCTTCTGAATTCTCTGGCTAACGATGAAAAAAATGTACAGGAAAAAGTTAACCTTGAAAAAGCAGCAAAAGCTAAAGTTAAGTCAAGGATAAACTGGTAATATGAATTGAATTAAAATGAAAAAGGCATTATTATATCAGTTAATCTTCTTTATTTCATACACAGTCTCTGCGCAGGATGTATATGTTAAAGCTGAATATCCTGCTGTTGTTAATGCAGGGGAACAATTCACGGTAATGTGGACTGTCAATTCGGGAGGAGGAGAATTTACAGCTCCTTCATTTAATGGTTTATATAAATTAATGGGACCACAAACTTCGTACAGCTCCAGTACTCAGATTATAAACGGAAAAATGTCGAATGAGACATCTTATTCTTATGTTTATTATCTTCAGGCAGTTAAAGAAGGAAAGTATGTTATTGCGCCAGCTACTTTTACTTTAAAAGGCAAGACTTATTCTTCCGATTCAATGCATATCGAGGTGATAGGCGCCACTGCTCAGAAACAAAATGTCCGATCGGGAAACAATAATTCACCAGATAATGAGGAAGTTGAATCAGCAGGACGCACTCTTTTTATCAACCTGTCTGTTAACAGGAAAGATGTTTACCTTGGAGAACCAATAGTTGCAACTATAAAAATTTATTCACGGGCAAATATTGCAGGCATTAATGAAATAAAATATCCGTCTTTTAACAGCTTCCTTAAATCGGATATTCAAACACCACCACTCACTTCGCTGCGTCAGGAAAATATAAACGGAACGATTTACGGATCAGGAGTAATTCAGCAATTTTTACTTTATCCTCAGGTTACAGGTGAGATAACTATCGATCCGGTTCAGATTTCCGTGCTTGTGCAGCAAAAAACAAAAGGTGAATCTGATCCATTCTTTGGCGACTTTTTTTCTTCCTATCAGACAGTACCAAAAGCAGCTGCAAGTTTACCGGTTAAAATCAGAGTTAAGCCTCTTCCTGGTGTACAACCCTCCGATTTCTCAGGTGTTGTAGGGAAACTTGATATTAAAGCTACTCTGAACAAAGAATCTGTAAATGTAAATGATCCTGTCACTTATAAAATTGTAGTATCAGGGAACGGGAACCTGAAAATTGCTTCTACGCCGGTTCTGAAATTATCACCTGATATTGAAGTTTACGATCCAAAGATTACTGATGATCTCAAGAATGGACCTAATGGTACCACGGGACAAAAAAGTTTTGAATTTCTGTTGATACCGCGACATAATGGTGACTTTACCATTCCTCCTGTTTCTTATACATACTTCAATATTGCTTCCGGTAGATATGAAAAGCTTAGTACCGGAGAATTTCATTTTAACGCACTGAGGGTAAAAGGGCAGAATTCTTCTACAACTGTGTATGGTGGCGTATCTAAAGAGGATGTTAAATATCTCGGGAAAGATATCAGATTTATAAAATCAGATCCTGGCAAACTTATAAAGACAGGTTATATACTCGTATCATACCAGTCGTATTACAGCGCATTTGCATTTTCTTTTCTGGCTTTTCTTATTATCCTCTTTCTGAGACGAGAACACATCAGACGGAATTCAGATCTGACAATGGTTAGAAACAGAAAAGCAGGCAAAGTAGCTATCAGGAGACTTCAAAGCGCTTCTATTTGTCTGAAAAATGGCGAAATAGATCAATTCTATGACGAAATTCTTAAAGCAATATGGGGCTATCTTAGCGACAAACTTAATATTCCGGTATCTGATCTCTCCAGGAGTAATGCTATAGCTGCTCTTCAGAACGAAGGTATTCAGGAAGATATGATAAAAAGTCTGTCTGAATTACTCGACACCTGCGAATTTGCAAGATTTGCACCTGCTTCATCAGGTGCTGAAGCTTCATCAATTTATAATGGTGCTTCACAATTTATTAAGTCAGTTGAAAACTCAATAGGCTAACAAATGGACTCAAAAAAGAAATATATATTAATCCTTCTTTTCATCTCCCTTTTTATCAGGACAGCTGTTGCGCAAAATACAAATAAGGATAAGTTCTATCAGGGAATAACATATTTTACCGCAGGTAGTTATAAGGAGGCTCTGCAGGTCTGGAATGAGATATACAATACAGGTTACAGATCGGCGAATCTCGACTATAACATTGGCAATGCATACTTTAAATTAAATAATATTCCTTTAGCAATTCTGTTTTATGAACGTGCATACCTGCTTAAGCCTGGGGATGAGGACATAAATTATAATCTTCAGATTGCCAGAACCCTTATTGTGGATCGTTTTCAGGAAATTCCGCAACTCTTTTTTGTCAGATGGTATAATTTTGTTTCTCTCTTCCTGTCATCTAACAGTTGGGCAAAAATAAGCCTGACATCCTTTATTATCTTCCTGTTATTTTTGTCTTTGTATATTTACTCACCCAGGCATCGTTATAAGGTTATCGGATTCTGGCTGGCAGTATTCCTTTTCATTCTTTCACTAACCTCTCTGACATTTACATTACGTAATAAATCGTTGGTTTACGACAGTCATAAGGCAATAATATCAACCCCAGTCGTTAGTGGAAAGAGTTCCCCGGACAATAGCGGAAATGATCTTTTTGTTTTGCATGAAGGCACCAAGGTAACGGTAGATGATAAAGTAGGAGACTGGCTTGAGATCAGATTATCTGACGGAAACAAAGGATGGGTTCCTTTAAATAGTCTTATAATTATTTAATCATATTGCAACCAAATTGTTATATTTCAGGTCAGATTATTAAAACCTGATTTTATAATACTGATCATGAAAAGACTCATTTTAGTTTCTCTTATTCTTCTTTCGGTTCTTGCATGTAAAAAGAAGGTATTCTCTCCGGAGGGACCTACAGATGTCAGAATCATGAATAAATCCGATCAGCTTTTTGAAATGGTAATTGTAAGTACATCCGAAAAACAGGAAGATGTTGATACTCTGGGAATGATTTCCAGCGGATCCGTTTCAGAATATCACAGATTTACTAAAGCTTATCCAAAGGCAGAAATCTCAGCTAATATCAATGTCAACGGTACTCCTGTGAAATTTTCAACCGGTCCGGTCGATTATACTTACATGGAATACATAGGACAAGACAGGATAACCTATGAAGTGTATATTTCCGATTTTAACAATCATGTGCTTTCGATAAGCAATGTCACTCTTGATGAACCACTGGATCTGAAATAGTTTAAATTCGTTGTGAAAATATCAACTTTTACCTGTTTCTTTATTCCTCCTTTTATAGTGAGTTATGGAAGAATTTTTGACGGCATGTCCGCGAAACTGTTATAGCACCTGTTCCTTCAAAGTGCAGGTTGAGAATAACCGTATCGTAAGACTACTGCCATATTCCGGCAACCTTGCAACTCCGGAAGGTCCCTGTATTAAAGGATTATCTTATATTGAAAGAGCTCATTCACCCGAAAGGATTATTCATCCATTAATCCGAAGATCCTCTGGAAATTTTGAACAAATAACATCTGGTGAGGCACTTGATATTATAGCTGAAAGGCTTGTCTCCATAAAAGAAAAATGGGGATCTCATAGCATTCTCTGGTATAAAGGAAGCGGAATGTCGGGTTTGACAAATGAAATCGGATATGCCTTCTGGAAGGAATTTGGAGGGACGACAATAACATATGGAAACCTGTGCTGGCCAGCCGGACTAGAGGCGGTAAGATTATCTTTTGGTTCCGTTAAGCATAATGTCCCCTGGGATCTGGTGAATGCAAAAACTATTATAATATGGGGTAAAAATCCTGCTGAGACAAATATACAGGAGATTGCTTTTATTGCCGGCGCGAAAGAAAAAGGCTGCAAAATAATAGTAATTGATCCACTGCGGACACTAACTGTCGATAAAGCCGATATTCATTTCAGTCCTAAACCAGGAACAGATGGAGCTCTTGCTCTCGCCATTGCCGGTATTCTTATAGATAAGGACCTGATCGATCATGAGTTTATAGCTAAAAATGTAAAGGGATTTGCTGAACTAAAAGATTCTCTGCATATCTTACCTGCTGATGCTGAAACTATTACAGGTATCCCTGCAGACAGTATAATTGAACTGGCTGAGATAATCGGAAAAAACGGACCATTGACAATCCTGCCCGGGTATGGATTACAGCGTCATCAGAACGGGGGCCAGACAATACGAGCTGTACTTTTATTGTCGGCATTGACCGGTAATATTGGCAAGTCAGGTGCCGGATTTAATTATGCAAACCTACAGAGCTATATCTACGATGATCTTAAAGAACCAATGTCGTATTATCCCGATTATGAAAATGACATGCCCTTCAGAAGAACAATCTCTATGGCAAAGCTGGGAGAAGATATGCTCAATTCGTGTCATCCGGAACTTAAAGCAGCCTGGATTGAAAGAGGAAATCCTGTTCTTCAATCACCTGATACCGGCAATGTAAAAAAAGCATTTTCTAATTTATCCTTTAAAGTAGTTGTTGAACAGTTCATGACGGATACTGCAGCGATGGCTGATATAATTCTGCCGGCAAAAAATATGTTTGAGCAAGCTGATATTATTGGTTCCTACTGGTCACCGTATATTCAATATAAACCCAAAGTGCTGGAATCTCCCGGAGAGACACTGCCTGAAAGCGAAATATATTTCCATCTGGCGAAGAAGCTTAATCTGAATATCAGTTTTAATTTATTACCTCAACCCGGAAACGAAAACATAGATAAATGGCTTGAAAAAAGAATCAGCAGCTGTAGTGATATTACACTTAGTCAACTAAAGAAATCACCGGTTCTTGCTCCTGGACTACAGCAAATAGCATATGAGGATTTAAAATTCGATACTCCGTCGGGAAAAATTGAGTTATACTCTGAGGAAGCTAAAGTGAAATGGGGGATCTCTCCAATTGCAGAGTATACAAAAATTATTCCTTTGCATGATGAGAAAAGATATCCGCTGGCATTAATTACTCCGAATACTGGCAGCCGTATCCACTCTCAATTTGGTAATCTGAAGATAATTAAAAAGACAAACCCGGAACCTGCAGTGAGAATTTCACATCACGATGCCAGGTTTAGAAACATTTCCTCCGGAGATAAAGTAAAAGTTTACAATCAGACCGGATTCTTATTAACAAAGGCTGAAGTCTCAAACAGGGTGCCAGCTGGTCTTGTTGTTTTTCCGAACGGTATCTGGTTTAATGAAAATGGTGGAGTCAACCGTGTTATTGCAGGAAAAGAAACAGACATGGGATATGGAGCAGCTTTCCATGATAACAGGGTCGAAATTGAAAGAATAGAATAACCATGCGCAAAGGTTTTATTTTCAATCATAACAAATGCGTCAGCTGTAACGCTTGCAGTGCAGCATGTATTCTTGAAAATGAATGGAATGTTTATCCAAGGAATATATTTACATTTAATTCAGATGTTGATCTTCTGACTCCTGTAATAAATCTATCCCTGGCTTGTAATCATTGTGAATCAGCTGTTTGCATGGAAGGTTGTCCTGCTTCAGCATTTAGCAGGGAAAGCGTTACCGGCGCAATAATAATAAACGAAAAGAAGTGTATAGGGTGCAGATATTGTCAATGGAACTGCCCATATGACGCACCTAAATTTGATATTGATAAAAAAGTAGTATCAAAATGTAATTTATGTTTTTCTGGTATTCTTGAGGGTCGTCAACCTGCTTGTACTTATGCCTGTCCTACCGGTGCTCTTAATTTCGGAGAGATAACAGATTCCGGCTCAAAGTACATATATTCCTGGTTTCCCGACAAGAATCTGAATCCTGCAATAGAATTTACAGCTTCCGGATACAGTAATACATTAAAAACTGTTCCTGAAAACATATTTGCCCAAAATGAGCCTCAAAGAGCTGTAAATAAGAAAAATATTCTTAATGAACCAAGCCTTTTATTATTCAGTTTCTTGGCAACAATTTCTGTTTCCACAACAATTTATTCCTTTGTAGAAGGGGTATTTCCCGGGAAAATGATATTTATTCCTTTTCTTATATTGACAGGTTTAGTTTCATTCTTTCACCTGGGTAAAGTAACCAGATCGTGGAGATCACTGACTAATTTGAGAACCTCACCGTTAAGCCGGGAGATTGCCGCTTTTATAATCTATTCTTTTACAGGACTGACTGCTGTTTTATTCCATATTCCTGTACTGCTTATTGCAGCTTCACTTGCGGGACTCATATTTCTGGTCATGATAGACGGTGTATATGTCTTTTCTAACAACAACAGATCAATTATTCAGCATAGCGGCCAGACTTTTATAACCGGGCTGCTTATGATATCATTCTTTTCGGGATTAATTTTTCCTTTCATTTTCATTGCTTTAATAAAATTATGGTTATCAGTTCATTGCTTACGGGAGAGGAAGATAAACAGTAATCTGTTCGGAATAAGATACCTCAGAATAGTTTTCCTTATAATATCGGGTGCCAGTATAATTTCTCATATTTCCTTTCCTGGTACTGTAATAGTCTTTGTCTTTCTACTAGGTGAACTTATTGACAGAGTGCTTTTTTATTTTGATTTTAATCCGCTGAATATAAATACATTGATTACAGAACAACAAAATATTGAGAGAGATGAAAAAAAAGGAGGTTAACAGTTCCAGAATACCGATATACAGGGATGCAGGTTTCGAACTATATGATGCCCTATCTACTGCAGAAGCATTTAGTAAAGAGACCGAACATTCAAGAGAACCTGATAAATATATCTATTCACGTTATCGTAATCCTACAGTAGTATCGGCTGAAGAGGAGATAATGAAGCTTGAAAAGTGTGCCTGGGCATTGCTGACACAATCGGGAATGTCGGCTATTGATACCGCACTTTCAATTTTCCAGCTTGGAAAAGAAACCAGACCATGGTTATTCTTCACAGAAATTTATGGTGGAACAATATCCTATATTGAATCAGTTTTAAAATCAAGGCGTGGACTCGATATTCAATATTTCACTCCTGAAAATGGAAATTATAATCTGGTTGAGTTCGAAAAAGTTATATCAGTGTTAAAACCCGTATTTGTATATATTGAAACTATCTCTAACCCTATGCTGATTGTAGCTGATGTTGAGGGTATAACTGGTATTGCAAAGAAATACGGTACAAAAGTCATAATTGACAATACATTTGCGACCCCTTGGCTTTATAAGCCATTAAATGAAGGCGCTGATATTGTAATTCACAGTGCAACAAAATATTTCTCGGGGCATGGTAACCTGACAGCCGGCGTAATTTGCGGTAATGACAATAAGATAATGCAATCTGCTATTGAATACAGAAAATTCGTAGGACATACACTTTCTGCTGATGACGCTTACAGGTTACAGACCCAGATCCAGTCATTTGATCTCAGGTTTTCACGTCAATGCTCAAATGCAACCCGACTTGCCGCATTTCTTAATGATCAGCCAGTTATTAACCATGTCTGGTTTCCCGGGTTGAAGATTCATCCCTCAAACCAGTTTGCTGAAAAATTATTCGGAAGTAAGGGATACGGTGCAATGATAACTTTCGATTTTGACGGGAAAGATAAAACTGAAAAGAAAAACAGAAGGGACAAATTTATAGAAAGTGTATCTGAAAAGATTAAACTTATTCCGACTCTTGGTGATCCTCATACTATCCTTATGCCTGTTGAAGCTGTTTGGGGGACAAAATATCCTGAACCCGGAATGATAAGATTGTCTGTAGGTTTTGAAGAATACTCTGAACTTGAAAGAACAATAGTAAAAGCACTTGATATAGTTAAAGAGAACTAATTGCTTTAAGTATCATAATAAAAATTTTAACCACAAAGTACACAAACCTGCCTGCCGGTAGGCAGGGAAGGAGCAAAGTACACAAAGTGAAAACCACCTAATACAATTCTTTGTGAACTTAATATAGTCCCTTTGTGACCTTTGTGGTTAACAAATTTAATTATCTCCAGTTTATGGGTTCAACCCCGTGTTCCGTAAGATAGTCATTGCATTTGCTGAAATGTTTATTTCCAAAGAAACCTCGCGAAGCAGAAAGAGGAGAGGGATGGACGGATTCCAGAACCAGGTGATTTGATCTGTCAATGGCTTCTCCCTTTTTCTGAGCATATGCACCCCAGAGAAAAAATACCAGATTCTGTTTTTCATTGTTGAGTATGCCAATTATCCTGTCAGTAAATTCTTCCCATCCCTTTTTCTGATGTGAACCGGCCTGATGCGCCCGCACAGTAAGTGTTGCATTCAGGAGTAAGACACCCTGTGAAGCCCATCTCTCAAGATTTCCATTTTTTGGTTTCTGAATGCCTGTATCAGATTCAATCTCTTTGAAGATATTATTCAGACTCGGGGGAAAATCAACGCCGTCCCTGACAGAAAAACAAAGCCCGTGAGCCTGTCCCGGACCATGATATGGGTCCTGACCGATAATGACAGCCTTTACATTTTGAAATGGGCAAAGATTAAATGCATTAAAAATAAGACTACCCGGAGGATAGATTGTCTTGGTCTTATATTCTTCCTTAACAAATTGTGCAAGTTTGAGGAAGTAATCTTTTTCAAATTCTCCCTGAAGCTTAGACTTCCATGTAGGTTCAATACTGACTTCCATAGTTTTTTTGCTAAGTTAATTAAAAATCTATAAGTTATTTTAACCACAGAGTACGCTAAGACCACCTTCGTTAAAGCTTCTGTGTTTGAAAAAGGCACAAAGCACACAAAGCCTAAGCATTATAAATATTTGCTTTGTGATCCCTGCCTACCGTGCAGGCAGGTTTGCGGAAACCTTAGAAATCTTTGTGTTTATTGAATTTTGTTTTTTTAACTTTAAAATAAAAATGGCAACGGAAACAGAACGTAAATTTCTGGTAAAAGGTGAATTCAGACATCTGGCTATCAGAGAGATAAAGATAATGCAATCATATCTTTCAATTGACTCAGGTAAGACAATAAGAATCAGGATCGCCGATGATAAGGCTTTTCTTACAATTAAAACCCGACCCGAGGCAAATTCTATAACCCGCAACGAGTGGGAAGTTCAGATACCCATTAAGGATGCAGAAGAAATTATGAGTATTTGTCTCCCCGGCAGAGTGGTTAAAACCAGGTATCTCGTTCCGGCAGGAGGGCACACATTTGAGATCGATGTTTTTCACGACAAGAATGAAGGTCTTATTATTGCTGAACTGGAGCTTACATCTGATGATGAGATTTTTGACAAGCCTGAATGGCTTGGTCAAGAAGTGACTGGCCTGCCCCAATATTATAATGCCAATCTGATAAAGTAAATTCTATTTTTTAAAGATAAAAAATACTGCAAGAATCAGAAAGGCAAATCCGATAAGCTGGTTTAGCCGGAATTGTTCATTCTTAAAAAAAATGAGCGTAAAAACCGTGAAAACACTTATCGAGATGACTTCCTGAATAACTTTTAGCTGTATCAGAGAAAAAGGTCCCCCATTTTCTCTGAAACCAATCCTGTTAGCTGGTACCTGAAGTGAATATTCAAAAAATGCAATTCCCCAACTCAACACTATTACAGCCAATAGACTCATGGATGCAAACCTGCTCATAGTTCTTAACCTGAGATGACCGTACCATGCTATGGTCATAAAGGTATTCGACATAATAAGCAGAAGAACTGTGAATACACCTTTCATTTACGTAGAAAATAGTGAGGCATATTATATATTTAAATCGTTGATTATTCTTTGCAAGACCTCAGCAAAAGCATATCCTGCCTCTTTTGTTGCGGCTACGAATCCCCCGTCAGGAGAAATACATGGATTACCATTTATCTCTATCACGAATACATTTTCGTTGCTGTCGGTTCTCACATCCACTCTTGCATAGCCTTTTAATCCAAATAGATTCCAGCAGGAGAGAGCTGCTTGTCTGAGGTTTGATTCTAATTTTTCACTAAGGTTATTACCAGGAAACACCCTGACAGTATTTTTATATTCGAAACTTTCCATTTCCCACTTAGCTTTAAAATCGATGATCCTTGGCCTCTTTTCATCATAGTCTACGAAGACAATCTCTGCCGGAGGCAGTACTTCCGGACCATCTTTTCCGGCCAGAACGCTTATATTAAACTCCCTTCCATCAATATAATCTTCAATAAACCAGTGAGAATCATCAAGTCCCTTAAGTCTTTTTTCAAAGCCCGGCCCACATTCAAAAACTGAATCGCTGGTAATACCCAGGGAACCATCCTCCCATATTGGTTTTACTATGTATTTTCTTCCTGGTTTCAGAAGTTTAGACTGAGAGGGCATATAGGATCCCGGGTTATTGATTCCTGCAGTCTTCATTGTATTGCTGCAGATTGACTTATTTGTTGTCAGAAATATTGATTCAAGTGAATTTCCGGAGTAGGGAATAGAATATAAGTTCAGAAGCGCCGGAACGAAATAAATAAGTTCACCCTTATTGTTGATGGATTCAACAAGGTTAAAAACAAAATCTGGTTTCTCACTTGCAAGGTTGGCAATTTCCGCCATGAACTGCTCTGTGATACCTTTCCTGTAGACCGATATCCCCAGGTCAATAAGGTGTTTTTCAATATGAGCTACCTGATCCAGTACATCGAGTTCATCAGCTAATGCCCCTTCTCTGGGTTCATTATAAATGATACAGCATCTCCTCATATATCCTCCGCTCCCTGTATTTACAAAAATTATGCTATTGCCTGATTCTTTTGAGGGCCGCACCCATAATCATTTCCAGTAATGTTTGGTATTCAATGCCATACATTCGCGCCAGAATAGG